>Ga0116227_10000019_pt1 | contig 291134 bp, 252 predicted proteins | sample S1TSphgellanicum_FD_89693 | JGI IMG/M metagenome (GOLD analysis project Ga0116227, IMG submission 89693) | Host-associated microbial communities from peat moss isolated from Minnesota, USA - S1T2_Fb - Sphagnum magellanicum MG | ecosystem: Host-associated > Plants > Peat moss > Unclassified... | reverse complement strand
CAACGTCGACCTCGGCGACGGCCTGACGCTGACGCCGCACGTGGGCCACCAGACGGTCAAGCACAACTCGGCGGCCTCGTACACCGATTACTCGCTGACGCTGGCCAAGGACTTCGCCGGGCTCGTGGTCAGTGGCGCCATCGTCGGCACCGATGCGAACAAGACGACCTACGCCAACCCGGTGACGGCCCGGTTCATGGGCAAGACCACGCTCGTCGTCGGCCTGAAGAAGACCTTCTGAACCGGAGTGCCACCATGACCACGCCCCTGTCTCCCACCGCCATCGCCGCAACGGCCCCGGTGCCGCTGTGGCGCCCCGCGCTGACGCTGTTCGTCGTGCTCAGCCTCGTCACCGGCCTGGCCTACCCGCTGGTCGTCACCGGTGTGGCGCAGACCGTGTTCCCGCGCGAAGCCAACGGCAGCCTCGTCCGGCAGGGCGGCCAGCCGGTCGGCTCCGCGCTGATCGGCCAGGCCTTTGCCGACCCCGGGCACTTCTGGAGCCGCCCGTCTGCCACCGGGCCCATGCCCTACAACGCAGCCAATTCGGGCGGCTCCAACCTGGCGCCCACGGCGCCGGCGCTGACCGACGCGGTCAAGGCGCGCCTCGAGGCCTTGCGCGCGGCCGACCCCGGCAACACCGCGCCCGTGCCGGTGGACCTGGTCACCACCTCCGCCAGCGGGCTGGACCCGCACATCAGCCGCGCCGCCGCCGATTACCAGGTGGCCCGCGTCGCCCGGGCGCGCGGCCTGCCGGTCGAGCAGGTGAAGGCGCTGGTGGCCCGGCAGACCGAGAGCCGCTGGCTGGGCTTCATCGGCGAGCCGCGCGTCAACGTGCTGGCACTGAACCTCGCGCTGCAGGCCTTGCCCAAGTGAGCCGCGCGCGCGGGCCGTGCGAGGATGGCCCGGTGTTCAAGAAGAAGCTGCCGCCATGCTGATCAACAGCGCCTTGTACGACGATGGGCGAGTCGTGGCCGAGCCGGGCCTGGAGGGGGTGTCCGAAGCGCTGGAGCGCCAGTCCGGCTTCGTGTGGATCGCGCTGCGCGACCCCACCGACGAGGAGCTCAACCTGCTGCAGCGCGAGCTGAACCTGCCGCCGCTGGCGGTGGAGGACGCCCGCAAGGGCCACCAGCGGCCCAAGCTGGAGGAATACGGTGAGATCCTGTTCGCCGCGATGCATCTGCTGGAGCCCGGCCCGGACGGGCTGCAGATCGGCGAGGTGCACGTCTTCGTCGGGCCGCGCTTCATCGTCTCGGTGCGACACAACAGCCAGCAGGGCTTCCTCGGCGTGCGCGGCCGTGCGGAGCGCGAGCCGCACCTGCTGCGCCAGGGGCCGGGCTTCGTCTTCTACGCGCTGATGGACGCGGTCGTGGACCGCTACTTCCCGCTCATCGACGAAGTCGAGGCCGAGCTGGAGCAGCTCGAAGAGACGATGTTCCAGCCGCACCAGGACCGCCAGGCCGTCGTGCAGCGCCTGTTCGCGCTGAAGCAGCGCCTGGGCACGCAGCGGCATGCCGTCACGCCGCTGCTGGAGGTGACGTCCAAGCTGCACGGCGGCCGCGTGCCGGTCGTGTGCGAGGCGCTGCAGGACTACTTCCGCGACGTCTACGACCACCTGCTGCGCATCCAGGCCAGCATCGACGCGGCACGCGAAACCATCATCGCCGCCACGCAGGTCAACCTCACGCTGGTGACCATCGACGAATCCCTGGTCACCAAGCGGCTGGCCGCCTGGGCCGCCATCTTCGCCGCGTCCACCGCGCTGGCCGGCATCTGGGGCATGAACTTCGAGCGCATGCCCGAGCTGAAGTGGGCCTTCGGCTATCCGATGGCGCTGGGTGCGATCGTGCTCGTCAGCGGCGCGCTGTACTGGCGCTTCAAGCGCGCCGGCTGGCTCTGACCGGCGATGACCGACGAGCGCCCCGACCCCGATGCGCTGCTGGCGCAGGTGCAGCGCGACGAAGCCGCGGCGCAGCGCGGGCGGCTGAAGATCTTCTTCGGCGCCAACGCCGGCGTCGGCAAGACCTACGCGATGCTGGCCGCCGCGCACGCGGCGCGTGCCCAGGGCCGCGTGGTGCTGGTGGGCGTCGTCGAGACCCACGGCCGGGCCGACACCGAGGCCGTGTCGCGCGACCTGCCGCGGCTGGCGTTGAAGGACATCGCCCACCAGGGACGGACGCTGCGCGAGTTCGACCTCGACGCCGCGCTCGCCTGGGGCCACGCCCAGCCGGACGGCGTGCTGCTGCTGGATGAGCTGGCCCACAGCAACGCGCCCGGTTCGCGCCATCCCAAACGCTGGCAGGACGTGCACGAGCTGCTGGCCGCCGGCGTGGAGGTGTGGAGCACGCTGAACGTGCAGCACCTGGAGAGCCTGAACGACGTGGTCGGCGGCATCACCGGCATCCGCGTGGCCGAGACCTTGCCGGACAAGGTGTTCGACGAGGCCGACGAGGTGGTCGTCGTGGACCTGCCGCCCGACGAGCTGCTGCAGCGGCTCAAGGAGGGCAAGGTCTACCTGCCGGCCCAGGCCGAGCGTGCGGCGAAGCACTTCTTCCGCAAGGGCAACCTGCTCGCGCTGCGGGAGCTGGCGCTGCGCCGCACGGCCGACCGCGTGGACGACCAGATGCAGGCCTACCGCCGCGAGCGCGTCGACCAGGGGCAGGGCGCGGTGTGGCCCAACCGCGAGTCGCTGCTGGCCTGCATCGGCAGCGCGGCGGCCGGCGACAAGGTCGTGCGCAGCGCGGCGCGGCTGGCGGGGCAGCTCGGCGTCGTGTGGCATGCCGTCCACGTGGAGACGGCACGGCAGACCGACGACGCGACGCGCGCCCGCGTGCAGCGCCTGCTGGAGCTGGCGCAGAGCCTGGGCGCGCGCACGGCGGTGCTGTCCGCGCCCGCGGTGGCGCCGGCGCTCATCGGCTACGCGCGCGAGCACAACCTGGCCCGGCTGGTGGTGGGCCGGCGCGACCAGGCCTGGCGCTGGCCGGGGCGGCCGTCGCTGTCCGAAGCGCTGAACCTGCTAGGCGACGAGCTGGACGTGCTGCAGGTGGCGCTGCCCGCCACGACGCGGGCGCCGCAGCCCGCCGCACCGCAGGCGCCGCGCCACGCACTGCTCACGCCGCAGCAGCTGCGCGGCTACGCCGCTGCGGCGCTGGCCTGCGGCCTGGCGACGGCCGTGGCGATGCCGCTGCTGCCGTTCATCGCGCCCACCAACATCGCGATGCTGTACCTGCTCAACGTCGTCGGCGTGGCGCTGAAGTTCGGCCGTGCGCCGGCGGCGCTCGCGGCGCTGCTGGGTGTGGGCGCGTTCGACTTCGCCTTCGTGGAGCCCCGCTGGTCGTTCGCGGTGGGCGATGCCCAGTACCTCGTCACGTTCGCCGTGCTGCTGATCGTGGGCCTGGTCATCGGCCAGCTCGCGGCCGGCCTGCAGGCGCAGGCCCGGGCGGCGCGCGAGCGCGAGCGGCGGGTGCGCGGGCTGTATGCGATGTCGCGCGACCTGGGCGGCGCGCTGCTGGCCGAGCAGGTGGCGCAGATCGGCGCGCAGTTCCTCAGCGCCGAGTTCGGTGTCGCGTCCGCCGTGCTGGCCCCCGAGCCCGCGGCGCAGGCCGGCCGCGAGGTGCTGGCCGTGCTGCCCGGGGCGACGGCCGCGCCCGACCTCGGCGTGGCGCAGTGGGCCTACGACAGGGGGCAGCCGGCGGGGCTGGGCACCGACACGCTGCCCGCCAGCGCCTGCCTGATGCTGCCGCTGTCCGCGCCGATGCGCGTGCGCGGCGTGCTCGCGGTGGCGCCGCGGGGCGACGCCGGCGCCCGGCGCTGGTCGCCCGAGGAGCGCCAGGTGCTGGACACCTGCGCCGCGCTGCTGGCGATCTCGCTGGAGCGCATCCACTACATCGAGGTGGCGCAGGGCAGCACGCTGCAGATCGAGACCGAGCGGCTGCGCAACTCGCTGCTGACGGCCGTGTCGCACGACCTGCGCACGCCGCTGGCCGCGCTCGTGGGCCTGGCGGATGCGCTCAAGCTGACGCCGCTGAGCGCCGCGCAGGCCGACGTGGCCGACGCGATGCGCCGCTCGGCGCTGCGCATGAGCGCGCTGGTGGCCAACCTGCTGGACATGGCGCGGCTGCAGGCCGGCGGCGTGCAGCTCAACCTGCAGTGGCTGCCGCTGCAGGAGGTCGTCGGCAGCGCGCTGGCCAGCCTCGACGAGACGCTGGCCGGCCGCGACGTGGCGGTGGAGCTGGCGCCCGACCTGCCGCTGCTGCATCTGGACGCGGTGCTCATCGAGCGCGTGCTGGTGAACCTGCTGGAGAACGCGGCCAAGTACACGCCGGCGGGCAGCCTCGTCACGATCAAGGCCGGCGTGCAGGCGCGGGCGGCGGGGCCGGGCGTGGAGATCGACATCATCGACACCGGCGCCGGCCTGCCCGCGGGCCGCGAGGGCCAGCTCTTCGACAAGTTCGAACGCGGCGAACGCGAAAGCGCCACACCCGGCGTCGGCCTGGGCCTGGCCATCTGCAAGGCCATCGTGCAGGCGCATGGCGGCAGCATCAGCGCTCACAATCGCGCCGCCGGCGGCGCATGCTTTCGCATCGAGCTGCCACTGGGCCAACCCCCCGCCTGACGAGGAGAAAGAGTCTTGGGTGCTGCGCGCGTGCTGATGATCGAGGACGAGCCGGAGATCCGCCGCTTCGTGCGCATGGCGCTGCACAGCGAGGGCCTGGAGGTGTTCGAGGCCGCCACGCTGCAGCGCGGCCTCATCGACGCGGCCACGCGCCGGCCCGAGCTGGTGGTGCTGGACCTGGGTCTGCCGGACGGCGACGGGCTGGACTTCATCCGCGAGTTCCGCGGCTGGTCGCAGGCGCCGGTGCTGGTGCTGTCGGCCCGCGAGGGCGAGGAGCGCAAGGTGCAGGCACTGGACGCCGGTGCCGACGACTACCTCGTCAAGCCCTTCGGCGTGGCGGAGCTGCTGGCGCGCGTGCGCGTGCAGTTGCGCCGTGCCACCCGCGGTGGTGGCGATGCCGACCCGGTGCTGCGCTTCGGTGACGTGGCCGTGGACCGCGCGCTGCGCACCGTCACGCGCGGCGGCCAGGAGCTGCACCTCACGCCCATCGAGTACCGGCTGCTGCAGGAGCTGTGCAGCGCACCCGGCCGCGTGCTGACGCACCAGCACCTGTTGAAGGCCGTGTGGGGGCCGGGCCATGCCGAGGACGTGCACTACGTGCGCGTGCACATGGCCAACCTGCGGAAGAAGGTCGAGGCCGACGCCAACCGCCCGCAGTGGCTGTTGACCGAAGCCGGCGTGGGCTACCGCCTCAAGACCTGAGCGAGGGCGATGCGGCTGTAGGCAATTTGCCTACGGCAAGTGCCGCGATCCACGCGCAAGGGCGTCAGGCGTCGCCGGCTCGCCGCGTGAAGCCCGCTTTCGGAAGATGACGGTCATCAAACGTTGATGCATCTCCAAGGGAGCGGTGACCATGAACTTCTGGAACAACCTGTCGGTGAAGACCAAGCTGATCGGCGCCTTCGGCCTGCTGATCCTGATGATCGTGGCCATCTCGGCCGCGGCGCTGGGGTCCATCAAGCAGGACGGCGACCAGTTCGCCGACTACGTGCAGGGTGTCGAGGCGCGCGCCGCCATGGCCAACCAGGTGCGCCTGGCGGTGGACCGCCGCGCCATCGCGGCCCGCAACCTGGTGCTGGTGACCAAGGCCGAGGACGCGGCCGTCGAGAAGGCCGCCGTGCTGGCCGCCGTCGAGGACGTGCGCAAGTCGCTGGATGCGCTGCAGGCGCTGTCCAACAAGGCCGGCGTGCCGTCGGAGGTGCGCAGCCGCGTCGAGGAGATCGCCCGCATCGAGGGGCAGTATTCCGCCGTCGCCGAAGCCATCGTGGGCCTGGCGCTGGCCGGCGACCGCGAGGCCGCCATCGGTCGCATGAACGAGCGCTGCCGCCCGCTGCTGGCCGCCCTCGTGAAGGCCACGGACGACTACATCCGCTTCACCGCCGAGACCTCCAGCCGCCTCATCGCCGAAACCGACCAGGTGCATGGCCAGCGCATCGCCGTGCTGGCCGCAGCCTGCGCGGCGGTCGTCGTGCTGTCGCTGCTCGCGGCGCTCGCCATCACCCGCTCCATCGTCAAGCCGCTGCAGACCGCCGTCACCCTCATCAACGACGTGGCCGAGGGCAACCTGGACACCGAAGTCCAGGTCCAGACGCGGGACGAATTCGGCCACCTGCTGCAGGCCATCGCCGCGATGCAGGGCGGCCTGCGCGAACTGGTGACCAGCGTGCGCCAGGGCGCCGACAGCCTGTCGCTGGCCAGCGCCGAGATCGCCCAGGGCAACCACAGCCTGTCGTCGCGGACCGAAACCCAGGCCAGCGCGCTGCAGCAGACCGCGTCGTCCATGGAGCAGTTGAGCGTCACCGTGCGCCAGAACGCCGACAACGCCAGCCAGGCCAACCGCCTGGCCGAGGCCGCCAGCACCGTCGCCCAGCAGGGCGGCCAGGTCGTGGCCCAGGCCGTGGACACGATGCGGGGCATCAGCGAGTCCAGCAAGCGCATCGCCGACATCACCTCCGTCATCGACGGCATCGCCTTCCAGACCAACATCCTGGCGCTGAACGCCGCCGTGGAAGCCGCACGGGCCGGCGAACAGGGCCGCGGCTTCGCGGTGGTCGCCAGCGAGGTGCGGGCGCTGGCCCAGCGCAGCGGCGAGGCGGCCAAGGAGATCAGGCAGCTCATCACCGACAGCGTCGGCCGCGTCGAGGTGGGCGTCACCCAGGTCAGCCAGGCCGGCCGCACGATGGAGGAAGTCGTCGCCAGCATCGGCCGCGTGACCGCCATCATGGGCGAGATCAGCACCGCCAGCGCCGAGCAGAGCGAGGGCGTGGGCCAGGTCGGCGGTGCCGTGTCCAGCATGGACCGCACGACCCAGCAGAACGCCGCCCTCGTCGAGGAAATGGCCGCCGCCGCCTCCAGCCTGAAGGGCCAGGCGCTGGAGCTGGTGCGTGCCGTGGGCATGTTCAAGCTGTCGCACTGAGTTCCCGGGTCTCCACCCCCGCGCGGCCACCCGGTCGCGCTTGCCCGACGCGCCGCAGGCCGTCGGGCCTTCCTGCATCCGGGGCTGGCACACTGCCGCCATGACCCCCGACGACCTGCTCAAGCTCGTGAAGACGGCGATGCCCTTCGGCAAGCACCAGGGCACGCTGATCGCCGACCTGCCGGGCAACTACCTGGGCTGGTTCGCGCGCGAAGGCTTTCCCAAGGGCGAGATCGGGCGGCTGCTGGCGCTGATGTACGAGATGGACCACAACGGCCTGCGCGACCTGCTGAAGCCGCTGCGGGGCCGGGGCTAGCGTGATGCGGCGCGTGCTGTCGGCGATCTGTGTCGCGGCGGCCTTGGCCGGCGGCGGGGCGCGGGCGGCCGACGAGCTGTTCACCGTCGTGCGCGTCGACGTCGCGAAGCAGGACCTGCGCCTGTTCTGGCGCGACGACCGCGGCCAGCCGTGGCGGCGCCTGGATCGGTTGGCCGACGGCCTGAAGGCGCGGGGCAGGACGCTCACCTTCGGCATGAACGCCGGCATGTTCCACGCCGACGCGAGCCCGGTGGGCCTGCTGGTGATCGACGGGCAGGAACTGGCACCGCTGAACCTCGCCGGCGGCGAGGGCAACTTCTTCCTGAAGCCCAACGGCGTGTTCCTGATCGGGCCCCAGGGCGCGCGCGTGGTGGACGCCGTGGACTACCCGCAGTGGCGCGACGGCGTGCGCCAGGCCACGCAGTCCGGGCCGCTGCTGCTCAAGGGCGGCGAGATCCACCCGGCCCTGCGCCCGAACTCGGCGTCGCGCTACGTCAGGAACGGCGTCTGCGTGCTGGGCTCACAGGCCGCGTTCGTCATCAGCCGGCGGGCGGTCACCTTCCATGAGTTCGCGGTCTTCTTCCGCGACGAGTTGCACTGCCGCGACGCGCTGTACCTGGACGGCGCCGTGTCCAGCCTGTACTCGCCCGCGCTGGGGCGCAACGACCGCTGGAGCGCGCTGGGCCCGATGTTCGGCGTCGTGCAGGACCTGACGCAACCCTGACCCCGCGCCGGCCCAGGCCGCGGTTTTGCCGGCCTGGCCCACGCGGCCTGCGGCCTGTCGGAACGGCGTTCGAAATGCTGTGGCCGGTCCTTAACCTGCAGGTCATCGCAAGCTCGGAGGTGGTCATGCTGCACATCGACAACGTCGTCAAGACCTTTGGAAAAATCAACGCCGTGGACAGCGTGTCGCTGCAGTTGCAGCCCGGCGTCGTGGGCCTGATCGGCCACAACGGCGCCGGCAAGAGCACGCTGATGCAGATGCTCGCCACGCTGACCCGGCCCACGCGGGGCCGCATCCTGCTGGACGGGCAGGACATCGTCGCCCGGCCCGAGCTGATGCGCCGCCGCCTGGGCTACCTGCCGCAGGACTTCGGCGTCTACCCGCACCTCACGGCGCTGGAGTTCCTGCAGTACTTCGCCGCGCTCAAGGGGGTGCGCGGCCGGCAGCGGCTGCAGGAGCTGCTGGAGCTGGTGAACCTGCACGAGCAGGCGCACCGGCCCGCGGCCGGCTTCTCGGGCGGCATGCGCCAGCGGCTGGGCATCGCGCAGGCGCTGCTGAACGACCCGGACGTGCTCATCGTCGACGAGCCCACGGCCGGGCTGGACCCGGAGGAGCGGCTGCGCTTTCGCCACCTGTTGGGCGACCTGGGCCGCAAGCGGCTGGTCATCGTCTCCACGCACATCGTGTCGGACGTGGAGAACATGGCCTCGCACCTGGCCATCCTGCGTCAGGGCCGGCTGGTGGCGTTCGAGACGCCGGACGCCGTGCTGGCGCGCGCAGCCGGGCAGGTGTGGACGGCGCTGCTGGCGCCGGCCGCCTACGAGGCGCTGCGCGAGCAGGTCCACGTGCTGCAGGCTCAGCCGATCGGGTCGCGGGTGCAGGTGCGCATGGTGCACCCGTCGCCGCCTTGCGACGGGGCCGAGCCGGCGCATGCCAGCCTGGAAGAGGCGCTGATGGCGCAGCGCTATGCCGACGCGCGGGTGGCGGCATGACGGCCGCGCACCTGCCGCTCGGTGCGCTGCCTGCCGCGGCGCCGATGAGTTCGTCGCTGTACAGGGCGCTGGTGGTGAACGAATGGCGGCTGCGCAGCCGGCGCCTCTCCAGCCTGGTCATCCTGCTGGCCGTCGTGGCGGTGAGCTGGCTGATGGTGCTGGACCCGAAGAGCGGCTACGCGATGATGGTGGTGCACCAGCAGCGCGTGGCCTACGAGAGCCCGGCGCTGGCCTTCGCCACGACGCTGATCGCCTCGCTGCTGTTCGGCCTGGCAGGCTTCTACCTCGCGCGCGGGCGCAGCCAGGAGGACCTGCGCTGCGGCACGGCGCAGGTGCTGGCCGCCACGCCGGTCAGCAACGCGCAGTTGCTGGGCGCCCGCTGGCTGGGCGCCTTCGGCTTCCTGCTGTCGCTGGGCACGGTGGCGATGCTGACGAGCTGGGTGCTGCAGCTGGTGCGTGGCGAAGGCCCGCTGCAGCCCGGGCCTTACCTGCAGATGCTGGTGCTCGGGCTGGCGCCTGGGCTGATGCTGTGTGCCAGCCTCGCCGTGCTGGCCGACGCCTGGGCGCCGCTGATGGGCAAGCGTGGCGACGCGCTGTACTGGCTGTTCTGGATCGCGCAGTTCGCCTTCCTGCCCGCCACGCTGGGCAACGGCCCGGCGCGGCTGACCGGCTGGCAGGTGTTCGACATCAACGGCATGTCGCCGCTGCTGGTGGGCGTGAGCCGGCTGATGGACGTCAGCCACATCAGTGTGGGCGGCAGCCGGTACGACGCGTCGCTGCCCATGCTGCACATGCCCGCCGGGCTGTGGACGTCCGAGCTGGTCGCACTGCGGGTGGGTGCCATGGTGCTGGCGCTGCTGCCGCTGGTGCCGGCCGTGCTGGCCTTCCACCGCTACGCGCCCGACCGGGTGAAGCTGCGCAGCGCGTCCGGCCGCTGGCGCATCGTGCGGCTGGCGCAGTGGCTGCTGCGCCCGCTGATGCGGCCCTTCACCGCGGCGCTGGGCGGGCTGCTGCGTGCCAGTGCCCGGCTGCCCGGCCTGGCGGGCCGCTGGCTGGCCGACGTGAGCCTGCTGCTGCTGAGCCAGCCGCTGCTGGCGCTGGCGATGCTGGGCACCGCCGCCGCATGCGCGTTCGTCCCGGCCGAGGTGCTGCCGCGGCTGCTGGCCGTCACGCTGGGCGCCTGGGGCATCGCGGTGGCCGATGTGAGTTCGCGCGACCTGCAGAGCGGCACGCTGGCGCTCGCCACGGCCGTGCCGGGCGGCGCGCGGGAGCGCGGCTGGCGCCAGGCGCTGGCGGCCTTCGGCCTGGGCGTGCTCGTGGCGATGCCGGCGCTGTGCCGCTGGGCCATGGCCGCGCCGCTGCAGGCGGCGGCCTGCGCCGCCGGGCTGCTGTTCCTCAGCGTGGCCGCCACGGGCCTCGGCCGGCTGACGCAGGGCTCGCGCACCTTCCTGGCGCTGTTCCTGTTCGGGCTGTACCTCAACCTGCAGGCGACCGGCCTCGCGGCACTTGACATGCTGGGCTTGGGCGGCGCGGCGCAAGCGGGCAGCGTGGCGGGGTATGGGCTGGCCGGGCTGCTGGGTCTGGCCGCGCTGGCCTCACCGCTGCCGATGCGGCGCCATTGACGGTTCCCTGCGCGGCGTTGGCCTACACGCCGCGCGGGTCGCAGGCGCAAGATGTCATCACCATGCACACGCTTCTTCTGCACCCACTTTGTACCCGGGCCCTGAGCCTGTGCGGGCTGCTGCTCGTGCTGCCTGGTGCGCAGGCCGAAGACCTGCCGAAGTCGCCCGCCTGCCGCACGGCGCTGCAGGCGTTGACCGAGGCCGAGGACGCGCTGGCGGATACGGCGGCGGCGTCCTCTGCCGCTGCCACCGAGCGCCGGCGTTCCGTCGCGGTGCAGTTGCAGCCGTTGCGTCGGCGCGTGGCCGATGCCTGTCTGGGCGGACTCACCACGTCGCCGCCGCCGTCACAGCACACGCTGGTCGTGCCCGCGCCGCCTGCGCGCCCCGCCACGGCCGCGCCGCGCCCGCTGACCCCGGCGACGCCACCGGTCGTCGTCACGGTGCCGCGCCCCGACGTGCCGGTCACGGTCACGACCTGCAATGCGGCGACCTGCCTGGGCAGCGACGGCTCCACGCTGACGCGCGTGGGCCCCAACCTCATCGGGCCGCGCGGGGCGTGCACGGTGCAAGGGATCTTTGTGCGCTGCCCGTGACGCGCGGACCCGGCCGTCGCTAGGATGCGGCACCCCAACGCATCCCGGTGCCCCATGGCTTTCAAGATCGCTCTCGCGGTGTTCGCCGCGACCGTCGCGGCCGCTTCGGTCTGCGCGCAGACGCCAGCGCCCGCCGACCCCGTGGCCACGCTCGTGGACCATCTCGCGCTCGACAAATACAAGGCCACCATCCAGGGCCTGACTCAGTTCGGCGACCGGCGCCAGGGCACCGAGCGCAACCGGCAGGCGCTGGACTGGATCGAGGCGCAACTGAAGCGCTACGGCTGCACGAACACCGAGCGGCTGCGCTACGAGTTCACCGAGCCCGCCCGGCGCGGTCCCGTGCAACTGCAGCCGCTGCGCGCGGGCGGCCCGGCGGCGCAGGGCGGCGGCACGCTGTTCGGCCGGCGTGCGCCCATCGGCGTGAACACCGACCCGATGGCGCAGCCCGACGAGCGGCTGCGCGCGCTGAACGCCGAGCCCACGCCGCCGGGCACGACGCCGCGCGAGAGCGTCTACTGCACCAAGGTCGGTTCGACGCGGCCGGACGAGATGTACATCGTCTCCGCGCACATGGACGGCATCGGCTTCGGCGAGGCCGCCAACGACGACGGCTCGGGCACGGCGCTGGTCATGGAGCTGGCGCGCATCTTCAGCCTGCCCGGCGTGACGACGGAGCGCTCCATCCGCTTCATCCTGTGGAACAACGAGGAGACCGGCCTGAACGGCGCCTACGCCTATGTGGCGCAGCGCAAGGACCTGCAGGGCATCGAGTCGCCCAAGGGCTCGGGCCGGTACCCGGAGCCGACCTGGCTGGGCCTGATCCAGCACGACATGCTGCTGTTCGACCACGGCATGCCCGTGCCCAAGCTGGACGCCGCGGGCAAGCCGGTGCTGGACGCCCGTGGCCAGCCGGTCCACGTCGCGCCGAAGGAGCAGCGCGCCGAGGCCGACGTGAACGTGGAGTTCCAGGTGAACTCCAAACAGGCGGAGGGCTCGGCCCGGCTGGCCTGGCAGCTGCGAGCGGCCAACGAGAAGTACGCGACCGACTATCCGGCCGCCGTCGGCAACCGCATGACCAACACCGACTCCACGCCGTTCATGGACCTGGTGCCCGCCATCTCCGTGCGCGAGAACGAGCGCGGCATGCAGATCGGTGCGGGCTGGAACCCGCACTGGCACCAGCCCACCGACCTGTTCTCCACCTACTCGGACAAGGATTTCCTGCTGGGCCTGAACGCCGCGCAGACGACGTTGGCGGCCGTCGCGCAGCTGGCTGGCGCCAAGATCGGGCGCTGACGCATCAGGCCTGACGCCTCACACCGTTATGGCGCTGGGCGTCGCGGCCGCTTGCCGTTTCGCCAGCCGGTCCCGCAGCCGCAGGCAAGGGCGCTCCACCCCGTGGTGCAGCGCGGCGCCCACGGCCAGGATCGCCACCGCATGGAGGGCGAACAGCGCCACGCCCTGCAGCGGCAGCGGCAGCGCCGGCGCCAGCCACGCGTGCACCGCGTGCATGACGAGCTTGTGGCTCAGGTACAGGCTGTACGACGCCGCCGCCACCCAGCCCGCGCCGGGCACGGTCCAGCGGCCCAGCAGCCCGTGCGGCGAGCTGGCCGACAGCACCAGCAGCCCGAATCCCAGCGACAGGATGGGCCAGCCGACGGCGTTGGCGAGCAGCCCCGTGCGGTCGCGGAACAGCCACAAGGCCAGCGCCGCCACCGCCAAACCGCACAGCATCAGCGGCGTCGAACGCGCCAGCAGCTTTTCCCACCAGAGCGGCCGGTACACGCGCAGCGCGGCCAGCATGACGCCGACCAGCAGGCCGTCCAGCCGCATCCATGTCGGGTAGTAGAGGTCCTCGATGAACCAGGGGCGCGGTGGCTGCGTGGCGTCGTCGTGGAGCCACACACCGGTGCGCAGCGCGATGCCCGCCAGCACGAGGCCGAGGCACAGCGCCGCGAAGCGAGCCGCTGACGCACGGCGCGTCACCCACCAGGCCAGCAGCGGGAACAGCAGGTAGAAGTGCTCCTCCACGCACAGCGACCAGGCATGCGAGAACGCGGGGTTGGGGCCGTAGTCAATCAGCAGGTTCAGCGTGAAGGTCGCGAACTTCCACCACGCGTCCAGCCCCGGCGCCTCGCGCAGCACCGGGAAGGCCACGTACACCGCCAGCACGACGGCGAACGCCGGCAGGATGCGCCAGGCGCGCCGTCCGTAGAAGTTGCCCAGCCGCAGCGGCTCGCCGCGCTGCAGCGTGCGCAGCAGTTGCGAGCCGATCAGGAAGCCGCTGAGCACGAAGAAGATGTCCACGCCGGCCCAGCCGAAGCGGGACAGCCACTCGAAGCGCGGCCCCAGGCCATCGACAAGGAAGGAGTGGAAGAGCATCACCCAGACGATGGCGATGCTGCGCAGCAGGTCGAGGCCAGGCAGATGTGGCATGGAGGGCGTAGTGAATGGGTCTTCGGGCCGAGCGCCGGGCCGCTCCCAAGCCGGCCCGCTAAGGCGATGTGCGTGCGGCTCAACGCCGCACGCATCGCCGTCCCCTCGGGGGACCGATCAGGCCCGCCCGCGTTCAGCGGAAGCGGGACTGGGCGAGGGGCATCAGCTCAGGCAGCGAGGAGCTGCCTGAGCACAAACGGCAGGATGCCGCCGTGGAAGTAGTAGTCCACCTCGATGGCGGTGTCGATGCGCAGTGTCAGCTTCACGGCCACCTGGCTGCCGTCGGCGCGCGTGATGGTCATCACCGCGTCGCCCTGCGGCTTGATGTCGTCCGCCAGCGTGATGTCGATGGTCTCGGCGCCGGTCAGGCCCAGGCTCTCCCAGGAGTCGCCGGCCTTGAACTGCAGCGGCAGCACGCCCATGCCGATCAGGTTGGAACGGTGGATGCGCTCGAAGCTCTTGGCGATGACGGCCTTGATGCCCAGCAGTTGCGTGCCCTTGGCGGCCCAGTCTCGACTCGACCCGGTGCCGTACTCCTCGCCCGCGAAGATGACGGTCGGCGTGCCTTCCGCGATGTAGTCCATCGCGGCGTCGTAGATGGCCATCCTGTGGCCGCCCTTGAGCGTGTAGCCGCCTTCCTCGCGCGAGCCGTCGGGGTGGGCGGGCAGCATCAGGTTCTTCACGCGCACGTTGGCGAAGGTGCCGCGCATCATGACGTCGTGGTTGCCGCGGCGCGCGCCGTAGGAGTTGAAGTCGGCCTTTTGCACGCCGTGCTCGACCAGGAACTTGCCGGCGGGCGTGGTTTCCTTGAACGAGCCGGCGGGACTGATGTGGTCGGTGGTGATGGAGTCGCCGAACAGTGCCATGACGCGGGCGCCCTTGACGCCGGACACCAGCGTCTTGGGCTGCATCGTGAAGCCCGAGAAGAACGGCGGCTGCGCGATGTAGGTGCTCTTGGGCCAGTTGTAGACCTGGCCCTTGACGCCCTTGATCGCGTCCCAGAGCTTGCCGGGCTTGCTGGCGACCTGCTCGTAGTTGGCCCTGAACGCCTTGGCGTTCATCGCGTACTTCATCAGCGCGTAGATCTCGTCGCTGCTGGGCCAGATGTCGCCCAGGTAGACCGGCTTGCCGTTCTTGCCGTGGCCCACGGGCTGGGTCATCAGGTCCGTGGTGACGTTGCCGGCAATCGCGTAGGCGACGACCAGCGGCGGGCTGGCGAGGAAGTTGGCCTTCAGGTTGGGGTGGATGCGCGCCTCGAAGTTGCGGTTGCCCGACAGCACGGCCGCACAGACCAGGTCGTTGTCCTGGATGAGCCGGTTCAGCTCCGGCGTCAGGTCGCCCGCGTTGCCGATGCAGGTCGTGCAGCCGTAGGCGGCGACGTTGAAGCCCAGCTTCTCCAGATAAGGCAGCAGGCCGGCCTTCTCCAGGTACTCGGTGACGATGCGCGAGCCGGGCGCGAGCGACGTCTTGATGTGTGGCTGCACGGTCAGCCCCGCCTCGACGGCCTTTTTGGCCAGCAGACCCGCAGCCAGCAGCACGCCGGGGTTGCTGGTGTTGGTGCATGAAGTGATGGCGGCGATCAGCACGTCGCCGTTGCGGATCTCCAGGCCCGAGTCGGTCTTGAACGGCTGCGTGAGCTTTTCGGCCGGCTGGTTGAAGCCGTTCTCGGCCGTGGACTTGCTGAACAGCTCGGCGAACTGGGTCGCGAGGTGCGTGATCTCGATGCGGTCCTGCGGGCGCTTGGGGCCGGCGAGGCTGGGTGCCACGGTGCCGAGGTCCAGCGAGACGACGGAGGTGTAGTCCAGCTCGCCCTTTTTCGGGATGCCGTACATGCCCTGCGCCTTCCAGTAGGCCTCGAAGGCCTCGATCTCGGCCTTGGTGCGGCCGGTGCCCTTGAAGTAGTCGACGGTCTTGTCGTCCACCGGGAAGAAACCCATCGTCGCGCCGTACTCCGGCGCCATGTTGGCGATGGTGGCCCGGTCGGGCAGCGCCAGGCTGGCCGTGCCCTCGCCGAAGAACTCGACGAACTTGCCCACCACCTTGTGCTTGCGCAGGATCTCGGTGACGGTCAGCACCAGGTCGGTCGCCGTGACGCCCTCGCGCAACTGTCCGGTCAGCTCGAAGCCGACGACGTCCGGCGTCAGCATGTACACCGGCTGGCCCAGCATGCCGGCCTCGGCCTCGATGCCGCCCACGCCCCAGCCGACGACGCCGATGCCGTTGATCATCGTCGTGTGGCTGTCCGTGCCGACCAGGCTGTCGGGGTAGTACACGCCGGCCTTGGTCTTGTGCACGCCGCGCGCCAGGTACTCCAGGTTCACCTGGTGCACGATGCCGAAGCCCGGGGGCACGACGCCGAAGGTGTCGAAGGCCTGCATGCCCCACTTCATGAACTCGTAGCGCTCGCGGTTGCGCTCGAACTCCAGCTTCATGTTCAGGTCCAGCGCCTGCTGGGTGCCGTAGTAGTCGATCATGACGCTGTGGTCCACCACCAGGTCCACCGGCACCAGCGGTTCGATGGCCTTGGGGTCGTGCCCCAGGTCGGCCGCCACGTTGCGCATCGCGGCCAGGTCGGCCAGCAGCGGCACGCCGGTGAAATCCTGCAGCACGACGCGGGCGACGACGAACGGGATCTCGTCCACGCGTTCGGCGACGGGCTTCCAGTTCGCCAACTGCGTCACATGCTCCGCCGTCACCTTCTTGCCGTCGCAGTTGCGCAGCACGCTCTCCAGCACGATGCGCATGGACACCGGCATGCGGCTCACGTTCGGGAAGGCCTCGGCCAGCTTGGGCAGCGAGAAGAACTGGCCGGCCTTGCCGGACGCGGTCTTGAAGCTGGCCTGGGTGTCGGCGAACGCGTGGGAGGAGGCTGCGGACTTGGGTTTCACCATGGTTACTCCATTACGATTTCGGGCCATTGTGGCGAGCTTGCCGTGACTTGTGTGAATCCCGCCTTTCGCGCTCGGCCATGACGGCCGTCGCCGCTCGCCCCCGTCTCTTTGCGCTGACCTGGCCGCTGCTGCTGGAGCTGCTGCTGGGCATCGGCATCGGCGTCATCGGCACGGCGCTGGCGGCGCGGCTGTCGGACGACAGCGGCGCCGCGTTCGGCCTGGCCAACCAGGTCTTTGCAACACTTTTCATCCTGTTCCGCATCATCGGCGCGGGCGTCAGCGTGGCCGTCACGCAGGCGCTGGGCGCGGGGCGGCGCGACCAGGCCGACGCGGTGGCCCGCGCGGTGGTGGGCGCCAGCACATGGCTGGGGCTGATGGGCGCGGCCGTGGCCCTCATTGCGGCCGGCCCGCTGCTGGGCGTCGTCAACGCGCCGCCCGAGGTCGCGCCGCTGGCCGGCACGCTGCTGCAAGCCCTGGCCCCAGCGCTGCTGATGGACGCGTGGAACGCCAGCATGGCGAGCGTCATGCGCGCCCACCTGCGCAGCCGCGACGCGCTGGCCGTGGTCATCGCCATCCAGGTGGTGACGCTGGCTGTGGCGCTGCTGGCCATGCCGCACCTGGGCCTGGTGGGCTATGCGCTGGCCTGCACCTGCGGGCGCGCCGTGGGCCTGGCGCTGCACATCCTGCTGTGGCGCGCGCGGCTGAACCTGCGGCTGCAGGGCTCAGACTGGTGGCGTCTCGTGCGCGCGCCGCTGGCCACCGTGCTGCACATCGGCATTCCGGGCGCGGCGGAGAACATCGCCTGGCGCCTGGCGTTCATGACCAGCCTCGCGGCGGTGGCGCAACTGGGCGCGCACTCGCTGGCCACGCACGCCTACACGATGCAGTTTCTCTACGTGATCCTGATGTTCAGCCTGGCCATCGGCTTCGCGGTCGAGATCCTCGTGGGCCACCTCGTCGGGGCAGGCGAGCTGCATGCGGCACACCGGCTGGTGCGCCGCGCGCTGGCACTGGGCTTCGTGGTGGCCTTGCTGGTGGCGGGCGCCTTCGCGCTGGCCGGGCCGTGGCTGCTGGCCCGCTTCACGGCCGACCCCGAGATCATTGCGCTCGGCGCCACGCTGCTGTGGTGGACGGTGCTGCTGGAGCCGGGCCGCACGTTCAACCTGGTCGTCATCAACGCGCTGCGCGCCACGGGCGACGCGCGCTACCCCGTCATGGCCGGCGCGGCGTCCATGGTCGTCGTGCTGGCCGGCGGCAGCTGGTTCCTGGGCGTGTACCTGGGCTGGGGGCTCGTGGGCGTGTGGATCGCCTATGCGGCGGATGAGTGGATTCGCGGGCTGCTGATGTGGCGGCGATGGGCGACACTGGGGTGGTTGCCCCACGCCCGGTCCGCGCACCGAAAACTGCGCCGTGCCAAGCTGGGGTGAATCCGTATTTTTCAGGTTAGTAAAACTTGAGGGATGTTTTCTACAATGCGCCCCTTTCGCCCTGCCCACGCCAATCCCATGACCTCTTCTCTGCCTCGTTTCGCGGCCTTGACGCTGCTGGCTGCCTCGGCCCTGGCCCTGGCCCAGGCCCAGCAGCCCGCAGTGATATTCGACATGGGCGGCAAGTTCGACAAATCCTTCAACCAGGCCGGCTACCAGGGGGCCGAGCAGTGGAAGAAGGAGACCGGCAAGGCCTATCTCGAATTCGAGATCAGCAACGACACCCAGCGCGTGCAGGCCATCCGCCGCATGGCCGAGCGCGGCGCCAGCCCCATCATCAGCATCGGCTTCGCCCAGGCGTCGGCGCTGCAGCAGGTGGCCAAGGACTTCCCCAAGACCCAGTTCGCCATCATCGACGCCAAGGTGGACCTGCCCAACGTGCAGTCGCTGCTGTTCAAGGAGCATGAAGGCAGCTACGTCGTCGGCGCCATGGCCGCGATGGTCAGCAAGACGGGCAAGGTCGGCTTCGTGGGCGGCATGGACATCCCGCTGATCCGCAAGTTCCAGTGCGGCTACGAGCAGGGTGCGAAGGCAACCAACGCCAAGATCGAGGTGTTCTCCAACATGACGGGCACCACGTCCTCGTCGTGGAACGACCCGACCCGCGGTGGCGAGCTGGCCAAGGCGCAGTTCGCCAAGGGCTCGGACGTCGTCTTCGCCGCCGCCGGCGGCACCGGCGTGGGCGTCTACCAGGCGGCCAAGGACGCCGGCAAGCTGGCCATCGGCGTGGACAGCAACCAGAACCACCTGCAGCCCGGCACCATGCTGACCTCCATGGTCAAGCGCGTGGACGTGGCCGTCTACAACGTGCTGAAGGCCTGGAAGCCCGGCGTCAGCGTGCTGGGCCTGAAGGAAGGCGGCGTGGACTATGCCGTCGACGACAACAACGCCAAGCTGCTGAACCCGGCGCTGAAGGCCAAGGTCGATGCCGTGAAGGCCGACATCATCGCCGGCAAGGTGAAGGTGGCGGACTACATGGCTGACAACGCCTGCAAGTACTGATGGCTCTGCGGGACGGGCCTGCAGCCGACTCAGCCGTCGGCGACCCGTCCTCAACTGACTAGAGAGCGTTCTCGCCCCGACATGCCAGAGCAAGCCACTCCCGTAGCCGTCCGTCTGCGGGCGATCTCCAAGCGCTTCGGCGCCGTGCAGGCCAACCGCGAGGTGTCGTTCGACATCGCCGCGGGCAGCGTGCATGGCCTCGTCGGCGAGAACGGCGCCGGCAAGAGCACGTTGATGGCCATCCTGTATGGCTATTACCACGCCGACGCCGGCAGCATCGAGATCGACGGCCAGCCCGCCCACATCGCCAACTCGCAGCAGGCCATCGCGCTGGGCATCGGCATGGTCCACCAGCACTTCATGCTGGTCGACACGCTGACCTGCCTGGAAAACATCATGCTGGGCGCGGAGGGCGGCTTCTTCCTGGCGCCGTCCAAGGCCAAGGTGCGCGCCAGGCTGGACACGCTGATGGCCGAGACCGGCCTGCAGGTGCACTTGGACGCCCTGGTCAGCGACCTGCCCGTGGGCGAGCTGCAGCGGCTGGAGATCCTGAAGGCGCTGTACCGCGGCGCCAAGATCCTGATCCTGGACGAACCCACCGCGGTGCTGACCCCGCAGGAAACCGACCAGCTGTTCGTCACGCTGCGCCGGTTGAAGGAACGCGGCACGACGCTGATCCTCATCACGCACAAGCTCAAGGAAGTGATGAGCCTGTGCGGCGCCGTCACGGTGATGCGCCAGGGCCAGGTCGTCGAGACGCGGCACATCGGGGCCTGGAGCGAAGAGGCGCTGGCCGAATCCATGGTGGGCCGCAAGGTCACGCTGGGCCGGCCTGAATCGGAAAGTGGCCTGGAAGTTCATGCGGGCGAGGTGCGCCTGCAGGCGGCCAGCCTGAGCCTGAAGCACGCCAATGGCGTGCCGGCGCTGAAGGATGTGAGCCTGACGCTGAGAGCCGGCGAGATCGTCGGCGTGGCTGGCGTGTCGGGCAACGGCCAGAGCGAGCTGCTGGAAGTGCTGTCCGGCCTGCGCGCGCCCGAGGGTGGCCGGCTGGAACTGGGCGGGCAGTCGTTCGCGCCCGGCGCCTGGCTGGACACGGCCCGGGCCCGCCCGCTGCGGCTGGCGCACGTGCCGGAAGACCGGCATGCGGTGGGCCTGGTCATGAGCTTCCCGGCCTGGGAGTCTGCCGTGCTGGGCTACCAGAACCTGCCGAAGTACCGCAAGGGCGCGTCCATGAACCACGCCGCGATGCGCGAGGCGACCCGGCAGATGCAGGCCCGCTTCGACGTGCGCCCGCGCGACGAGAACCTGGGTTCGTCCAAGTTCTCCGGCGGCAACCAGCAAAAGCTCATCCTGGCGCGCGAGATCGGTGAGCAGCCGACCGTGCTGCTGGTGGGCCAGCCCACGCGCGGTGTCGACATCGGCGCCATCGAATTCATCCACCACCAGCTGCGGGCGCTGCGCGACGCCGGCTGCGCGGTGCTGCTGGTCAGCAGCGAGCTGGACGAGATTCTGGCGCTGGCCGACCGCGTGATCGTCATGAACGCCGGCCGCATCACCGGCGAGCTGGCCATCGAAGACTGCGACGAACGTCGCCTCGGCCTGCTGATGGCCGCACAAGAAGAACGAGCGGCCGCATGAGCCAACCCCTGACCCTTCCCCGCTGGATCGACATCGGCCTGCTGCCGCTGTGGAACCTCGCCATCGCGCTGGTCGTGGCGGGTCTCGTCGTCATGGTCATCGGCCACAGCCCCTGGCAGGCGCTGACGGTGCTGCTCAACGGCGCGCTGGGCAGCGTGCGCGGCCTGGGCTATTCGCTGTACTACGCGACGACCTTCATCTTCACCGGCCTGGCGGTCGCGGTCGCCATCCACGCCGGGCTGTTCAACATCGGCGGCGAAGGCCAGGCGACGCTGGGCGGCGTGGGCGTGGCGCTGATGGCGCTGTGGCTGGGCGCCAGGCTGCCGGCCGTCGTCATGCTGCCGCTGCTGGTCATCGCGGCCGCGCTGTTCGGCATGCTGTGGGCGGCGCTGCCGGCCTACTTGCAGGCATGGCGCGGCAGCCACATCGTCATCACGACCATCATGTTCAATTTCCTCGGCGCGGCGCTCAACGCCTACCTGCTGGTGAACTGGCTGCGCCCGGCGGGCAGCATGTCGGTCGAGTCGGCGGAGTTCGCCGACAGCGCCCGCATGCCGGCGCTGCACCAGATGGCCGCGGCGCTGGGCTATGAACTGCCGTCGTCGCCGCTGAACTTCAGCCTCGTCATCGCGCTGCTGGCCTGCGTGGCCGTCGGCTGGTTCCTGTGGAAGAGCGCCGCCGGCTACGCGGTGCGGGCCGTCGGCAGTGCACCGCGTGCCGCGCACTACGCGGGCATCCACCCGCGCGCGCAGGTGCTGCTGGCCATGGCCATCTCCGGCGCGCTGGCCGGCATGGTGGGCATCAACGAGATCTCTGGCGTGCAGGGCAAGCTGACGCTGGACTTCGTGGCCGGTGCCGGCTTCACCGGCATCGCGGTGTCGCTGATGGGCCGCAACCATCCGGTCGGCATCATCCTCGCGTCGCTGCTGTTCGGCGTGCTGTACCAGGGCGGCGTCGAGGTGAGCTTCGAGCTGCAGGGCTTCAGCCGCGAGATGGTGGTCACGGCGCAGGGCCTGATCGTGCTGTTCTCCGGCGCGATGGCCACCGTCAGCGCGCCGCTGTTCGCGCGTGTCTATGCCGCCGTGAAGGGAGGCCGCCGTGGATGAAGTCCTGATCGCTTCGGTGATCGCCTCCACGCTGCGCGTCAGCGCGCCGTTGCTGCTGTGCGCGATGGCGGGCGTGCTGTCCGAGCGCGCCGGGGTCGTCGACCTGGGGCTGGAAGGCAAGATGTTGTTCGCCGCCTTCGCCGCCGCCGCGACGGCCTCGGTCACGCATTCCACCGGGCTGGGGCTGCTGGCCGCTGTCGCGGTGGCCTGCGCCGCCTCGCTGCTGCACGGCTTTGCCTGCGTGACCCACCGCGGCGACCAGGTCGTCTCCGGCGTCGCGCTGAACATGATCGCGGCCGGCCTCACGGTGGTGCTGGGCATCGCCTGGTTCCAGCAGGGCGGGCAGACGCCGCCCATCGAACCCGACGTGCGCCTGACCGCGCTCGCCAAGGGCTTCGCCGAGCCGCAGCCGGGCCACTGGTTCGCCTCCGTGTTCGGCCACGGCTTCCTCAGCCACAACATGCTGGTCTACATCGCCTTCCTGATGGTCGCGGCGGTGTGGTTCTTCCTGGAGCGCACGCGCCCGGGCCTGAGGCTGCGCGCCGTCGGCGAGAACCCGGCCATGGTGGAAGCCGCCGGCATGTCCGTGCAAGGCCTGCGCTACCAGGCGCTGCTGATGAACGGCGTGCTGTGCGGCCTGGCGGGCTCTTACCTGACGCTGGCGCAGAACGCGTCCTTCTCGCCCAACATGACCGCCGGCCGCGGCTTCATCGCGCTGGCCGCGATGATCTTCGGCAAGTGGAAGCCGCTGCCCACGATGGCCGCCTGCCTGCTGTTCGGCTTCCTGGACGCCATCGCCATCCGCATGCAGGGCGTGCAGCTGCCAGCGAGCCTGGGCGGGGGCGAGGTGCCGGTGCAGCTGATCCAGGCGTTGCCCTACATCCTGACCGTCGTGCTGCTGGCCGGCTTCATTGGTTCGGCCATCGCACCCAAGGCCCTGGGTCGTCCCTACGTGAAGGAACGCTGATGGACCTCTCCCAAGACCTGCTGGACCGCCTGCTGGCCGAGTCGCTGCGTGCGCGCGACCTGGCCCACGCGCCGTACTCCAGATACCGTGTCGGCGTGGCCCTGCTCGACGAGCAGGGCCTCATCCACGTCGGCGCCAACATGGAGAACGCGTCCTACCCGCAGGGCTGGTGCGCCGAGCCCTCGGCGCTGACGGCCATGGTCATGGCCGGCGGCAAGCAAGCCAAGGCGGTGCTGGTGACGGGCCCCGGCCCGGACATCATCACGCCCTGCGGCGGCTGCCGCCAGAAGCTCCGGGAGTTTTCCGTGCCCGACGAGCTCGTCATCATTGCCGGCGACCCGGGCGGCATCCGCCAACGCTGGACCCTGGCCGAACTGCTGCCCCACAGCTTCGGGCCGGATCATTTGAAGTTCTGAGGTTTCCCATGATCGACAACAAAACCCTCGACGTCGCCATCACCGCGAGCGTCGAGAAGCTGCAATCCCTGTTCGGCAACGCGCCTGAAGTGGCCGTCGTGCTCGGCTCCGGCTGGGCCGGTGCGGTCAGCCATGTGCAGGACGCACAGAGCCTGCCCTACACCGAGCTGCCGGCCTTCCCGCAGCCCAAGGTCGAAGGCCATGTCAACGAGGTCGTCGTCGGCCGCCTGGGCGAGCAGCGCGTCATCATGCTGCGCGGCCGCGCCCACACCTACGAGAGCGGCGACTGCACCGGCATGGCGGGCGCGCTGCGCACGCTCAAGCGCTGGGGCGTCAAGCTGCTGCTGCAGACCAACGCCTCCGGTTCGCTGCGCAGCCACATGCCGCCCGGCAGCCTGATGCTGATCGCCGACCACATCAACGCACCGCAGCGCAGCCCGCTGGTGGGCGAGCCCGGCAGCCACCGCTTCGTCGACATGAGCGCGGCCTACGACCCCGAGCTGCGCCGCCACGCGCTGGCGCTGGCCAAGCGCGAGAACCTGATGCTGGGCGAGGGCACCTACTGCTGGGCGCTGGGCCCGCAGTTCGAGACGCCGGCCGAGATCCGCATGTTCGCCGCCTGGGGCGCCGACGCCGTGGGCATGAGCACCGTGCCCGAGACCATCCTGGCCCGCCACGCCGGCCTGAAGGTCATGGGCCTGGCGCTGATCACCAACATGGCCGCCGGCCTGTCCGCCGAGGCGCTGACGCATGACCTGACGCTCAAGCAGGCGCAGATGTCCGGCGAGCGCGCGTCCGCCTTCCTGGCCGCGCTGGTGGGCAGCTTCGCGGGCACCGCGCTGTGACCACCGACGGCCATGCCGCTTTGCGGGCCGCGGCCCGCACGGCGCTGGCCTGCCTGGACCTGACCAGCCTGAACGACGCCGACACCGCGGCCGACATCGAGGCGCTGTGCCGGCGCGCGCAGACGCCGCACGGTCCCGTGGCCGCCGTCTGTGTGTGGCCGCGTTTCGTGGCGCAGGCGCGGGCGGCGCTGCCGGCGTCGATCAAGGTCGCGGCCGTGGCCAATTTCCCGGACGGCCGGCTGGACCTGCCGCGCGCACTCGCCGACGTCCAGGCCATCGCCCAGGCCGGCGGTGACGAGGTCGACGTCGTGCTGCCGTACCGCGCGCTGCTGGCGGGCAAGACGACCGACGTGGCCGAGTTCCTGTCCGAAGTCCGCTTCGCCAGCCGCCCGCTGACGCTCAAGGTCATCATCGAATCCGGTGAGCTGGGGTCGTCGGACCGCATCGCGCAGGCCACGCGCCTGGCGCTGGCCGCCGACGCCGACTTCGTCAAGACCAGCACTGGCAAGACCGCCGTGGGTGCCACCCCCGCCGCAGCCGCGACCATGCTCAAGGAAATTGCCGCCAGCGGCCTGTCCGCCGCGGGCTTCAAGGCCTCGGGCGGCGTGCGCTCGGTGGCGGATGCCGCCGGCTACATCGCCCAGGCCGAGGCTGCGCTCGGTGCTGCCGCGGTGAATCCGCAGCGCCTGCGCTTTGGCGCCAGCGGCCTGCTCACCGATATCGAATCCGTTCTTTCCGGCGCGGAATCCGTCGCCACGACCTCGGCCTACTGACTCGGCCCACTGCCCCATGCTTGCTCAAGAAATCATTCGCGCCAAGCGCGACGGCCAGGCGCTCAACGAAGCGCAGATCAACCACTTCGTCCGCGGCCTCGTCGACAACTCCTGGAGCGAGGGCCAGGTGGCGGCGCTGGGCATGGCCGTGTTCCTCAAGGGCATGGGCCGCGACGAAGCCGTGCTGCTGACGCGGGCGATGATGAACTCCGGCCGCGTCATGCGCTGGCCCGACATGCCCGGCCCGGTGCTGGACAAGCACAGCAGCGGGGGTGTCGGCGACAAGGTCAGCCTGATGCTGGCGCCCATGGTCGCTGCCTGCGGCGGTTATGTGCCGATGATCGCCGGCCGCGGCCTGGGCCACACCGGCGGCACGGTGGACAAGCTCGAAGCCATCCCCGGCTACACGACCACGCCCGAGCCGGCGCGCTTCGACCAGATCGTGCGTTCGCTGGGCTGCGCCATCATCGGCCAGACCGCCGACCTCGCCCCCGCCGACAAGCGCTTCTACGCGACGCGTGACGTGACGGCCACGGTCGAGAGCGTGCCGCTGATCACCGCCAGCATCCTGTCCAAGAAGCTGGCCGCCGGCCTCGAAGGCCTGGCCATGGACATCAAGTGCGGCAACGGTGCGTTCGCGTCCACGCCGGAGTTCGCCAAGGAGCTGGCCGAGAGCATCGTCGCCGTGGCCGGCGGCGCGGGCCTGAAGACGCGCGCCCTGATCACCGACATGAACCAGATCCTGGGCAGCGATGTCGGCAACTCGCTGGAAGTCATCGAGACCATCCGTTATCTGACCGGCGCACACCGCGAGCCGCGCCTGCACGAGGTGACGCTGGCGCTGTGCGCCGAGATGCTGGTGCTGGGCAACCTGGCGGCCGACACGGCGAGCGCGCGCGTGAAGCTGCAGGCTGCGCTGGACTCTGGCGCCGCCGCCGAGAAGTTCGCCCAGATGGTCGTGGCCCTGGGCGGCCCGGCCGACCTGATGGAGCGTCCCGACGCCTACCTGGCCGCCGCGCCGGTCGTGAAGCCCGTCGCCGCGCCGCGCGCGGGCGTCATCACGACCATGTCCACCCGCGACCTCGGCGTGGCCATCGTCGAGCTGGGCGGCGGCCGCCGCAAGGCGGGCGACGCCATCGACATGCGCGTGGGCTTCTCCGACGTGCGCCCCATCGGCACGCGCGTCGCCGCTGGCGAGCCGCTGGCCCTGATCCATGCGGCGGATGACGCCGCCGCCGACCGTGCCATCGCGTCCTATCTCGCCGCCGTCGCGCTGGGCGATGCCGACGTGGCTGCGACACCCATGGTCATGGCCGAGGTGGGCTGATGTCCGACGAGCAAGGCCAGCCGCCGCAGGACCCGCCGCGCCGCGCGATCAAGAGCTTCGTCACGCGCGCCGGCCGCATGGGCACGGGCCAGATCAAGGCGCTGGCCGAGCTGGGCCCGAAATTCGTGCTGCCCTACGAGCCCGAACGCATCGACCCTGAACAAGTCTTCGGCCGGAAGGCCCCGTTGGTGCTGGAGATCGGTTTCGGCATGGGCGGCGCCACCGCCGAGATCGCGGCGACGCTGCCGGACCACGATTTCATCGGCTGCGAGGTGCACGAGCCCGGCGTCGGCGCGCTGCTCAAGCTCATCGACGAGAAGCAGCTCGCCAACATCCGCATCGTCCAGCACGACGCGGTGGAAGTGCTGCGCGACATGATCGGCGCCGACCTGCTCGCCGGCGTGCACATCTTCTTCCCCGACCCCTGGCACAAGAAGCGTCACAACAAGCGCCGCCTGATCCAGCCCGAGTTCGTCGCCAAGCTGGTGGCACACATCGCCCCCGGCGGCTACCTGCACTGCGCGACCGACTGGCAGCCCTATGCCGAGCAGATGCTCGACGTGCTGACGGCCGAGCCCCATCTCCTGAACACCGCGGCCAGCTATGCTGACAAGCCCGCCTACCGCCCCCTGACCAAGTTCGAGAACCGCGGCATCAAGCTTGGACATGGCGTGTGGGACCTGGTGTTCAGGAAGCGCTGATGACGTCACCCCTTTACGGCAAACACATCCTCCTGGCGATGAGCGGCGGCATCGCCGGCTACAAGATCGCCGAGCTGACGCGGCTGTTCGTGAAGGGCGGCGCGACGGTGCAGGTCATGATGACCGAGGCGGCCGAGCAGTTCATCACCGCGGTGACGATGCAGGCGCTGTCCGGGCGCCCGGTCTATACCAGCCAGTGGGATGCGCGGCCCGACAACCACATGGCCCACATCAACCTCAGCCGCGAAGCCGATGTGATGCTGGTCGCACCCGCCAGCGCCGACGCCATCGCCGCGCTGGCGCAGGGCAGGGCGGACGACCTCGTCAGCCTGACGGCACTGGCCCGTCGCATCCACGAGTGCCCGCTGCTGGTCGTGCCGGCGATGAACCGCGAGATGTGGGCCCACCCGGCCACGCAGCGCAACGTCGCGCAGATCATGGCCGACGGCGCGACCGTCATCGGCCCGGCCAGCGGCGACCAGGCCTGCGGCGAGATCGGCGACGGCCGCATGCTGGAGGCGCAGGACATCTTCGACGATGTCGAGGCCTTCCTGGCGCCCAAATCCCTGCGCGGCAGGACGCTGCTGATCACCGCCGGGCCGACCTTCGAGCCCATCGACCCGGTGCGCGGCATCACCAACCACAGCAGCGGCAAGATGGGCTTCGCCATCGCCCGCGCGGCGGCCGAGGCGGGTGCCGAGGTCACGCTGGTGGCCGGCCCGGTGCACCTGCCCACGCCGCGCGGCGTGCGGCGCATCGACGTGCAGAGCGCGCAGCAGATGTTCGACGCCGTGCTGCCGCTGGCGGCGCATCAGCATGTGTTCATCGCCACCGCGGCCGTGGCCGACTGGCGGCCGGCGCAGACGCATGAGCACAAGCTGAAGAAGGCCGAGGGCGGTGCAAGCCTCGGAGGTGTGGCGCCGACCCTCGCGATGGCCGAGAACCCGGACATCCTGGCCGCCGTCGCCAAGCTGCCCAAGCCGCCTTACTGCGTCGGCTTTGCCGCCGAGAGCGAGAAGCTCGCCGAGCACGCCGACGCCAAGCGCCGCCGCAAGGGCATCCCGCTGATCGTCGCCAACCTCGGCCCGGCCACCTTCGGGCGAGACGACAACGCGCTGTTGCTCATCGACGAGCAGGGCCAGCGCGAGCTGCCTGAAATGGGAGGGCGGGCCGACAAGCTCAGCCTCGCGCGCGAGCTGATCGCTGAACTCTCGGAACGACTCTGATGACCCCGATTGACCTGCAAGTGCTCGACGCCCGCATGGCCGAGCAGATTCCCGCCTACGCCACGCCTGGCAGCGCCGGCCTGGACCTGCGCGCCTGCCTGGACACCGCCATCACACTGGCCCCGGGCCAGACGACGCTCATCCCCACGGGCCTGGCCATCCACATCGCCGACCCGGGTCTTGCCGCCCTCATCCTGCCGCGATCGGGCCTGGGCCACAAGCACGGCATCGTGCTGGGCAACCTCGTCGGCCTCATCGACAGCGACTACCAGGGCCAGCTGATGGTCAGCTGCTGGAACCGCGGCCAGACCGAGTTCACCATCCAGCCGTTCGAGCGCATCGCGCAGCTCGTCATCGTGCCGGTCGTGCAGGCGCAGTTCCGTCGCGTGGACAGCTTCGATGCCTCATCCCGAGGCGCGGGTGGCTTCGGGTCTACCGGCAAGCGCTGAGTTTCTGGATCAGTTGGGGACAGGGCTTGCCGCTGCGCGGCGGCGGTCTGTCCCGCAATCAGTGAAGCGGCTCGTCCGGCGGCGCGCCGGTCTGCACCATGAAGATGGGTTCGCCCACCGAGCCCGCTTCCACCTCGGCTTCGGTGGCCGCACGCACATCCAGCAGCGTCAGGTGCATGCGCAGGCCGATGCCGGCCAACGGGTGGTTGCCGTCCAGCACCACATGCTCCGGATAGACCTCGGTGACGGTGTAGACCGCGTCCGGCATGCCTTCGGTGGCGGCACCTTCGGGCAGGCCTTCGAACTGCATGCCCGGCGCCACGTCCGACGGGAACAGGCCACGCGCCTCGAAGCAGACGAGGCCGGAGTCGTAGTCGCCGAACGCTTCCTCGGGCTGCAGCGCGAGCGCGGTTTCGAAGCCGACGTCCTGGCCGTCCAGGGCTTCCTCGACCTTGGCGAACAAGTCGTCGCCGCCGAGCAGGAATTCCATCGGTTCGGTCAGCTCGTCGATCAGCTGGCCTTGGGCATCTTCGAGTCTCCAGCGCAGGGAGACGACACAGGGGCGGGTCACTTGCATCGCTGAATTTTCCCACACCGCCATCGGCACAATGCCCCCATGCAGACCGCCCTCCCAACTCCCCTGCTCGCCGGCCTGAGCCCGGCGCAGTTCATGCGCAAGCACTGGCAGAAGAAGCCACTGCTGGTGCGCCAGGCCTTCGATCCCGTCGCGCCGCCGGCTTCCCTCAAGGACCTGGCCGCGCTGGCCGCGCGCGACGATGTCGAGTCGCGCCTCGTGACCGCCTTCGACGGCGACTGGCAGCTCCGGCAAGGGCCCATTGCCCGGCTGCCCGCCATGAGCAAGCCCGGCTGGACGCTGCTCGTTCAGGGGCTGGACCAGCACTTGGCCGCGGCGCGCGAACTGCTGGACCTGTTCCGCTTCGTGCCCGATGCGCGGCTGGACGACCTGATGGTGTCCGTGGCCAGCGATGGCGGCGGCGTCGGGCCGCACTTCGACTCCTACGACGTGTTCCTCATCCAGTTGGCCGGCAGGCGCCACTGGCGCATCGGCGCCCAGCGCGACGCGGTGCTGCGTGACGACGTGCCGCTGAAGATCATCGCGAACTTCAAGCCCGAGCAGGAGTTCGTGCTCGAGCCGGGCGACATGCTCTACCTGCCCCCCGGCTGGGCGCATGACGGCGTGGCCGTCGGCCCGGGCTGCATGACGGGCTCGGTGGGCTTTCGGGCATCCACGGCCGACGGCCTGGCGGCCGAGCTGCTGCCGCGGCTGCTGGACGAGGCGGACGGCAGCGGCAAGCGCTACGGCGATCCGCGCCAGGAGGCCGCCACCGAGCCGGCGCGCATGCCCGCGGCGCTGCTGGACTTTGCGCGCCGCGCCGTCGAGGCCGCCGTGCAGCGCCCGCACGCACTGGAGCGGGCGCTGGGCGAGGCGCTGACCGAGCCCAAGGCCAACGTGTGGTTCGACGCAGCCGACGTGCTGGCACCGGGATCGGGCGCCTGCCTGGACCGGCGCAGCCGCATGCTGTACGACGAGGTCCACATCTTCCTGAACGGCGAGAGCTTTCGCGCCGGCGGCCGGGACGCCGTGTTGATGCGCCGCCTGGCGGATGACCGCGAGCTGGGTGCGGCGGAGGTCGGTCGGCTGTCGGCCGAGGCGCGTGAGCTGCTGGACCAATGGGCCGAGGACGGTTGGGTGCAGCCGCTGGCGCGATGACCGCGCAAGGCTTCGCCGGCCGCGCCGGCTTCCAGCGCGTGCTCGGGGACACGCTGGCCTGGGCCAGCGTGCAGGGCTGCCGCGAGATGCAGGCCTGGGACGCGAGCTTCGTGGACTGGCCGCTGTCGGATGCGAACGTGCTGGCCGCGCTGACCGCCTGGGCGCGACCCGCCCGCCAGCTGCATCTGCTGGCGCTGCAGTACGACGACGTCGCACGCCGCCACCCGCGCTTCGTGCGCTGGCGGCGCGATTACGCGCATTGCGTCACCGCCCGCGCCGTCGAGCCGGAGGTGCGGCTGGAGGCCGCGCCGCAAAGCCTGCTGCTGGCCGTCAGCGCCGACTTGAAACTGACCCTTCGCCTCTTCGACCGCCATTTGTGGCGCGGCGAGCTGAGCTTGGACGCCGCCGAGCACCAACGCGGCCTGGAATGGTTTGATGCCTTGACGCAACGGTCCAGCGATTCATTTGCGCCCACGACCTTGGGGCTATGAGGTTCTGTGACAGGGGAAGCCCTATACTTGTTGGCTAGGCGAGGGAAGCGCTCGAGGTTTTCCGCGTCTTGTTCTTTCGGGGTCGGCAGTTGGTGTGAAATATGCACTGGTGCACGACCCCAAAGTTATGGTGTGCACCATCGTTTAAACGTTTGAGGACAAGTATGAATAAGTCGATCCTGTTGGCTTCCCTGCTGGCTGCTGCTGCTCTGACCGCTTGCAGCAAGAAGGAAGAACCCAAGGTTGAGGCCCCCGTGATCGTGGCTCCGGCCCCGGCTCCGGAAGCTTCTGCTGCCGCCAGCGCTGCTGACGCTGCCGCCTCGGCTGCCGCGGTTGCCGTGGACGCTGCTGCTTCGGCCGCTTCGAAGTAATCACTTCGTCCCCGCGGAAAGAGCCGCCGCTGCGCAAGCAGCGACGGCTTTTTTCCTTTTTGCGACAGTGACGTCGAGGTTTCGAGTCCTGTTACAAAACTTTGCGAGCGACTTGAACTCGCTGCCGCCAAGTCGCCGATTCAGTTCAGCGCCAGCCAGTCCACACCCAGTTTGGGATGTGCGACCTGGATGTCCGAGGCGTTGCAACCCAGCGTCTGAGCCAGCGCCGCCTGCGCCAGTGCCGGGCTGTTGTTGTGCTCGCTGAGGTGCGCCGCCACCACCGTGTTCAGCGTGGCATGCCGGCATCGCGCCAGCAGGTCGGCCGCCGCTTCGTTGGACAGATGGCCGTGCGTGCCGGCGATGCGCCGCTGCAGTGACGGCGGATACGGCCCGGCTCGCAGCATGGCCTCGTCGTGGTTGCTTTCCAGCAGCAGCGCCTGACAGCCCGCCAGTGCCTCGGCCACATCGTGAGGTGCGCATCCGAGGTCCGTGACCACACCCAGGCGCACCGCGCCGTCCCCCAGTGTCAGCTGCAGCGGCTCGTTGGCGTCGTGGGGCACCGCGAAGGGGCGCACCTGCATGTCGCCCAGCGCGATGGGTTCTGCGCCCCGCGCCAGGCGCAGCAGCGTGGGGTCGAAGTCGGCGTTGCCGACCGCCCGCCAGGTGCCGCGGCTCATGAGGAGCGGGCGTCGGTACTTCGCGGCAAAGGTCAGCGCACAGCCGACATGGTCGCCATGCTCATGCGTGATGAAGACCGCGTCGACATCCTCGGGCGCGCAGCCGGCACGCGCCAGCCGTTTGACGAGTTCGCGCAGACTGAAGCCGGCATCGATGAGCAGCCGCGTGCTCGTGATGCCCTGGCTGGCCTCGACCAGCGTCGAATTGCCGCCGCTGCCGCTGCCGAGGCTGCAAAAGCGCATCACGGCGGCGGTCCCTGGTTCTGCAGAAGCCGGATTACTTCAGGTCGTCCATCAGCAGGCTGAGGATGCGCTTGGCGTTGTCGTCCGTGACCGCCTGGCTGCGGTCATCCAGGATGCGCACCGTGCTCTTGTCGCCATCGGCCTTGACCGAAACGCGGTAGCGCGCGGGGGTGGGGGCCTTGGCGCCGAACAGCTTCTGGAAGAAGTTGGGCTCTTCCTTGCCTGCCTGCTCGGGGTCGGCATAGCGCAGGTAGAACAGGCCGGCCGCGCGGTCGCGGTCTTCGATGGTGAAGCCATGGCGGTCCAGAGACAGGCCGACCCGGCGCCACGCCCGGTCGAAGCCGTCGGCGACGGTCAAGCTGTCAGGCACTTCGGACAGCGGACGGCGTGCCACGCGCTGGCCTTCGCCGCCGACCTTGGTCACGCTGGTGGCCGGTGCCGGCTTGCCGGCTTCGGCGACGACGGTCTTGGCCGCGTCTTCCTTGCCGCCCAGCTTGAGCATCAGGCGCGACAGCATCTCGGCTTCCAGATACGGGTCGCTCGGGCGGTTCTGCCACGCGGTCGAGTCGCGGGCCTGGGTCGTGTAGACCTCCTGCATGCCGCGGTGGCTGATGAAGATGTCGGTGCCGTTGGCGCTGCGTTCGATGCGGGTGCGGTACATGTCGCGCTCACCGGTCGAGTACAGGCCGTCGAAGACCTTGCCGATGGTGGAGCGGACGAAATCCTGCGGCAGCTTGGCGCGGTTCTCGGCCCAGTTGGTCTCCATGGTGCCGACTTCGGGCTGCTCCTTGACGAGCTCCAGGCCGCGCTCCTGCCAGAAGGCGCGCAGCTGCGGCCAGATCTGCTCCGGCGTGGCCGAGGTGTGCAGCCAGCGGTCGGTGCCGCTGCGTTCCAGGCGTACATCGCCGGCCGCGTTGAGCGCCACGGTGCCCGATGCCGTCGTCGACGTCTGGACGCCAGCCGGCGTGGCCGGCTTGACGGCGGACAGGGCCGACGCCGTGATGGAGCCACCCTGCACCTGGGCGCGGTTGTCCTTGGCGAGCTGGCTCAGGTCGGGCGGGACTTCCAGGCCCTGGGTCTGGCGTGCCGCGGCGCCGCGGTAGTCGACCTTGTCACTCGAGAACAGGCTGTCGAAAGTGCTGCAGCCGGCGAGCGACAGGACGAAGGCCGTGCAGGCCAGGCGGGTCGCCGTGGGGCGGAGCGAGGAAACAGACATCACGCTGGAAATCTCCGGGGAACAAAGACGCCGGACTTGGCCGGCGCAGCCGCGCATTAGACCAGAGGCGGCCGCACGTTTCAGAGCAGGCCGGCCTCGACCATCGCCTGGCCCACGCTGGCCTGGCCGGCGGTCGTCATCGGCGTGATCGGCAGGCGCAGCGTCGCGCCGCACCGGCCCAGGCGGGCCAGCGCCCACTTGGCCGGGCCGGGGCTGGGTTCGCAGAACAGTTGCTTGTGCAGGCCCAGCAGCTTCATGTGGACCTTGCGCGCCTCGACGGCATTGCCTTCGAGGGCCAGCCGGCACAGCTCGGCCATCTGGCGCGGTGCCACGTTGGCCGTCACGCTGACGTTGCCGTGGCCGCCCAGCAGCATCAGCGCGACCGCCGTGCCGTCGTCGCCGGAGTAGATGTGAAAGCCGGCCGGCGCGTGCTTGATGAGATAGGCCGCGCGCTCGATGTTGCCAGTGGCCTCCTTGACGCCGAAGACGCCGGGCAGCGTGGCGCAGCGCAGTGCCGTCTCGGGCGCCATATCGGCCACGGTCCGGCCGGGCACGTTGTAGAGCATCATGGGGATGTCCACGGCCTCGGCGATCGCCTTGAAGTGCTGGTAGATGCCTTCCTGCGAGGGCTTGTTGTAGTAGGGCACGACCGACAGCGTGCAGTCCGCGCCGACGTCCTTGGCGTAGCGGCTCAGCTCGATGGCCTCGGCCGTGGAATTGGCGCCGGTGCCGGCCAGGATGGGGATGCGGCCCTTGGCGTGCTCGACCGCGACGCGGATGATCTCGCGGTTCTCTTCCATGCTGACCGTGGGCGACTCGCCCGTGGTGCCGACGACGCCCACGCAGGCCGTGCCTTCCTCGACATGCCAGTCGATCAGGCGGCGCAGGGCGGGGTAGTCGATGCTGCCGTCCTCGTTCATGGGCGTGACGAGGGCGACGATGCTGCCGAGGATGGGCTTCATGGTGGGGCTGTCTTTGGGAATCCGGGGATTTTAGGCGGCCGCGGGTGGTGAATCTGTCGGCCGGATGGCGACCACGCGCTGGACGAAGCGTGGCGAGGTTTTGACATCAGCGCCGTGCTCGAACAGGTCTTCGTAAGCCACGATGCGCCAGCCCTCGCAGACGCGCAGCAGTTCGCCACGCTGCAGCAGAAAATCGGCGCGCGATGGCCGGCCGATGGTTTGCTGGCCGTCGGCGAAGGTCTCCCAGACCAGCCAACCGCTGGGCTTCACGGCGGACTTGACGGTATCGAACAGCGGACGCCACAGGTAGTTGCAGACGACGACCAGGTCGAATGCGCGGTCCTGCAGCGGCCACGGGCCGTTCTCGATGTCGGCATCGACGATCTCGGCGATGGAGCGCAGCGGCGCCGTGGCCGCCGTGTCGCGGTCCACGCCGGTGACCTGCCAGCCCGCCTCGGCCAGCCAGCGCAGGTTGCGGCCCGAGCCGCAAGCCACGTCCAGCGCCAAACCTGGCGCCTCGGGCGCAAAGCGCTGCAGCCAGGCAGACGGCGCGGGCGTCATCCGAAGCAGGCCCAGATCTGTTCGCTGAGCTGCACCATCACCGCAGGGTGCAGGTAGGCCAGCGCCGTTGCGCTCAGCACCGCCGCGGCCGCGAGGCCGATCAGCACATGGCGCGTCCGCTGCCTCATGCCGCCTGCAATCGCTGGATGGGCGTTTCTCGCACCGGCAGGTTGGCCAGCATCGCCATCACGCCCAGTGCGATGGACAGCCACCAGACCACGTCGTAGCTGCCGGTCGCGTCGTAGAGCTTGCCGCCCAGCCACACGCCCAGGAAGCTGCCGACCTGGTGGCTCAGGAACACGAAGCCGCCCAGCATCGACAGATGCTGGGCGCCGAAGATCTGTGCGACGACCGCGTTCGTCGGCGGCACGGTGGACAGCCACAGGAAGCCGATGACGGCGGCGAAGAGGTAGACGCTGATCGGCGTCAGCGGCGTCGTGATGAAGATGGCGATGGCGACGGCCCGCAAGCCGTAGATGGCCGACAGCAGGTAGGTCTTCGGGAAGCGCTGGCCCAGCAGTCCGGCGGTGTAGGTGCCGAAGATGTTGAACAGGCCGATCAGCATCAGCGCGCCGGTGGACACCTCGATGCCGAGGCCGTGGTCCTTCAGGTAGCTCGGCAGGTGCACGCCGATGAAGACGACCTGGAAGCCGCAGACGAAATAGCCCAGCATCAGCAACTGGAAGCTGCGGTAGCCGAAGGCCTCGCGCAGCGCCTGGCCGATGCTCTGGTGGGCGCCGCTGAAGGCGGTCACGCGGCGCTCGCGCACGCCGAGGGCCAGCGGCACGATCAGCAGCGCGGCGCCGGCCAGCAGGTAGAGCGCCCCTTGCCAGCCGAGGTGGCTGATCAGCCAGGTCTCGATGGGGATCATGACGAACTGGCCGAAGGAGCCTGCCGCCGCCGCGACGCCGAAGGCCCAGGAACGCTTGTCGGCCGACACGGTGCGGCCCAGCACACCGTAGATGACGGCATAGGTCGAGCCCGACTGCGCGATGCCGATCAGCACGCCGGCACTGAGCGTGAACGTCAGCGGGTGGGACGACACGGCCATCAGCACCAGGCCCAGGGCGTACATCAGCCCGCCGGCGATGAGCACCTTCCAGGCGCCGAAACGGTCCGCCAGCATGCCGGCCACCGGACCGGCGATGCCCCAGGACAGGTTCTGCACCGCGAGCGCGAACGAGAAGGTCTCGCGTGTCCAGCCCCGTTCGGTGATGACGGGCTGCAGCCAGAACCCGAAGCCGTGGCGTATGCCCATGGACATCGTGACGATGAGCGCGCCGCACATCAGCACCTGCCGGACGGACAGGGCGGGCGGGGCGGCGGTGTGGGCAGCGTTCATTCGCGCACTGTAATCAGCGCGCCTTCGCCTTGCTTGCCGCTTTGCCCTGGGCCTTGCCCTTGGACGGTTTTTTCTTCGCCCTGGCCTTGGGCGCATCGGCCGTGGAGGTGACGGCCTGCGAGCTGGCGGCGGCGACGTCGGCCAGCCGGGTCAGCAGCCGGCCCTGCTTGACACGCAGCATGGGCATGTCGACCTGGGCCAGGTCGGCCAGCGGGTCGTCGCCCAGCACGAGGAAGCTGGCTTCGCAGCCGGGCTCGAAACAGCCCAGCTTGCGGCCGGGGAACAGCGCCCGCGGCGTGTCCTGCGTGGCCAGGCGCAGCAGCGTCGCGCGGTCCAGCCCCAGCGCGTCCAGCGCATGAAGCTCCATGCGCGACGTGCCGATGAAGACGTCCGAGCCGATCAGCAACTGCACGCCCGCGGCCTGCAGCCGGGCGAGGTTGGTGCGCTGCACCTCGCGCAGCGCAGCCAGCGCGGCGGGCTCCAGCTTGAACAGGCCGGTGGCGGCCGTCGTCGTGATGACGGCGGTGCGCTGGCGCGCCGCCTGGGCGGCCGCAGCCTCGCTGATGGCGAAGACCTCGGGCGCCTCGTCCAGCGTGTTGGCATAGCCGGGCAGGTGGCCGATGACGTCCACGCCCGCGGCCAGCGCGGCGTCGAAATCCGCGGCCGTCTCGACGTGCGCCACCACGCGCCGGCCATCGGCATGGGCCAGGCGGGTCAGCGTGGCCGCCGTGTCGGGGCGCAGCCCCAGGCGGCCGAACATCTGCGTCTGGCGGTGCAGTTCGGGTCGTTCGCTGTGGGCCAGCACCAGGCGCAGCCACTGGCCGCCGCGCGCCTTGATCGCGGGCCATTGCGCGTTGGCCTGTTCAGGGCTGTCCACCAGCACCAGTTGCTTCTGCGCCGCGGCCGTCTCGGGGCTGGGCTGGGGGAGCACCGTGGCCAGCGGGTAGCCGTCCGGCGAGGTGATGCAGGCCGTCACGAAGCTCATGTCCGGCGCGGCGGGCGCGGCGGCCAGCGGGCGCACCTCGGCCACGCCGTCCGGGTCGCCGCACAGCATGGCGGCGTACAGCACGCCGTGGTCGATGTAGTTGTCGGCGTACTGGCCCCAACCCCAGGCGGTCTGCAGGTTGTGGTTGTGTGCCTCGGCGAGCGGGTTGATCAGCACCTGGCCGCGCATGTCCATCTTGCGGTTGACCTTGGCTGGCTTCCTGGCGACGAAGACGCCGTTCTCGACATACAGGTTGCCGCGCTGGATCTTCTGGCCGTCGAACCAGCGGGCGTTCTTCAACTCCCACGAGAGCGGCGCGCTGGCCTGGTAGGGCTGGGCCAGGCAGGTGGCGGCGCACAGCAAGGTGGCCAGCGCAACGAGGAAACGGGACAGGGGCATGAGCGGGCAGTGTCGCCGCCACGGCGGCGGTCGGCAGGGCGGGGCATCCTAGCGAATGCACGGCCGACCTCACGGCAGACGCTTGTCAGACTTTGTGTCCCGTCGCCGCCTTCATTCACTGCACCTGGAAGCGCCAGCGCACCGTCATCGTGCCGCCGTCCTAATTGGCGCCGCTGAACTTGCGGGTCTGCACGCCGCTCTGGCTGCGCCAGCCGCCCGACAGCGGCACGGTGAAGATGGGCGTCTGCAGCGGGCCATCCGCCTGCCTGAAGACCAGCTGGCGCCTCTGCGGACCCTTGGGCGTGGCGAAGGCATGCGTGCCTTCGGGCTCGTCGGTGGTGATGGTCTCGGTGGCCGGCCGCCCGCGTCGCTGAAAGCCACCGTCAGCGTGGCGCGCGCCCTTGGCGGCGAAATCCGCGGCGCTGGAGGCGGTCGCGGGGCCGAGTGCCAGCAGAGTCGGTGCCGTCAGGACGAGCACGTGGGCAGCGGAAGTGGGCCTGTCAGGGCGGGATGCCGTGGCGTCCGCCGGATTGGAGACGGCGTCCCCGGCGTGGGTCGTTCCCTTGACTGCACCGGTGGGCGATGTCCGGTTTTGTCGATACCGACCCGCCGGCCTGCCAGAGACCCCCCTGCATAGAATCCCGCCCCTATGTCCAGCCGACCGTCGTCCTCTCCCGCCACTGCATCCGCCGCTGCCGCCTACGGCGAAGCCTCCATCCGCGTCCTGAAAGGCCTGGAGCCCGTCAAGCAGCGGCCGGGCATGTACACCCGCACCGAGAACCCGCTGCACTGCATCCAGGAGGTCATCGACAACGCGGCCGACGAGGCGCTGGGCGGGTTCGGCAAACGCATCGACGTGACGGTGCATGCCGACGGCTCGGTGTCCGTCGCCGACGATGGCCGCGGCATCCCGTTCGGCCTGCACCCCGAGGAAGGCGTGCCGGTCGTCGAGATCGTCTTCACGCGGCTGCATGCCGGGGGCAAGTTCGACAAGGGCTCGGGCGGCGCCTACAGCTTCTCGGGCGGGCTGCACGGCGTGGGCGTGTCCGTGACCAACGCGCTGGCCAAGCGGCTGGAAGTGGCCGTCTGGCGCGACAAGCAGGTCGCCGGCATCGCCTTCGAGCATGGCGACGTGGTGCAGCAGGTCGTCACCCGCCCCGCCACGAGCGGCGACCGCAAGCAGGGCACGACGGTGCGCGTCTGGCCCGAGGCCAAGTATTTCGAGAGCGCCGAGTTGCCCAGGCATGAGCTGGTGCACCTGCTGCGGTCGAAAGCCGTGCTGATGCCCGGCGTGACCGTCACGCTGAAGTTCGAGAAGACCGGTGAGACGATCACCTGGCTCTACAAGGCCGGCTTGCGCGACTACCTGGCGCAGTCGCTGCACGCCGACCCGCTGATCCCGCTGTTCGAGGGCGAGGGCTTCGCCACCGCCGGCGAGAGCGAGAACTTCGCCGAAGGCGAGGGCGCGGCCTGGTGCGTGGCCTTCACGGAGGACGGCGCGCCGCTGCGCGAGAGCTATGTGAACCTCATCCCCACGGTCGCCGGCGGCACGCATGAGTCGGGGCTGAAGGACGGCCTGTTTGGCGCAGTCAAAGGCTTCATCGAGATGCATTCGCTGCTGCCCAAGGGCGTCAAGCTGATGCCCGACGACGTGTTCTCGCGCGCCAGCTTCGTGCTGTCCGCCAAGGTGCTGGACCCGCAGTTCCAGGGCCAGACCAAGGAGCGCCTGAACTCGCGCGACGCGCTGCGGCTGGTGTCGGCCTACGTGAAGCCGGCGCTGGAGCTGTGGCTGAACCATCACGTGGACCACGGCAAGAAACTGGCCGAGCTGGTCATCAAGCAGGCGCAGACGCGGCAACGCGCCAGCCAGAAAGTTGAAAAACGGAAAGGCTCCGGCGTGGCCGTGCTGCCGGGCAAGCTGACCGACTGCGAAAGCCGCGACCTGCTGCACAACGAGGTCTTCCTTGTCGAGGGCGACTCCGCCGGCGGCAGCGCCAAGATGGGCCGCGACAAGGAGACGCAGGCCATCCTGCCGCTGCGCGGCAAGGTGCTGAACTCCTGGGAGGTCGAGCGCGACCTGCTGTTCAAGAACAACGAGATCCACGACATCTCGGTGGCGCTCGGCGTGGACCCGCACGGCCCGAACGACACGCCGGACCTGTCCGGCCTGCGCTACGGCAAGGTCTGCATCCTGAGCGACGCCGACGTGGACGGCTCGCACATCCAGGTGCTGCTGCTCACACTCTTCTTCCGCCACTTCCCCAAGCTGGTCGAGACCGGCCATGTCTTCGTCGCCCGCCCGCCGCTGTTCCGCGTGGACGCGCCGGCCCGCGGCAAGAAGCCGGCCGCCAAGCTCTACGCGCTGGACGACGGCGAGCTGACCGCCACGCTGGACAAACTGCGCAAGGAAGGCGCCCGCGAAGGCTCTTGGAGCATCAGCCGCTTCAAGGGCCTGGGCGAGATGAACGCCGAACAGCTCTGGGACACGACGCTGAACCCCGAGACGCGGCGCCTGTCGCGCGTCGAGTACGGGCAGCTGGACTTCGGCGCCACGGTGGAGGCGTTCAACAAGCTCATGGGCAAGGGCGAGGCCGCCTCGCGCCGCGAGCTGATGGAACTGCACGGCGACGCCGTGGAGATCGACATCTGATGCAGACGGTCTACAACGCGGTGCACGCGGCCCATGCGGCGACGCATGAGTTCTTCCGTGGGCGGCTGGTGCCGGCGTTCGAGGTGCCGTCGCGGGCCGACTACATCCTGCAGGCCGTGCAGGCGGCCAGGCTGGGCGACGTGCTGGCCCCGGTCGACCACGGCCTTGCGCCGTTGGCGCGCGTGCATGCCGCGCGTTATCTGAACTTCATCGAAGGCGCGCACGCCGAGTGGCTGGCCACGGGCGGCGAGGGCGATGCCTTCCCGGCCGTCTGGCCCGTGCGCACGCTGCGCAGCGATGTCGAGCCGGCGAGCTTCGCGGCCCGCATGGGCCTGTACTCGATGGACAGCGGCACGCCGCTGACGGCCGGCAGCTGGACGGCGGCCTATGCCGGCGCGCAGGCCTCGCTGACGGCGTTGGACCTGGTGCTGGCCGGCCAGCGCGCGGCCTACTGCCTGACCCGCCCGCCGGGCCACCATGCCGGCGCCGACTTCTTCGGCGGCTACTGCTTCGTCAACCACGCCGCCGTGGCCGCGCAGGCCGCGCGCGATGCGGGCCTGGCCCGCGTGGCCATCCTGGACGTGGACTACCACCACGGCAACGGCACGCAGGCCATCTTCTACGACCGCGCCGATGTGTTCTACGCCAGCGTGCACGGCGACCCGCGCACCGAGTTCCCGTTCTTCCTCGGCCATGCCGACGAGACCGGTGCGGGCGAGGGCGCGGGCTGCAACGCCAACTTCCCGCTGCCGCCGGGCGTGGTCAACGACGACTGGTTCGCCGCGCTGGCGCAGGCCTTGGCGCGGCTGACCGCGTTCAGGCCCGACCTGCTCATCGTCTCGCTGGGCGTGGACACCTACGGCGGCGACCCGATCTCCCACTTCAAGCTCGACGAGCCCGAGTTCCGCCGCATGGGCCGGCGCATCGCCGCCTTCGGCGCGCCGACGCTGTTCGTGCAGGAGGGCGGCTACGCGACCGAGGCCATCGGCCGCAACGTGGTCGCGGTGCTGGCCGGTTTCGAGGCGCCATGAGCGTGCGCCTGCGCCCCACGATGCTGTCCGACCTGGACTGGGTCGTCTCGCTGGAACGGGACGGCGCCAACCTGCCGTTCATCACGCCGTGGGAGCGCACGCAGCATGAAGGCGCCATCCGCTTCCCCGACTCGCGTCACTTCATTCTTGAAGAGGGTGACGAACTTGAACGTATCGGCTTCGTGATCCTGCAGGGCTGCCGCAACCCCAATGGCTCGGTCGAGCTCAAGCGCCTGGTGCTGCAGCCCAAGGGCCGCGGCCTGGGCCGGGCGGCGGTGCGTCAGTTGAAGGCGATGGCGTTCACGCAGCTCAAGGCGCACCGCTTCTGGCTGGATGTGAAGGCGCTGAACATGCGCGCGTTCGAGCTGTACCGCAGCGAAGGCTTCGTCGAGGAAGGCCGGCTGCGCGAGAGTGTGCGCGTCGCGATCGATGGCGCCGACGGCTATGACTCGCTGATCGTCATGTCGCTGCTGGACCGCGAGTACCAGGCGCGTGTCGCGCTGGGCCAGGAGGCCGCATGACGCGCTGGTTGTGCCTGCTCCTGCTCGCGCACGCGCTGCCCGCCAGGGCTGACCTCTGGGGCTTCGTGGACGCGGCCGGCGTGGCGCACTTCGCATCCAGCCGGCTTGACGCGCGTTTCAACCCCGTGCTCGGCGGTCCGCTGACGCAGCGCGTGCCCGGCAAGACCGACGCCGGCACGGCCATGCTGACCTGGCTGGACATCGCCCCCGAGGTCAAGGCCGTGCAGCCCTGGGTGCGTGAGGCGGCCGAGAAGCATGGCGTGGACGCCGAACTGTTGAAGGCCGTCATCGCCGTGGAGTCCGGCTACCAGAAGGGCGCCGTGTCGCCACGCGGCGCGCTGGGCCTGATGCAGATCACGCCGGACACCGCCTCGCGCTATGCGTCGCCCGCCGACGCGGCACGGCTCATCGAGCCACGCATCAACATCCACACCGGCGCCCGCATGCTGGCCGACCTGATCCGCCGTTTCGGCCGCATCGACGCGGCGCTGGCGGCCTGGAATGCCGGCGAGGGCGCCGTGCGCCGCGCCGGCAACCGCGTGCCCGACATCGACGAAACCCAGGCCCATGTGCATCTCGTGCTCGAGTTGTACTGGGCCTTGCTGCAGCAGGGCCAGCCGGCCCGCGCGCAGCGACTGACCCTGCACCCATGAGTTCCCAGACCCCCATCGACTTCAGCTCGCCCGCCGACGGCGGCCCCCATGGCGACGACAGCAACGCGCTGACGCTGGCCGCCTACGCCCAGCAGGCCTATCTCGAATACGCGCTCAGCGTCGTCAAGGGCCGTGCACTGCCGACCTATTCCGACGGCCAGAAGCCCGTGCAGCGCCGCATCCTGCACGTGATGCAGTTGCTGGGCCTGGGTTGGACGGGCAACTCCGGTGCCAAGCCCGTGAAGGGCGCCAAGGTCGTGGGCGATGTGCTGGGCGACTTCCACCCGCACGGCGACCAGTCGGTCTACGACGCGCTGGTGCGCATGGCGCAGGACTTCTCGCTGCGCTACCCCCTCATCGACGGCCACGGCAACTTCGGCAGCCGCGACGGTGACGGTGCCGCGGCGATGCGCTACACGGAAGCGCGTCTGGCGCCCATCGCCCGGCTGATGCTCGACGAGATCGACGAAGGCACGGTGGACTTCCGCACCAACTACGACGGCCGCCTGCAGGAGCCCGTCGAGCTGCCGGCCCGCCTGCCGTTCGTGCTGCTCAACGGCGCCAGCGGCATCGCCGTGGGCCTGGCGACCGAAATCCCCAGCCACAACCTGCGCGAAGTGGCCGAAGCGGCCGTGTTGCTGCTCAAGAACGAAAAGGCGACCGACGACGAGTTGTTCGAGAAGATCCCCGGCCCGGACTTCCCCGGCGGCGGCCAGCTCATCAGCGCGTCCGACGACATCCGGTCGGCGTACACCTCGGGGCGTGGCAGCCTCAAGGTGCGCGCGCGCTGGAAGATCGAGGACCTGGCCCGTGGCCAGTGGCAGCTCGTCGTCACCGAGCTGCCGCACGGCACCAGTGCGCAGAAGGTGCTGGAGGAGATCGAGGAGCTGTCCAACCCCAAGGTCAAGGCCGGCAAGAAGACGCTGTCGGCCGAGCAACTGCAGCTCAAGGCCGGCCTGCTGGCCGTGCTGGACGGCGTGCGCGACGAGTCCAGCAAGGACGCGGCCGTGCGCATCGTCTTCGAGCCCAAGAGCCGCACCGTCGAACAGCAGGACCTCATCAACACGCTGCTGGCTCACACCAGCCTGGAGAGCAGCGTGTCGGTCAACCTGACCATGATCGGCGACGACGGCCGCCCCACGCAGAAGAGCCTGCGCGAGGTGCTGGTCGAGTGGGTGGGTTTCCGCCAGACGACGGTGCGCCGCCGCACGGAGCACCGCCTGGCGCACGTCAACGACCGCATCCACGTGCTGGAAGGCCGGCAACTGGTGCTGCTGAACATCGAGGAGGTCATCCGCATCATCCGCGAGTCGGACGAGCCCAAGGCCGCGTTGATTGCGCACTTCAAGCTCAGCGACCGCCAGGCCGAGGACATCCTCGAGATCCGGCTGCGCCAGCTGGCGCGCCTGGAGGCGATCAAGATCGAGCAGGAGCTGTCCAAGCTGCGCGACGAGCGCGCCAAGCTGGAAGACATCCTCGGCTCGGCCGCCGCGCTGCGCCGCACGGTCATCAAGGAGATCGAGGCGGATGCCCGGCAGTACGGGGACGACCGCCGCACGCTGATCCAGGCCGAGAAGCGCGTCACCGCCGAGGTGAAGATCGTCGACGAGCCGGTCACGGTCATCGTCAGCCAGAAGGGCTGGGTGAGGGCACTGAAGGGCCACGAGGTGGACATCGCGGCGCAGACCTTCAAGGCCGGCGATGCGCTGTGGGGCGCGTTCCGCTGCCGCAGCGTGGACCCGCTCATCGTCATGGGCAGCAACGGCCGTGTGTATTCGGCGCCGGTGTCGGCGCTGCCGGGTGGCCGCGGCGACGGCCAGCCGATCACGACGCTGATCGAGCTGGAGCCCGGCTCGCAGATCGCGCATTACCTGGCCGGCGCGCCGACGCAGCGTCTGGTCATGGCCGGCACGACCGGCTACGGCTTCATCGCCCAGCTGGGCGACCTGGTGGGCCGCCAGAAGGCGGGCAAGACCTTCCTCGCACTGGACGCCGGCGAGGCGCCGCTGCTGGCAGCCGTGCCGGGCGACGCCGTCGCGCTGCAACTCGGCGTGCTCAGCGCGCAGGGCCGGCTGCTGACGTTCCCGCTGGACGAGCTCAAGCACCAGCCGAAGGGCGGCAAGGGCCTGATGCTGATGGACCTGGAGGCCAAGGACGGCGTCGTGTCCGTCGCCTGCTTCACGACGCAGTTGCGCGTGCTGGGCAGCGGCCGCGGCGGCAAGCCGCGCGACGAGCTGCTGAAAAACCAGTCGCTCGCGGCCCACGCGGGCAAGCGCGCGCGCAAGGGCAAGGCGGTGGATGGCCTGCAGAAGGTGGCGCAGCTCTCGGCCACGTGACGGGCGTCGCAACACCGCGTCAGAAAACACCCCATCCAGGTGCAGAACTGACAGGGTGAGCGGCGGGTTAACACCCCGCTACAAGATGGGCCGGCGGCCTCCCTAGCACGAAGGGTGGCGAGGCCTGTCCTTCAATTTGCTGCGCCGCACAATGACTTCGGCGGTTGATCTTGACCGTCGTGTCAGGAGCCATGCCATGAAGTTGAAAACCATCACCGCCGCCTCTTTGGTCGCATTGACCACACTGGGCAGCCAGGCTGCGGACCTCGGCTGGGGCGAGCATTCGCTGCTCGAAAGCGCCTTTGGCGTCACCGCGGGGGGCGTCATCTTCGACACCTACTCGTTCTCGTTGGGCGCGCAGTCGGACGTCGCCAGCAGCGTGAGCTCGCTGGGCGCCATCAGCTCGGGCACCTACAGCCTGTTCGGCGTGGGCCTGGACGGCCAGGTCGGCACGGCAGACGACGTCGGCCTGGGCGCCTGGACCTACGGCGGCGCACCCACGGTGAACTCGCTGTCACTGGCCGCGGGCGACTACTACTACTCGGTGTTCGGTTTCGCCACCGGCGCGGCGGCGTACTCGCTCAACTCGGCCGCCACGGCGACGCCGGTGCCCGAGCCCGAGTCCTACGCGCTGCTGGCCGCCGGCCTGGGCGTCATCGGCGTTGTCGTGTCCCGCCGCCGCCGGCCATCCTGAACTGCGGGTGCCGGCGAGGTCGCCGTCACCGGCCCTGGCCGGCGGGCCGAGGACTCAGTCGTCCAGACCCGGGAAGCGCCGGTCTCGGAACACCATGCTCTGCGAGGTGCGCAGCACGACGCCGTCCTTGAAGTGCACGTTGAAGCGCAGGCCGTAGCCGCCGGGCTGGTCGGGCTCGATGGTCCAGTCCCAGACGTCCTCGCCGCTGTTGCGGTAGAGCACGCGGCTGCGTTCGGTGCCGAGGAGGCGGCTGACCTGCTCGGGCGTCATACCGGACACGATGCGGGCGCGGGCGGCCGGGGTCAGCGTGTCCTCCACGCTCACCAGCCGGCCGTCGCCCGACAGCCGCACCATGTAGCAGTGCTTGCCCATCGGCTGGCTGGCGTATTCCAGCGTGCGCCCGCCGTCGGCCTCGGGCCAGATGCGCCGGGGCTGGCCGTACAAGGCCATCACGTCGGCCTCGCGGCTGGCGCCGGCGGTCAGCCGGGCGTCACGGTCGGGCGTGGCACAGCCGGCGAGGCAGGCGGTGCAAAGAAGCAGGGCGGCGAGGCGCATGGCGGTTCTCCAGGGGCTGCGGCAGGTGCGTCGGCGGCGGCAATCGGCCTGCCTGCGGGGCGCGATGTCCGTGGGGCCGGCGGGCGCGGTGTCAGCGCCGCGCCAGGGCCCGCGCGCAGTCGCTGACCAGGGCCGGGCCCTTGTAGATGAGGCCGGTGTAGACCTGCACCAGGTCGGCGCCGGCCGCGATCTTCGCGCGCGCGTCCTCGCCGCTCAGCACGCCGCCCACGCCGATGATGGGATAGCCCGCCGGCAGCGCCGCACGCAGCAGCCGGATGACGCGGTTGCTGGCCTCGAACACCGGCGCGCCGGACAGGCCGCCGGTTTCGTTGGCGTGCGCAAGGCCTTGCACGGCGTCGCGCGCGATGGTGGTGTTGGTGGCGACCACGCCCGCGATGCCGTTGGCCGTCAGCGTGCGCGCGATGACGGCGACCTGGTCTTCTTCCAGGTCCGGCGCGATCTTCACGAACATGGGCACGCGCCGGCCGCTCTGCGCGTCCAGCTGCTGCTTGCGCTGCTGCAGCGCGCCCAGCAGCGCGTCCAGCGCGGCATCGCTCTGCAGCGCGCGCAGGTTCTTGGTGTTGGGGCTGGAGATGTTGACGGTGATGTAGTCGGCATGCGGGTGCACACCCTCCAGCCCCAGCAGGTAGTCGTCGGCCGCCTGTTCGATGGGCGTGGCGGCGTTCTTGCCGATGTTCAGCCCCAGGATGCCGCCGGCCTTGCGAAAGCTGTGCGCACGCTTCACGTTGGCGATGAAGCTCTGCAGCCCCTCGTTGTTGAAGCCCAGCCGGTTGATCAGCGCATTGGCCTCGGGCAGGCGGAACATGCGCGGCTTATCGTTGCCGGGCTGCCCCTTGGGCGTCACGGTGCCCACCTCGATGAAGCCGAAGCCCATCGCGCCCAGGCCGTCGATGCAGCGGCCGTTCTTGTCCAGCCCGGCGGCGAGGCCCATGCGGTTGGGGAATCGCAGGCCGGCGATCGTGACCGGGTCGCTGATGCGCTCCCCACACCACAGCGCCTGCGCGGGCGTGTTCTGCAGCCGGGCGATGCCGTTCAGCGTCAGCTCGTGCGCGTGCTCGGGGTCCAGGCCGAACAGGAAGGGGCGGGTGAGGGCGTAGGGGATCAACGGCATAGCCGGCAATTCTCTCAGGCGACCTCGTCACGATCCCACGGCGGCACGTCGCCCATCTTCTCCAGCATGAAGTCGATCAGCGCGCGCACCTTGGGCGCCGCATGCCGGTTGGGCAGGTAGACGGCGTACAGCGTGTCGGCGTCTGCCAGGCCGCCCACCGGCTGCCAGTCGGGCAGCACGGCGCGCAGCCGGCCGGCACGCAGGTCGGCGCCGATGGCGTACGTTGGCAGCACGGCCAGGCCCATGCCGGCCAGCGCGGCCACGCGCAGCGACTCGCTGCTGTTGGCCGTCAGGCCGCTCTCGAAGCGCAGCGCGCCGCGCGTCTCGACCTCCGCCTCGCCCAGCGCCGCGTGCTTGAAGCGCCAGCGGTCCGGCGACTGCAGGTAGCCGAAGCGCAGGCAGCGGTGGCCGCCGATGTCCGGGACGGCCTGCGGTTCACCCTGCGCGGCGAGATAGGCCGGCGACGCGCACAGCACGAAGCGGATGGCCGCCAGGCGCCGCGCCACCAGCCCGTCCGACGGCTTGTTCGTCAGCCGCAGCACCACGTCGAAGCCTTCCTCGGCCAGGTCCACGTAGCGGTCGTTCAGCCCCAGCACCACGTCCAGCTGCGGGTGGAGGGCGCAGAACTCGGCCATCAGCGCCGTGAACTGCAGGTTGCCGAAGGCCGTGGACACCGACAGGCGCAGCACGCCGCGCGGCTCGTCGCGGCGGCCGGCCAGTTCGGTCTCCAGCGCCAGCGCCTCGTCCAGCAGCCGCAGCGCGCGGTCGTAGACGGCGCGGCCCTCCGCCGTGGGGCTGACGCTGCGCGTGGTGCGGTGCAGCAGCCGCGTGCCGAGCTGGTCTTCCAGGCGCACGACCTGCTTGCTGATGGCGGATTTGGTGGTGCCCAGCAGCCGGGCCGCGCCGGAGAAGCCGCGCGCGTCGACGACGCGGGCAAAGGCGTGCAGGTCTTCGAGGCGGCCCATGCGTTGTGCTCCGTTTGGAAACTCTGAATCGACTTTTGGCTGGATTGTGTCATGATCTGGTCGTTTCTAGAGTGGCGGCCTGCGTGTTCCAGGAGTTGCCATGTCCACCTTGTCGTCCCCCTGCCTGCCGGCGCGGTCCTTCCAGCCCAGCGTGTTCGAGCGGCTGCTGGCCACCGCAGCCGCGTCCAGCCTGCCGCTGATCTTCATCGTGCTGTGGAGCAGCGGCTACGTGGCCGGCAAGCTGGCGTTGCCGCACACCGGGCCGCTGACGCTGCTGACGCTGCGCTTCGGCCTGGCCGCTGTCGTGCTGCTGGCCGTGGCGCTCGCCACCGGCGCGCCGTGGCCGCGCAAACGCGCGGACTGGGGGCATCTGGCCGCCGTGGGCGGGCTGATGCAGGTGCTGCATTTCTCCTGCATCTACTTCGCGCTGCAGTGGGGCCTGAGCGCCGGCATCGCCGGCCTGCTGATCGGCCTGATGCCGCTGGCGACGGCGCTGGGCGCGCACCTGTGGCTGGCCGAGCGCCTGACGCTGCGCCAGGGCGCGGGGCTGCTGGGCGGCCTGGCCGGTGTGGCGCTGGTGGTCGCCGACAAGCCGCTCGGTGGCGCCTGGCCCGCCTATGCGGCCGCGGGCACAGGCCTGCTGGGCCTGGTGGCCGGCACGCTGTACCAGAAGCGCTTTTGCGCCCACATGGACCTGCGCAGCGGCGCCGGCATCCAGATGGCCGTCTCTGCGCTGGCGGTCGCGGCGGTGGCCGGGCCGACCGAGCACTTCGCCATCGCCTGGGGGCCGGAGCTGATCGGCGCGTGGCTGTGGCTGGGCCTGGTGAACTCCATCGGCGCGTTCAGCCTGATGTTCATCATGATCCGCCGCGGCCAGGCGGGCCGGGTGGCGAGCCTGTTCTTCCTCATCCCGGGCGTGTCGGCGCTGATGGGTTTCGTGGTGCTGGGCGAGCGGCTGGCGCCGCTGGCGCTGGCGGGATTCGGGCTCTCTGCGCTGGCCGTGTGCGCGGCCGTGGCCAAGCGGTGAAAATAGCGGGCTTGCCTGGAGCCCTGCGATGAAACCTTTGGACGCCCCCCACCACGCCCGCCTGTTGGATCACGAAAGCGGCTCCCGCGACGCCACCCACGACATCACGCGCACCGACGACACCCGCATCGGTGCCGTGCGCGCGCTGATCAGCCCGGCGCTGCTGTTCGAGGAACTGCCCGTGCCCGACGCCGCGCTGGAACTGGTCGAGCAGTCGCGCCAGCAGATCAGCGACGTGCTGCACGGCCGCGATGACCGGCTGCTGGTCATCGTCGGTCCGTGCTCCATCCACGACCATGACCAGGCGATGGACTATGCCCGCCTGCTCAAGGTCGCCCGCGATGAACTCAAGCGCGATCTGCTGATCGTCATGCGCGTGTACTTCGAGAAGCCGCGCACGACGGTGGGCTGGAAGGGCTACATCAACGATCCGCGCCTGGACGGCAGCTTCCACATGAACGAAGGCCTGCGCCTGGCGCGCCAGCTGTTGCTGGACATCAGCAGCCTGGGCCTGCCGGCCGGCACCGAGTTCCTGGACCTGCTGTCGCCGCAGTACATCTCCGACCTGATCGCCTGGGGCGCCATCGGCGCGCGCACGACCGAGAGCCAGAGCCACCGCCAGCTGGCCTCGGGCCTGAGCTGCCCGGTCGGGTTCAAGAACGGCACCGACGGCGGCATCAAGGTCGCCAGCGACGCCGTGCTGGCCGCGCGTTCGGCACACGCCTTCATGGGCATGACCAAGATGGGCACGGCCGCGATCTTCGAGACGCGCGGCAACGAGGACTGCCACGTCATCCTGCGTGGCGGCAAGGCGCCCAACTACGACGCGGCGTCGGTCAACGCGGCCTGCGAATCGCTGAAGGCCTCGGGCCTGCGCGAGCAGGTCATGATCGACTTCTCGCACGCCAACTCCAGCAAGAAGTACGAGCGTCAGGTGGACGTGGGCCGCGACGTGGCCGCGCAGATCGCCAGTGGCGACCGCCGCATCACCGGCGTCATGATCGAAAGCCACCTGCAGCCGGGCCGCCAGGACCTGGCCGAAGGGCAGACCCGCGCTGACCTGAAGCCCGGCGTGTCCATTACCGACGCCTGCCTGGGCTGGTCGCAGACGGAGCCGCTGCTGCGCGAGCTGGCGGCCGCCGTCCAGAAGCGCCGCGGTTGACGGCTGCGGTTGCGGGCCGGCGGGCCCGGCAACCGTCCATCCCCCTAGTTCATCGGTAGCGGCTTGGCCGTGACCGAGGGCAGCCCACATTGACAGCGTGCCGGGGCGGTCCTAAGGTCCGCCCGGCAATGAAAGCGCTTTCAGAAAGCGCTTTCATTGCCGGGCGGCCGGCTTGCAGTTCGTCGTCGCCTGGTGCCGGGACACAGATCCCTTCCAAAACCAAAGGAGACGACATGCTGACCCTGAAGGCGACCTTCGCCACCCTTGCGCTCGCGGGCCTCACCGGGCTTGCCGGTGCGGACACCACCAACGGCATTGCCAACGGCGGCTTCGAAACCGCCGCGACCGACCCCGCCTACTTCGCCGCGGGCTGGCTGGCGGCGCCCACCGGCAGCCCGGCGCTGCTGTCCAACGTCGCCCACACCGGCGCGCATTCGGCGCTGCTGACCGTGCCTGCCGGCTTCGGTGCCTCCACGCTGTTCCAGGACTCGTCGGCGCACGGCGGCCTGCCGCAGCTCACCGCGGCCAACGTGGGCGACACGCCGATGCTGAGCTTCTGGGCCATGGGCGACGTCGGCACCACGGGCAACATCCTGTTCGCACTGCGCTATGTCGGCCCCGGCGGCATCCTGGCGGACAGCGGCAACCAGTTCTTCCAGGGCGCGATCAACGCCAGCGGCTGGACGCAGATCAGCTTCCAGGCCGGCGCCATTCCCGCCGGTGCGACGTCGGTGTTCCTGGAGATGAGCACGGCCGTCGGCCCGCTGCTCGACGGCCGCGCCAACGCCGTCTACATCGACGACATCCAGCTCACGCTGACCACGGCCGTGCCCGAACCGGCCAGCGTCGCGATGCTGATCGCCGGCCTGGGCGCGCTGGCTGTCCTCGCCCGCCGCCGCCGCGCCTGAGCGCCGGCCGACCCGCTTCTTTGCCACCTTTCGCACGCATGCGCCGGCCCGGCCAGGGCGGCGCATCCATGGAGACATCCGCATGCATTCCCACCCCCAACGACTGATGACCCTGCCCGCGCTGCTGCTGTGCGGGCTGAGCGCCCACGTGCACGCGCAGACCGTGGTGCTCGACTCCTTCGGCCCCGGCGACGCCGTGGACGGCTGGCCGTCGCTGCTCTACCAGAGCGCCTCGGGCCGCCAGGACGTGGCCATCCCGTTCACGCTCACCAGCGCCACGTCCATCCAGTCCATCCTCACGTCCATCGACGGCCTGGGCGGCGTGACGCTGGGCATCCTGGCCCGCCAGGGCGCCGTGCCCACGGGTGCTGCCTGGCTGTACAGCAGCCACCTCGCCAACCCGACGGCCAACTCGCTGCTCACGCCCACCGGCTGGACGCTGGCGGCCGGCACCTACTGGCTGGCGGCCGTGGCCGACAACGGCTTCTCCGGCTCCTGGCAGAGCGGCACCGACGACTACACGGCCAACTGGGCCTACACCAACAGCGCCGGCGCCTGGCAGGAGGTGACGACCCAGTTCACCGGCCTGCCGGCCGCGCGCATCACCGTCACCGCCGTGCCGGAGCCGGCCAGCTTCGGCCTGCTGGGCGCGGGCGTGCTGCTTGTCGCCGCCGCCAGCCGCCGCAAGACCGCCCGGCAAGCCAACGCCAGCCAGCAAGGATGAACGCCATGCGTCAACAACCCACTTCCCCGCGCGCCTGGATGCGCGCCGTCGTCGGCGGCCTGCTGGCCGCGTGCAGCCTGGCCGTCTCGGCCAGCGTGACCAGCCCGGTCATCGGCCGGCTGCTGTGGTCCGAGGAGTTCAACGGCGCGAGCCTGGACACCAGCCTGTGGACCGCCATGGACGGCAACGGCTGCCAGATCGGCCTGTGCGGCTACGGCAACCAGGAGCTGCAGTACTACCGACCGGGCAACGTCGGCATCGCCAGCGTGCCCTTCGAGCCCGGCACGCGGGCGCTGGCCATCACGGCGCGGCGCGAGACCGTGGGCGGCAATGCCTTCACCTCCGGGCGCATCAACACGGCCGGCAAGGTGCAGGTCAAGTACGGCATGGTCGAGATGCGCATCGCCACGCCGCAGGTCGGCATCGGCCTGTGGCCGGCCGCATGGCTGCTGGGCACCAGCCCGCAGTCATGGCCGCGCAACGGCGAGATCGACATGATGGAGATGGGCGGCCACCAGCCGGCAGGCATGCCCGCGGTCTCGCCCGACCAGTTCGTCGGCGCCAACGTCATCACGTTCCAGCAGGACGCCTGCGTGCCCGGCAACGAGAGCTGCGCCGGCTCCACCGCCTGGCAGAACAAGAACTGGTACACGCCCAGCCGCTCGCTGGCGAACCGTTTCGTGCTGTACCGCCTGTACTGGACCGACACGCAGATGCGCTTCACGGTGGTCGACAACGGCCGCGAGGTGGACATGTACAAGGCGCCGCTCGCGGTCAACTCGCCCGCGCTGAAGGAGCCCTTCTACCTGCTGCTGAACCTGGCGGTGGGCGGCAACTTCACGCCTGCAGCCACGCCGGCGCAGATCACCGCACCGCTGCCGGCGACCATGTACGTGGACTACGTGCGCATCTACGAGCTCGACGGCCTGGGCGAGGTCAAGCTGGGCGTGGGCACGCAGCCCGAGGTCGGCAAGTTCGGTGTCTTCACCGACCTGACGCCGGTCAACAACGGACAGGTGCCGGGCGTGTCCGCAGACGTCTTCATCTGGAACCAGGGCTCCATGACCGCCGGCGACATCGCGCCGTTCGAGGGCACGAATGTGCTGGCCTTCCGCTACTTCGCGCCGGGCCAGTGGTTCGGCGGCAGCATCCAGTCGCGCCAGGTGCACGACATGAGCGGCTTCCGCAACGGCCACATCAAGCTGAAGATCAAGGCACCCGCCAACGTCGCGTTCAAGATCGGCATCTACGACACCTACACCAACCAGAGCGCGGTGACCTTCCCGGCCAACACCACCGCCTACGGCCTGGTGCGCAACGGCGACTGGGGCACGGCGACCATCCCCGTGGCCGAGATCGCCGGCCCGCTGATCGCGCTGCAGTCCATGCTGGACCTGTTCCAGTTCTTCAGCGTGGACGGCGCGCTGCCGGGTGCGGAGTTCCAGATCGCCTTCGACGACATCATCTGGGACTCGGGCACGGGCAGCACGCTGAAGGTGCGCGCGCCCGCCACGGAAGTCGCCAAGGCGGCGGCCGCAATCACCGCGACCACGCAGACCGGCGCCAGCACGCTGGAGTTCGCGGCCACGTCCGCCGGCTGGGCCGACGTGCACTACAGCGTCAACGGCGGCGACACGCAGACCGTGCGCCTGCGCCAGGACGGCGCCAGCAGCCGCTACGCCGTCGGCGGGCTCAAGCGGGGCGACGTGGTCGAGGTCCGCTTCACGACCTGGGACGCCCAGCGCCAGATCGCCGTGGATTCGGCGGCCAGCCGGGTGGTCATGAAATGAGCGCGGCGGGTCGGCGCGGGCCCGCCCGCTCCGATCCCGCAAAATTGCGGCCATGAACCAAGACCAGCTCAAGCAACTTGTCGGCCGCGCGGCCCTGGACTACGTCCCCGCCGGCCAGATTATCGGCGTCGGCACCGGCTCCACGGTGGACTGCTTCATCGATGCGCTCGCGGCGCGGATCGCAGAGACGGGATTGGCCGTGGCCGGCGCCGTGTCCAGCTCCGAGCGCTCCACGCAGCGGCTGCAACGGCATGGCATTGCCGTGCTGGACGCGGGCGAGGTGACGGGCCTGGGTGTCTACATCGACGGCGCCGACGAGATCGACGGCCAGGGCTGCATGGTCAAGGGCGGCGGCGCGGCGCTGACGCGCGAGAAGATCGTCGCCGACCTGGCCGAGCGCTTCGTCTGCATCGCCGACGAATCCAAGCTGGTGCAGACGCTGGGTGCCTTCCCGCTGCCGGTCGAGATCATCCCGATGGCCGCCGCGCAGCTCACTCGTCGCTTCGCGGCGCTGGGCGGCCAGGCAACGCTGCGCGCCGGCGTGGTCACCGATAACGGCGGCCACATCCTCGATGTGCGCGGCCTGTCCATCACCGACCCGCTGGCCTTCGAGACCGAGGTCAACCAATGGCCCGGCGTCGTCACGGTGGGCGTGTTCGCGCGCCACAGGGCGAAGGTCTGCCTTCTGGGCGAAATGAGGGGCGGCGCCGGCGGCGTCAGGACGTTGACGTTCTGAGGCGGCTCCGCATCACAAAAAGGGGCGCCATCGGCGCCCCTTGTCCTTGCCCTTGCGGCGGGCCGCGTCAGTTCACGCCCACCGCCGTCCAGGCCGCGGCGACCTTGCTGGAATAGTCGGTGCCCAGCGTCGCGGCCAGTTCCTGCGCGGCCGTGATCGTCGCCTTGCGGGCGGCGGCGTAGGTCGTGCTCGTCGTGAACTTGGTCGTCAGCGCGCGGTACCAGATCTTGGCCGCCGCGGCGCGGCCGATGCCGGTCAGCGTGCCCGAGCCCGTGGCCACGCGCGTGTTGCCGGACACGCACGTCGGGCTGGTGCCGTAGCTGCTGCTGGTGCCTTCGGCCAGCAGGAAGAAGAAGTGGTTGGCCACGCCCGAGCTGTAGTGCACGTCCAGGTTTTTCAGCGTGGTGTACCAGCAGTCCGCCGAGCCGCCGTCGCTGCTGGGCTTGACCATGCTGCGCAGCGCGCCGCCGCCCACCATGATCTTCTCGCCGATCAGGTAGTCCCCCGGGTCGCTGCCGTTGGCCGCGTAGAACTCGACCATGGTGCCGAAGATGTCCGATGTGGCCTCGTTCAGGCCGCCCGACTCGCCCGAGTAGATCAGGCCGGCGGTACGGCTCGTGACGCCGTGCGTCATCTCGTGGCCGGCCACGTCCAGCGCCACCAGCGGCTTCATCGACGTGCCGTCGCCGTCGCCATAGGTCATGCAGAAGCAGGAGTCCGACCAGTACGCGTTGTTGTAGCGGGTGCTGTAGTGCACGCGGTTGTAGGCGCCGGTGCCGTTGTTGGCGATGCCGTTGCGGCCGTGCACGTTCTTGTAGTAGTCCCAGGTCACGGCGGTGCCGTACTGGGCGTCGGCGGCGGCGCTGTTGGTGTCGCTCGTCGCGTTGTTGCCCCAGACGTTGTCGGCATCGGTCGCAATGCTGCCGCCGCTGGTGGCGTTGCGCAGGTTGATCGTGTAGGTGTTGCCGCGCGTCGGGTCGCGCAGCTCGTAGCCGCCGCTGATGCTGTTGGTGGTCAGCGTGACGTTGCCGCTGTACAGCGTCTTGCCGGTGCCATTGGCCGCCGCCGTGTGGATGTCGTCCCAGACGTCGAGTTGCCGGCCGTTGTCGGCGTCGATGATGACGTGCTTCTCGTACGGCGTGCCGTCGGCGGCCTCGCCGCTGACGCGCACTTCCCAGGCGATGCGCGGCTGGTCCTCGCGGGCCCAGACCACGCGCTCCACGCCCTTGCCGACCACACCGCCGGGGAAGGCATCCGCCACCGCCTTCATCGCGGCCAGCGAACTGAGGGCCGTGCGCGCGGACGTCGCCAGGGCGGGCAGCAGCGCGACGCTGCGGTGCATGGTCGCGAGGTTGCCGAAACGGTCGGTCTGCACGATCAGGTCGGCGCCGATGGCGCGCAGGCCGCCGATGCGACGGTCCAGGTGCACGTGCGCGGCGCCGTCGTCGTCGACGACGATGTCGCGCACCTCGTAGCTGTGGTCCTGGGCGTCGAGGCTGAGACCCGGGAACTGTTTCACGTAGCCTTGCGCGGCGGCGCGCAATTGCGCCTCGCGGGCGGCGTCCTGCGCCTGTGCCGCCGAGGTGAGGGCGGCCAGGGCGAGGAGGGTCAGCTGGTGGCTGGTTCGGAACATGGTGGGAACTCCGGTCGTTGGTGATGGCTGCTGGAGTACTGCGGCAGCGGCCCGCGGTGCGGCGCCGGGGCGCGACTATGCGTGTCACCTCACCGTGCAGCCAGCAGTGCCGCCCTGTCGCTCCGCTTGGGGACGGGAAGCCCCGGGTTCACAACCGGGCGCCGAAAAGCGCAGAGCCGGGCGAACCCGGCTCTGGCGTGCTGATGCGGTCGCGGCGCGAGGCCGCCAGCGTCAGAAGGTTTCCCAGTCGCCGTCGTCTGCGGGCGCCGGTGCTGCGGCCTTGCGTGCCGGTGCCGGTGCCGCGGCAGCCTGAGGCGCAGGGGCGGGCACGGCGGCGGGCCGCTTGATGGTGCCGGCGGCCGGGCGGGTGACGGGCGGTGCCGCTGTCTGCACTGCCGGCTTGTGCACCGCGGGTTTGTGCACTGCGGGTTTGTGCACGGCAGGCTTTGGCGCCGCCGCGGCCTTGGCTGGAGCGGGGCGCCGCGCGCCGCCGGCGAGCCTGAACACGCCGATGACCTCCGCCATGCGGGCCGACTGCTCGCGCAGGCTCTCGGCGGCGGCGGCGGACTCCTCCACCAGCGCCGCGTTCTGCTGCGTCATCTGGTCGAGCTGCACGACGGAGCCGTTGACGACGGCGATGCCCTCGCTCTGCTCGCGCGCCGCGGCGCTGATCTCGCCGATGATGTCCGTCACGCGCTGCACGCTGGCGACGATCTCTCCCATCGTCGTGCCGGCGGCCTGCACCTGCTGCGTGCCGGAGTCGACGCGCTCGACGCTGGCACCGATGAGCGTCTTGATCTCCTTGGCCGCGCCGGCCGAGCGCTGGGCCAGCGACCGCACCTCGGCCGCGACGACCGCGAAGCCGCGGCCCTGTTCTCCGGCGCGGGCGGCTTCCACGGCAGCGTTCAGCGCCAGGATGTTGGTCTGGAAGGCGATGCCGTCGATGACGCCGATGATGTCGTTGATCTTGCGCGAGCTCTGGCTGATCTCGTCCATGGTCGCCACCACTTGCGACACCACCTCGCCGCCGCGGCGGGCGACGCTGGCCGCCGAGCTGGCGAGCTGGTTGGCCGTCATCGCCGCGTCGGCCGTCTGCTTGACGGTGCCGGTCAGCTCCGCCATCGACGAGGCCGCGTTCTGCAGGTTGCTGGCCGTCTGCTCGGTGCGCTGGCTGAGGTCCAGGTTGCCGGTGGCGATCTCCGCGCTGGCCGTGCCGATGCTGTCGGCCGCGCCGCGCACCTCGCCGATGAGCTTCTGCAAGGCCTGCTGCGTGTCGTCCAGGGCGCCCAGCAGGCGGCCCACCTCGCCGCTGCCGCCACGCGGGATGGCGTGGGTCAGGTCGAACCGGGCGAGCGCCTGCGCGGCCTCGGTCGCGGTCGTCAGGTCGCCACCACTGCCGGCGGTCAGCCATGCGAAGAGGCCGGCCCCCCAGGCCACGGCCAGGCTCAGGCCCAGCCAGGCCTTGGCCGAGCCGGCGTCGGCGCCCAGGCCCGCGAACGCCACCGCCGCGCCCACGCTCGTCACCACCAGCGCCACGCCCAATGCCGTGGCCAGGCGCTGTGCACCGCTGGCCGTACCGAACAAACCGCTCATGCGTCGTCTCCAACTGGAAAAAGAAACGCCGGCAGGCCGGCACCGCGGCGCAGTGTGCCGCCGCAGGCCGCCGGCGGACGGCCGGCCGGCGCGGCAAAGCGGCAATAGTTGCCGCGCTCAGCGACCGGCTTGCGCCGGGCGGCGCGCGCGGCGCACCGAAAAGCGCAGCGGGTCCACGGCATCCAGCAGGTCGGCCTCCAGTGGCCGCGGAGAGCCCAGGGCCAGCGCGGCCGTGAGGCGACCGCACAGCGCCGCCCAGGTGATGCCGCGCGACGCGAACGCCGTGCAGACCACCAGGCCGGGTCGGCGCGGACGCAGCCGCAGTTGATCGGCGTCGGCACTGGGGCCGTCGGCCGCCAGGCCGCCGACCAGCGGCAGGCGGTCCGGCGCGATGAGGCGCCAGGCCACGCGGCCGGCCAGCGGCGCCTGCGGTGGCGCGGCCAGGCCGGCCAGGCGTGCGTAGCGCGCGAGGTTGTCGGCCTGGTCGGTGTCGCGCAGCGCGGGGTCGAGGTCGCCGTCGTGCGTGGTCGCGCCGCACCACACGCCGCCGTGGCCGTCGGCGATCGCATAACCTTCGCCGGCCACCGGCACGGCGGGGCACCATGGCGCGTCCGGCAGGTGGCTGAGCTGGCCGCGCTGCACGACCAGCCCGGCGCCGGCCGTCCCCAGCAAGGGCAGCTGCCCGTGGCCGCCGGCCAGCACGACGAGCGGCGCGCGGGCGATGACCTGGCCGGCGTCGTCCAGCAGGCACCAGCCGCCGCCGTCCTCGCGCAGCGCGGCCACGGGGCGGTGCAGCCGCAGCGCGGCGCCACTGGCCTGCAGCATCGCCCGCGTGTAGGCGGCCGGATCGAGCGCGCCGCCGCCGGGGTAGAACCAGGCCGGATGCGCCAGCGGCGTGCCCGCGCGGGCGGACGCCTCGGCGGCGCCCAGCGCATCGACATAGCCCGGCACGGCCTGCATGCGTGACGGGTCCAGGCGAGTTTCCAGTCGCAGCAGGCCGCGCTGGTGCGGCAGCGCCAGCTCGGCCAGCAGCGCCTGCGTGGCCAGTGCCGCGGCGCGGTTGAAGCGGGCGTGCGGGCCGTCGTCGGGGTTCAGCGTGCCGTGGAACAGGCCCGCCGGGTTGCCGGAACTGGCCTGGGCGGGCGCGGCCAGCGCGTCGACGACGGTGCAGGCCACGCCCTCGCGCGACAGCGCCAGCGCGCAGGCCGCACCGGCCAGGCCGGCACCGACGATGACGGCGTGCGTCGCGCCCGGCGCCAGCGCTTCGCGGCCGGCCGGGCGCTGCGGCGTGTGGCGCGGCGCGAAGCGGGCGACGGTCATCTCGGGCTTGCTGGCAAAACCCGGCGCCAGCCCGACCTCGAAGCCCAGCGCGGCCAGCGACCTGCGCATCGGCCGGTGGATGCTCCACGTCGCGGCCGTCGTGCCGGGCACGGCGTGGCGGGCGAGGCTCTTCAGCAGCCAGTCGTCCCACAGCGCCGGGTTGCGCTGCGGCGCGAAGCCATCAAGATAGAGCGCATCGGCGTCCAGCACCAGCTCACGCAGCAACTCGCGCGCGTCGCCCAGGCCCAGCAGCAGCGCCACGCGGCCGCCCTCGAAGCTCAGCGTGTGCAGGCCGGCCGTCAGCGGTGGCCAGCGGTCCAGCAACTGGGTGGCCAGCTCGGGCAGCGGGCTGGCGGCGTGCGCGCGGGCCAGGTCGTCGCGGTGTAGCGGGTGCTTCTCGACGCTGGCGAACACCAGCCGCCCGCAGCGTGCCGGGTCTTGCCGCCAGGCATCCCAGGTGGCGAGGAAGTTGTGGCCCAGGCCGAAGCCCGTCTCCAGCACGACGAAGCGCTCGCGACCCTGCCAGCGGCCGGGCAGGCCGTTGCCGGCGACGAACACGTGGCGGGCCTGCGCGAGCGCGCCGGCGCGCGAGTGGTAGACATCGCCGAAGAGCGGCGAGGCCGGCGCCTGCGGGTCGGAGAAGTCGACCTCGGCGGGCTCGACGGCCACCGTGCGTGCCGCCGGCTTCATGCGCCCAGCTGCTGCATCTCGCCGGACTCGATGACGCGCACGGCCGGGCCGGGAGCGTCCAGCGCCAGCCGCATGGCGCGCGCGATGCGCTGCGGCGAGATCGGCCGCCACATGGCGGGGATCAGCCCGGCCAGCGGGCGCGCGAGCTTCAGCGTCCAGGCCTCGGCGCTGCGGCGGGGCTGGTCCAGCGTCGCGCGCTCGCCATCCAGCAGCGAGGGCCGGGCGATGACCAGACGCTCGAAGCCGAGCGCGACCAGCGCGGCCTCGGCTTCGCCCTTGACCTGGTTGTAGAAGACCGCCGAGCGCGTGCTGGCGCCCAGCGCGGAGACCAGGCCGCAGTGCGTCGCGCCGGCCTCGCGCGCGGAGCGGGCGACGGTCACGACGGCGTCGAGATCGGCGGCGCGGAAGGCCGCACGCGAACCGGCCTGCGTCATCGTCGTGCCCAGCGCAATGAACACGCGGGTGGGGGCGGGCAGGGCGGCGAAGGACCCGGGCTGCGTGTAGTCCACGCGGGCCGTCTGCAGGCCTGCGGTCGCAGGCAGCCCGCTCGCCGGCCGGCGCAGCAGGGCCAGCACGGGCTGGCCCGCCAGTTCGGCCAGCAGCGCGCGGCCCACGAGGCCGCTGGCGCCGGCGACCCAGTTCAATTCAGCGGTGTGCGGCATGGGCGGGATTGTCGCGGTGCCGTGCGGCCCGCGCGGCGATCAGGCGTCGATGCGCGTCAGGGCTGACCCGCCAGCGCATCCGCCTCACGGAGCAGCGACTCGCAGGCGTGCGCGAGCAGCGTGCCGAGCTGCAGCTGCACCTGCGGCGGCTTGCCCTGCAAGGCCTGGCCCCAGGCCTGTGCGTCGATCAGGGCGTTCAGCCTGGCCGCCGGCAGCTTCAGGCCGATCTGCGCCTGCCAGACCTCCAGCACCTCGCCGATCAGCAGCGGCGCGGCGTCCATCAGCTCGATGTGCAGCGAGGCCGTGCGCCGGCCCTGGCGCCGGTTCAGCCACTCCGTGAGGCCACTGCCCGCCACGCCGCCGACCACCGCGCCCAGCAGCGCGCCGGCGCCCAGCGTCAGGCCACCGGCGGCGATGTCCGCCCCCAGGCCCGTGGCCGCACCGCCGATCGCGCCACCCAGCATCGAATGGCGCGCGACCGGCCGGGGCCGCACCACCTGGTGCGGCCAGCGGTCCGCGGCGGACGGCGCCATGTCGGCGGCGGCCTCCTGGCCGTAGAGCTCGCGCAGGCGATCCGCCAGCACCTGCAACTGCTGCGCCACGGCCTTGCTCAGCTGCGCCTGCGGGTCGGCGCCCTCGGGCAGGTGCAGCGGCTGCAGGCACAGCGTGGCCAGCGCCTGGGCCATGAGCTGCCGGGCCTGGCCCTCGCGCTCGCGCACCGGTGCCTCCCAGTCTTGCAGCAGGCGCTGCCAGGCCGCTTGCCGGTGCGGTGGCCACAGCGGGCCCAGGGCGAGCAGCTGGCGGCGCTGCGACGGCCACCCGGGCTGCACGACGGGCAGGTCGTCGGCCGCGATGCGGGCATCGAACGCCGGGGCCGCCACGGGCACGGCGCTCAGCCGCGCCAGCGCGCGGGCGTGCCAGGCGACGGGCAGGGTGGCGGGGGCGGCATCGGCCCGCGCCACCAGCAACCGGTCGCCCTGCGGGCTGCTCAGCCGCTCGCCGGCCTCGCCCAGCAGGCTGCCTGCCAGCACGCGCCGCGGGTCGATCACCAGCAGGCGCAGGTCGGCGGGGCCGCTGCCCACCCGCAGCGGCAGCGCCCGCGCCAGCCGCCAGCTGCGCTGGCCGGCGTGCAGCACCAGCAGCAGGCGCGGCAGTGCCACGAGCGCCACCGTCGCCGCCAGCAGATGCAGCCAGTCCGCCGCCAGCGCCTGCGGGCCTTGCAGCGCGCCGTGGCGCAGCGGGCCGACATCCGGCACCGCCAGGCCGGTCAGCCAGGCGGCCGGGGCCAGCAGCACGTCGGCCAGGCGCTGCACCTGGGCGGCGTCGAGGTAGGTGCTTTCCCAGCCGATCAGGATCTCCAGCCCCAGCGCCCGCAGGTACAGGCCGGCGATCAGGCCCAGGCTCATGCCCAGCAGCGCGAGATGCCACAGCAGCGCACACCGCGCCGCCTGCAGCGGCAGGCTGAGCCGCCACCAGTGCGCCAGCGCCTGGCCCGCGCGCCCGCGGGCACCGGGCGTCAGCAGGCGCCGCCACAGGCGCATGACCCAGCCGTCGTCGGTCAGTGGGCGGGGCCCCTTGAACGCCAGCGCCAGCAGCACACCGTAGGCCAGCAATTGCAGGCCGAGGAAGGTCCACAGCGGCAGCGCCAGCAGGTTCAACTGCTGGCCGCCCAGCCGGTCCACGCCGATGCCCAGGGCCAGGCCTGCCGCTGCCGCCACCAACGCCCAGCGCAGCGACCACAGGCGCCGCGCCAGCATCTGCGACAGCCGGTCGTCGCGCTCGCCCAGGCGCTGCGCGGCGTGACGCGCGCGTGCCAGCCGGAAGTCGGCGGCGCCTTCGGCCCGCGCCTGCTGCGTGGCCCAGCGGGCGTCATCGGCCGACCACAGCGCGCCCACGTCATGGCTCTCGGCCCAGTCCAGCAGCGCCACGCGCCGCGCAGCGGCCTCGGGCGCGACGACGTCGGGTTCGGGTCGCAAGGGTCAGTCCTCCAGCAGGGCGGCCAGCGCCTGCGCGTCCAGCGGGCCGGCCTGCTCATGGCCTTCCAGCATGCCCTCGGCCAGGCCGCGTTTGTCGCGGTGCAGCTCGATGATGCGTTCTTCCACCGAGCCGGCCGTCACCAGCCGGTAGACGGTCACCGGCCGCTGCTGGCCCATGCGGTGGGCGCGGCCGCTGGCCTGGTCCTCGGCGGCGGGGTTCCACCATGGGTCGACGATGAGCACGTAGTCGGCCATCGTCAGGTTCAGGCCGAAGCCGCCGGCCTTCAGGCTGATGAGGAAGACGTCGCCGCCGTCCGCGCCGCCGCGCTGGAAGGCCGCGACGCGCTTCGTGCGCTCGGCCTGGGGCGTGCTGCCGTCCAGGCGCTGGTGCGGCACGGCCATCTGCGTGAGGCGCTCGCCGAGCAGGTCGAGGTAGTCGGTGAACTGGCTGAAGACCAGCGCCTTGTGTCCGCCGTCGACCAGCTCGCGCACGATGCGCTCGAACTCCGCCATCTTGCTGCCGATCAGGCCCAGCTCGGGCGACACCAGGCGCGGGTCGCAGGCGGCGCGGCGCAGCCGCATCAGCTCGGCCAGCACCTGCATGGGCGCGGCGCGCTCGTTGCCGGCCGCGGCGGCGGCCACGGCGGCCTGGGCGTCGCGGCGCAGCGCTTCCAGGAAGTGGCGCTCGGGCTCGCTGGGCTGCACGCGGTGGACGATCTCGGTGCGGGCGGGCAGGTCCTGCAGCACCTGCGCCTTGGTGCGGCGCAGCAGAAAGGGCGCGACCAGGCGGCGCAGCCGCGCGCGCGCCGGCGCGTCCTGCTGGCGCTCGATGGGGCCGGCGAAGCGCTCGTTGAACTGCTGCGGCGAGCCCAGCAGCCCGGGGTTGATCAGGTTCATGATGGACCACAGGTCCGCCAGCCGGTTCTCCACCGGCGTGCCCGAGAGGGCCAGGCGGAAGTCGGCATCGAATTCGGCCACCGACTTGGCCCGCTTGGTGGCCGCATTCTTCAGCGCCTGCGCTTCGTCCAGCACCAGCGTGGCCCAGCGGCGGCCGGCGAAGGCCTCGGCGTCGATCTGCGCCAGCGCGTAGCTGGCGACGATGACGTCGCCCGGCCCGGCGCGCTGCAGCAGCGCGGCGCGGTCGCCGGCCTCGCCGTAGACGTGGCAGCTCAGCGCGGGCGCGAACGTGGCGCACTCGGCCTGCCAGTTGCCGCAGACCGACGTGGGGGCCAGCACCAGCGCCGGGCCGCCGGCCGACCGGTCCAGGAGCAGGGCCAGTGCCTGGAGGGTCTTGCCCAGGCCCATGTCGTCGGCCAGGCAGGCGCCGAAGCCGGCCGCGGCCAGGCGGCTCATCCAGGCATGGCCCTCGGCCTGGTAGCCGCGCAGCTCGGCCTTCAGGCCCGCCGGCACCCGGGGCTGCAGCGCGGCGGCGGCGCCGAGCTGGGCCAGGCGCTCGCGCCAGGGCTTGTCGCCACCGAGTTGGGTGCCGGCCAGGCCGTGCTCCAGCCAGGCGGCGCCGGCCTGGGGCAGTTGCAGCTCGCCCTTCTTGAGCTGGGCCAGCGCGTCCAGGTCGCGCAGCTGCTGGCGCAGTTGTTCGGAGAGCGCCAGGTAGTGGCCCTCGGCCAGGCGCACGAAGCGGCTGCGGCTGCTGCGGCTCAGGGCCAGCAGCTCCTGCAGGCCCAGCACGCGGCCTTCGTCGACGCGTGCCTCGCCGGTCAGCCCCAGCCAGTCGCGCCCGCTGCTCACCTGGATCTGCACGGCGTCGCTGTCCAGTGGCTTGACCCGCACCGGCTTGCCCTTGGGCCAGTCCAGCGCGGCGATGCCGGGCAGGCCGGGCAGGCGCTCCACGGCGGCGAGGGCCTGCTCGGCGTCGTCCAGCAGCCAGGGCTGGTCGCCGGGCTGTTCGGGGTCGAGGAAGGGCAGGGCGTCGATCACGTCGGCGCGGTGCCGGGTTTCGGCGGCGAGGTCGCGCTCGGTGGTGAGGCTCACGCCCTCGTGCAGGCACATCAGCCGCGCACGGCCCTGGCCGGGCGTGACGACCGGGCCGAAGTCGCCGAACGGCTGGGCCACCAGCAGCAGCGCCAGGCCATCGCCCTGCGGCGTGAGGCGGGCGCGCAGGCGGCTGTCGCCGCGCACGGGTTCGCCGGCTTCGGCGTCGCTGTGCAGCTGGAAGTGGCCGGTCAGCACCTGCAGCGCCGCGCCCAGCTCGGCCGTGGCCTGCGCCGGCACGCGCCAGCCCTGCGCCACCAGCTCGGCCACGCGGCGCTGCGTGGGCGTGATGCGGATCAGGCGCGCGCGCCCGGCGCCCTCGCGCAGCACGCGCTGGGCATCGCGGCGCTCGCGCTCGGCCTCGGCCTGGGCACCGAAGCGCGCGCCGACGTGGGCCGGCTCGCCGGTGACCAGCGGCGGATGCAGGTGGAACTCGAAGGCTTCCTCGGCGCCCTGGCCCACGCGCCTGACCTCCAGCTCGGGCTGGCCCTCGCCCAGCTCCACCCACTGCCCGGGCGCGTCGGCAAACATCAGGTGCGGGTGGCCGATCAGCGCGACGAGGGCCTGGCTCACGTCCAGGCGCAGGTCGTGCACGCCGGCCCAGGCGTCGCGCTCGATGTGGCGCAGCACCAGGTTGTCGCGGCTGCGCTGCGCGCCCTGTTTCTTCAGCCGGGCCAGCGTGACGGGCTTGAACTTGAGGCCGCCGCGGGCGCCGGTGTGCATCTCCAGCGGCTCCAGCGTGTGCACGCGGCCGGCGGCGTCCAGGCTGAGCTGCCAGGCCAGCTCGGGCTTGGCGGCGCTGGCGGCGGGCTTGCCGTCGTCGCTGAGGGCGACGATGGCGGCCAGCGCGTCCTGCCAGGCCTGGCGCGGCTGGCCGAGGAAGTTGACGACGCGCGTGGGTTCGGCGCCGCCCAGCTCCAGGCGTTTCAGGGCAAGGCGCAGGTACTCGGCCAGCAAGGCTTCGTCGGGGCCGAGGCCGGCGAGCAGGTCCTGCGCCAGTTCGGGCGTCCAGCCCGGCGCCGGCTTGCCCAGCCAGGCGGCGAGCAGCAGGCGGTCCACCGGCGCGGCGTCGCCCGGCGCGTGGGGATGAAAGGCGGCTTCGAGAAAGCTGTCCTCGCCCAGCTTGACACCGATGCCATGCGCCCACAGCCCCCAGCCCTCATAGGCCGTGGGGCTGCGGCTGCCAGACTCGGCGACCGCGTACTTGCGCGCCTGCGCCCAGGCCTTGGGGTCGTCCTGGGCCAGCAGGCCGAGCAGGTACAGGCGGGCGGTGTCCAGCGACAGCGCGTTGCGGCGGCTGCGGCTGGCCGAGTGGATGGCCTTGATGGCGGCCCCGAAGCCGGTGCTGGCCTCGGCCCAGCGGCCTTCGACGAGGGCGCGCGTGGCGGCCAGCAGCGTGACGCCGGGGCCTTCGAGCCCGCGCAGATGCTGCGCCGCACGGTCCAGTTCCAGGGCCAGCATGTCGGCCTCGGCCAGACGGGCGCGCATCGGGATGCTGAGCGCCTGGGTGCCGGCCTGCAGCCAGGCGCGCAGCTCGGCGCGTACGGGGTGGCCGGCGGGCAGCACGTCCAGCAACCGGCCCAGCAGGTCGTCGCGCAGCTCGGCGTCGATCTGGCCCAGCAGCCTGGGGCACCAGGGGTCGATCAGCGCCTGCACGGCCAGCATCGGCGGGCTCAGCTCCTGCAGGCGCGTGTTGATCAGCTCGCGGTACTCGGCCGCCGGCATGCCCGAGAAGATCATCAGGCGCAGCACGGTGCGCATGTCCTCGGCGTTGCGGAAGTTGACCCAGGCGATGGGGTCCTGCCAGTCGCCCCGGCCGGAGCCCAGCAGCCACAGGCGCTGGCGCCAGTAGCGCTCGTGGCCGGGTGCGGCCAGCAGTGTCTGCAGGCGCTCGGCATGGTCGGCCAGCGAGACGCGCGTGCCCTTGCCGTACAGCCCCTCGGCGCGGCGCTGGGCGACCAGCGCCTGCAGGCCGTCGCGCGTGGCGTAGTGGTCGAAGGCCTCGCCATGGGCGCGCTCGCGGCCCGTCAGCGACAGCCATTGCAGGACGGCATTGATGCTGGCCGTGCCGCCCAGCAGCAGCAGGGCGTCGAGCAGGGTCTGCAGGTCGGCCTCGGGCAGCGCGTCGGGCGCGGCGAGTTGCTGCGTGCGCTCGGCCGCCTTGGCCTCCTGGATCTTGCGCAGCATCTCCTGGGCGGTGACGACGGTGCCGTCGGGCAGGTTGAACTTGAGCGAGTTGTCGAGCGGGGGGCGGGCCATGGGGCGGGATTAGATCAGCGCACCGGCAAAAAAACGGCCCGCACAGGGCGGGCCGCTTGGCAATGCGCGGGAGGCTCAGCGCTTGGGCTGGGTCAGGCGCGGGCCATTGTTGTGGCGCGGTGCGCCGCCGTTGCTGCCGCGGGCGGGCTGGGCGCCAGCCGCGCGAGGGGCATGCTCGGCATGCGGCTTGGGCGCCGTCTTGGCACCGCCCACGCCGGTGTGGCCGCCAGGCTTGCCGCCCGTGCGGCCCTGGCCTTCACGGCCGCCGTCGCGCGAGCCGCCACGGCCAGCACCACCACCGCCGCCAGGGCGACCGCCACGGCCACCGCCGTTGCCGCGGCCTCCGCTGCCATTGGCCCCGGCCGGCGGGTTGGGGTTGCGGCCCCGGCTGCCGTTGGGGTTCAGCACGGTGCGGCCCAGCACGATGGGCTCGGCCCGCTCGTTGGGGTCAGGGGCGAAGCCGGGCACGACTTCCTTCGGGATCTCGCGCTTGATGAGGCGCTCGATGTCCTTCAGGAAACCGTTCTCGTCGATGCAGACCAGGCTGACCGCCTCGCCCTGCGCGCCGGCGCGGCCGGTGCGGCCGATGCGGTGGACGTAGTCCTCCGCGACGTTGGGCAGCTCGAAGTTGACGACGTGAGGCAGCTGGTCGATGTCGATGCCGCGGGCGGCGATGTCGGTGGCCACCAGGCAGGTCAGGTCACCGGCCTTGAAGTCGGCCAGCGCCTTGGTGCGCGCACCCTGGCTCTTGTTGCCGTGGATGGCCATGGCGCTGATGCCCTGGTCGTTCAGGTAGTCGGTCAGGCGGTTGGCGCCGTGCTTCATGCGCGTGAAGATCAGCACCTGGTGCCAGGGCTCGCCACCATGGCCACCCTTGATCAGGTGGGCCAGCAGTTCCTTCTTGCGCTCGCGGCCGACCGGGTGGACCTTCTGCGCGATGGCATCGTTGGTCTGGTTGCGGCGGGCCACCTCGATCAGCGCCGGGGCGTTGAGCAGGCGGTCGGCGAGGTTCTTGATCTCGTCGCTGAAGGTGGCGCTGAACAGCAGCGACTGCTTCTTGGCGGGCAGCAGCGCGAGCACCTTCTTGATGTCGTGCACGAAGCCCATGTCGAGCATGCGGTCGGCTTCGTCGAGCACGAGGATCTGCACCTGCGACAGGTCCAGCGTGCCTTGTTGCGCGTGGTCCAGCAGGCGGCCGGGCGTGGCGACGAGGATGTCCACGCCGTCGCGCAGCTTGTTGATCTGCGGCTGCATGCCGACGCCGCCAAACATGACCATGCTCTTCAGCGGCAGGTACTTGCCGTAGGTCTGCACGCTTTCCTCGACCTGGGCGGCGAGTTCGCGGGTGGGCGTCAGCACGAGGGCGCGGATGGCGATCTTGCCGCGCTTGTTCAGCAGCTTCTCGCCGGTGGACAGGCGGTGCAGCATCGGCAGCGTGAAGCCGGCGGTCTTGCCGGTGCCGGTCTGCGCGCCGGCCAGCAGGTCGCCACCGTTCAAGACGGCGGGAATGGCCTGGGCCTGGATGGGGGTGGGGGTGGTGTAGCCAGCGTCAGCAATGGCCTTGAGCAGCGGAGCCGCCAGGCCGAGGGAATCGAAACTCATCGAGAAAGGGAGTGAGCACGCCTGGTCGCATCGCCTGCCGCGCCGCGGAGAGCGGCGCCAGTCTTCGGGCAGGGCGGGCAGCGTGCAGGGGCTGAAAAAGAGAACGCCGCGCAAGACTGAGAAGCGCGGCGATCAGCTCATTCTAGCCGTTGGTCTATTTCCCGACCGTGACCCAGTCCATGCTGGCCCAGTTGTTGGGCGAATGCGGCAGGGCCACGTCCTTGCGCATCGCCCACGGGATGACCTGGCGGTGCAGCGGAATGATGTTGACCTGGGCGCGAAAGCCCTGCAGCGCGGCCTTCACGAGCGCTTCGCGCTTGTGCGGGTCGGTCTCGACGGTGGAGGCGGCCGCGAGCGCGTCGGCCTCGTTGTTGATGGAGCCGCCGTAGTTGGACACGCCCACGCCCTGCTCGCCGCGGTTGCGCAGCACGGGGGTGAGCATGACGTCGGCGTCCGTCGAGCCGCCGCCCCAGCCGGCGAGGTACAGGCTGGTGTCGAACTTCTCGACCTTGGGGAAGAACAGCGTGCGCGGCATCGCGTTGACCTTCACCTTGACCTTGATCTGCGCCCACATGCTGGCCAGCGCGATGCAGATGCGCTCGTCGTTGACGTAGCGGTTGTTGGGGCAGTCCATCGTCACCTCGAAGCCATCGGTGTAGCCGGCCTCGGCCATGAGCTTCCTCGCAGCCGCCACGTCGTAGGGCAGGCGGGTTTCCAGCCTGGGATCGCCGTAGGCGCCGCGTGGCGACGAGGTCAGGCCGCCGGTGGGCTGGGCGTAGCCGTTCATCAGCTTGGTGCGGATGGCCTCGATGTCGATGGCGTGATACAGCGCGCGCCGCACGCGCAAGTCCTTGAACGGATTCCTGCCACCGGGCACCTCGCCGTACAGCAGCCGGTCGCGCGCCTGGTCCATGCCGATGAAGACGAGCCGGTTCTCCTCGCCGTCCAGCACCTTCAGACCGGGCTGCGTGCGCAGGCGGGCGACGTCGCGCGGCGGCGGGTCCAGCACGAAGTCGACCTCGCCGGTGATCAGCGCGGCGGTGCGCGTGGCGTCGTTGGCGATGGGCAGGTAGGTGAAGGCCTGCAGGTTGCCTTCGAACGTGCCCCACCAGGCGGGGTTGCGCCGGAACACCGTCTTCACGCCCGGCTGGCGGCTGACGAGGATGAAGGGCCCGGTGCCGTTGGCGTTCTGGCTGGCATACGACTCCTCCTGCTTCTTGAAGTCCAGCGGCCGCGTCACGCGGTGCTGCTCGCACCAGCGCCGGCTCATGATGAAGAGGTTGGCCATCAGCTCGGGCACGACGGGGTTGGGCTTGTCCAGCGTGAAGACGACGGTCAGCGGGTCCACGGCCTTCGGGATGCCCACCGCGTTGGCGAACACGCGCTGCGGCGCGTTGGCGTCGCGCAGGCGCTGCATCGAGAACACGACGTCGTCGGCCGTGAACGGCGTGCCGTCGTGGAACCTGACGCCGGCGCGCAGCTTGAAGCGCCAGCTGGTGGGTGAGAGCTGCGTCCATTCGGTGGCCAGCGACGGCCCCATGGTCATGTCCTTCATGCGCCGCGTCAGGCCCTCGTAGACCTGGCTGTTCAGGCTGTTGGTCATGAGCTCGTTCTGCGAGTGCGGGTCGGTGGTCTGCATGTCGCCCTGGCTGGACCAGCGCAGGGTCTGGGCCTGGCACAGGGCCGCGAGCGCGGTCATGACGGCGGTAGCAAGCAGTCGGCGCATGGTCGTCCTTCCTGGCAGAGGCCCCAGTCTGCGTGCAACGCCTGTGCGCCGTCTCAGCAGGAACCCGCGTGACCAGGGCGCCGGCCAGCCTCTGCGACAATGACGCGCATTGCGGGCCTGGTGCGTTGGCGCCAGGGCCCGCGTTCGCTTTTCCGATTCCCAGAACCACGCGAGCACCATGGCCCAGTACGTCTTCTCGATGAACCGTGTGAACAAGACGGTTCCCCCCAAGCGCCACATCCTCAAGGACATCTCGCTGAGCTTCTTCCCCGGCGCCAAGATCGGCGTGCTGGGCGTGAACGGCTCCGGCAAGTCGACCATCCTGAAGATCATGGCTGGTGTCGACAAGGAGTACGAGGGCGAGGCGATCCCGATGCCCGGCATCAAGATCGGCTACCTCGAGCAGGAGCCGCGCCTGAACCCCGAGCAGACCGTGCGCGAGGCGGTGGAAGAAGGCATCGGCGGCGTGCTGGCGGCCAAGAAGCGGCTGGACGAGGTCTATGCCGCCTATGCCGAGCCTGACGCCGACTTCGACGCGCTGGCCGCCGAGCAGGGCGAGCTGGAGGCGATCATCGCCGCCGCCGGCTCGGAGAACACCGACCTGCAGCTGGAGCTGGCCGCCGACGCGCTGAACCTGCCGCCCTGGGACGCCGTCATCGGCGTGCTGTCCGGCGGCGAGAAGCGCCGCGTCGCGCTGTGCCGCCTGCTGCTGTCCAAGCCCGACATGCTGCTGCTGGACGAGCCCACCAACCACTTGGACGCCGAGTCGGTCGAGTGGCTGGAGCAGTTCCTGCAGCGTTTCCCAGGCACCGTGGTGGCCATCACCCACGATCGCTACTTCCTGGACAACGCCGCCGAGTGGATCCTGGAGCTGGACCGCGGCCACGGCATCCCGTGGAAGGGCAACTACTCCGACTGGCTGGACCAGAAGGAAAAGCGCCTGGAGCAGGAGCAGAAGTCCGAGGACGCCCGCGCCAAGGCGATGAAGGAGGAACTGAAGTGGGTCCGCTCCAACGCCAAGGGCCGCCAGGCCAAGAGCAAGGCGCGCCTGGCCCGCTTCGAGGAACTCTCGGACGTCGAGTACCAGCAGCGCAATGTCACCAACGAAATCTTCATTCCCGTGGCCGAGCGCCTGGGCAATGAGGTCATCGAGTTCGAGAACGTCAGCAAGAGCTTCGGCGACCGCGTGCTGATCGACAACCTGTCGTTCAAGGTGCCGGCCGGCGCCATCGTCGGCATCATCGGCCCCAACGGCGCCGGCAAGTCGACGCTGTTCCGCATGCTGCAGGGCGTGGAGCAGCCGGACAGCGGCACGGTCAAGATCGGCAAGACGGCCAAGATGGCTTTCGTGGACCAGAGCCGCGAGAGCATGGAAGCCGACAAGACGGTGTGGCAGGACGTCTCCGGCGGCCTGGACAACATCATCGTCGGCAAGTTCATCATGCCCAGCCGTGCCTACCTCGGCCGCTTCAACTTCAAGGGCAACGACCAGCAGAAGCTCGTCGGCGCGCTGTCCGGCGGCGAGCGTGGCCGCCTGCATCTGGCCAAGACGCTGGCCCAGGGCGGCAACGTGCTGATGCTAGACGAACCGTCCAACGACCTGGACGTGGAAACCCTGCGCGCGCTGGAAGAGGCGCTGCTGGAGTTCGCCGGCTCGGCCATGGTCATCAGCCATGACCGCTGGTTCCTAGACCGCATCTGCACGCACATCCTGGCCTGCGAAGGCAACTCGCAGTGGTTCTTCTTCGACGGCAACTTCCACGAGTACGAAGCCGACAAGAAGAAGCGACTGGGCGAGGAAGGCGCGCGCCCGAAGCGCATGCGCTTCAAGCCGATCAAGTGAGCGGCATAGAGCGTCCGCGCGACGGGCGGCAGCCGGCTCGGGCGGGCGCCGCGCCGCTGCGCGCCAGAGGGCTTTCCCGCTGGTGTCCGTCTGGTGAAGACAACGGGACACAGTTCTTTACCGTGGTCCCATAGATGCCACACAGGGGGGTTAGAAGATGTCTTCACCCCACTCTTCAAGGAGCCCCCTGATGACGATCTTCCGACTCCAGACCCTGTTGCGTACCGGTGCCGTCGCCGTGGCGCTGGTCATCGGCGGCGCCGCCGCGCACGCCCAGCCCGGCCCGGGCGGCCACCGCGGCGGCCCGGACATGATGGCCCCCGGCGGCCTGTTCGGCGGCCATCTGGACCATGTGCTCGAACTGGTCAATGCGACCGACGCGCAGCGCAGCCAGATCGACGCGATCTTCAAGGCGGCGCGCACCGACCTCGCGGCCCAGCGCAGCGCCGGCAGGCAGTTGCACGACCAGCAACTGGCGCTGTACACGGCCACCAACATCGACGCCGCCGCCATCGAAGCGCTGCGCGTGCAGATCAGTGCCCAGCACGAGGCGGCCTCCAAGCGCCTGAGCCAGGCCAGCATCGATGCCGCGCGCGTGCTGACGCCCGACCAGCGCACCAAGATCGCCGACCTGATGAAGAAGCGTCAGGCCCGCATGGCCAATCGGCCAGCCAACTGATTGCTTCAGGGCGAGGAGTTCTGCGATGCTTGAGCTTCGTACCCCCGGCGCGGAAACGCGCCGTCCCCTGTTCCTTTCGCAGGCCCCGCTGATGAGTGCCCGACTGCTGTTGATTGACGATGACGCCCGCCTGACCGGCATGGTGGGCGACTACCTGCGCGCCGCCGGCTTCGAGGTCAGCACGGCCGGCACCCTGGCGCAGGCGCGCGAGGCGCTGGCCCAGGGCCGCTTCGAGCTGATCGTGCTGGACATCATGCTGCCCGACGGCGACGGCCTGGACTTCTGCCGCTGGCTGCGTGGCGACGCGCGCTGGCGCCACCAGCCGGTGCTGATGCTGTCGGCCCGCGGCGAGCCCATGGACCGCATCCTGGGCCTGGAGCTGGGCGCAGACGATTACCTCGCCAAGCCCTTCGAGCCGCGCGAGCTGCAGGCCCGCGTCAAGGCGCTGCTGCGCCGGCTGGAGCCCAAGCTCGACGGCGACGAGGTGTTGCGCTTTGGCCGCCTGGAGATCGACCTGGCCGCCCGTGTGGCGCGCCTGGACGGCAAGATCTGCGACCTGACCAGCCACCAGTTCGACCTGCTCGTCGTGCTGGCGCAGAGCCCGGGTCGCGTGCTGAGCCGCGACCAGATCATGGACGCGCTCAAGGGCCATCCGCTGGAGGCCTTCGACCGCTCCATCGACGTGCACATCTCGCGCATCCGCGCCGTCATCGAGGAAGACGCCAAGAACCCGCGCCGCGTGCTGACCGTGCGTGGCGCAGGCTATGTCTTCGCCCGCAAGCAGGATGCCGACGCGGATTGAGATGCAGCCCTTCGTCCGGCCTTGCGTCGCTGAACGCGAGCGAGTGCTGTCCGTCCGCCTGATGGACGGCGATGCTTGCGGCACTGAGCCGCAGGCTTGTCGCCAGTGCGAGCCGGTTTGGCAGGAGCGGCCCGGCGCTCGGCCCGCAACAGTCGTGCGCCCCAGATGAAAAGCCTTTACGTTCGTATCTACCTGACGCTGGTGGCGCTGCTGCTGGCGTTCGCCTTCGGCTCGGCCTGGCTGTTCCAGCGCCACATCGAGCAGGAGCGCGGCAGCGTCGAGACCGCGGCGGGCGAGCGGCTCAATGCAATGGCGGCGTTGCTCAAGCTGGCGATGCCGCCTGCCACCGCGCCTCGCGAGGAGCAGGCCGCGGCGTTCGCCGACTGGGGCCAGCGCCTGCGCATGGCGATCGCGCTGGAGGATGCGGATGGCAAGCGCATCGCCACGACGCAGATGTTCCAGCGCCGCGTGGACGAACCCGGCGCCATCGTCGTCAGCACCGGCCTGGGGGATGGCCGCAGCCTGGAGATGGTGCGCAGCGTGCGCCCGCCGGGCCAGCCCGATTCGCGCATGGCCGGGCAGATGGGCCCGGGCGCGGCCAGCCCGCCGTGGCCGGGCGCGAGCCGCCCGCCGCGCCTGGACGACGGCCCGTGGGCAGGGCCTTGGCTGCACCGGCCCGTGTCGCCCGGTGCGCCGGCGGTGTCCACGCTGGCCATCGTGCTGCTGCTGCTGTTCATCGGCGTGGCGGTGGGCGCCTACCCGGTCGTGCGCCGGCTCACGCGGCGGCTGGAAGCGCTCAAGCGCGGCGTCGAGCAGTTCGGTGCCGGCCAGCTGGCCCATCGTGTGGACGACAGCGGTCGAGATGAAGTGGCTGCCGTGGCCGCCAGCTTCAACCTTGCCGCCGGCCGCATCGAGACGCTGCTGCGTTCGCACCAGACATTGCTGGCCAACGCCAGCCATGAGCTGCGCTCGCCGCTGGCGCGGCTGAAGATGGCCTTTGCGATGTTGGATGGCGCCGGGTCCGCCCAGCGCGAGAAGCTGGCGCGCGAGATCGACGTGAACATCGCCGAGCTCGATGCGCTCGTCGAGGAAGTGCTGCTGGCGAGCCGGCTCGAGGCCGGCAGCGCGCTGGGTGAGACGCACACGGTGGACCTGCTGGCGCTGGGTGCGGAGGAGGCGGCCCGCGCCGAGGTGGCCTTCGAGCCCGAGACCGATTCGGCCCGCATCCAGGGTCAGGAGCGCCTGCTGCGCCGGGCGCTGCGCAACCTGCTGGACAACGCGCGCCGCTACGGCGGGCCGGATGTCGAACTGGTGCTGCGGCCCGTGGCCGGTGGCCACGAGTTCGTCGTGGCCGACCGCGGCCCAGGCGTTCCCGCCGAGCTGCGCGAGCGCATCTTCGAGGCGTTCTACCGCCTGCCCGGGCATGCCGAGATGGCGGGCGGCGTGGGCCTGGGGCTGAGCCTGGTCAAGCAGATTGCCGAGCGCCATGGCGGCAGCGTGCGCTGCCTGCCGCGGGACGGCGGCGGCAGCCGCTTCGTGATCTTCCTGCCGGCGCGCTGAGTCAGCGGTTCTTGTCGAACACGCGCCTGAGCAGCAGGCCCAGCAGCAGTGCGGCCATCAGCAGGCCGGCCGTCGCGGCCTGCCAGAAACCCACGGCACCGGCCGCAGTGTTGCCGAAGGCCAGCACGTAGCCGCCGCCGATGCCCATGCCCCACAGCGCGACGACGTAGATGACCATGGGCAGCGTCGCGACCTGGTAGGCCCGCAGCACGTAGGCGGCGACGGTCTGCAGCGCATCGCCCAGGTGGAAGAACCACACCCACACCAGCAGCGGCAGCGCTGCCGCCGCGGCCTCCGGGCTGGACGTGTAGAGCGCCACGATGGGCTCGCGCGCCCAGGCGACGACCGCACCCACGCCTGCGGCCACCAGCGCGGCCAGCGTCATCGCATGGCGGCCGACGATGCGGGCCTCGCGCGTCTGCGCGGCACCCAGGTGCTGGGCGACCAGCGTGCCGGCGGCGGTGGCCAGCGCCAGCGCGATCATGAACATCATGGCGACGAGGTTCACGGCGATCTGGTGCCCGGCCACCGGCGTCGCGCCCAGCCGCGCGATGAAGAAGGCCATGAAGGTGAAGCCCGTCACCTCCACGAGGATGGAGCCCCCCATGGGCAGGCCCAGGCGCACCAGGCCCCACAGGTCTGCCCAGCGCGGCCGCGTCTGCCACAGGTGCGGGATCAGGAAGGGCTGGTAGAAGGCGTCGCGCCTGAGCATCACCTGCGCGGCCAGCAACTGCGCCGTCATCGCGATGGCCGTGGCCCAGCCGCAGCCGGCCACGCCCATGGCCGGGATGGGGCCCCAGCCGAACACCAGCACCGCGTTCAGCGGCACCTTGGCCGCCAGGCCCGTGAGCTGCATGGCCATGACGGCCTTGGGCCGGCTCACCGCCGTGGAGAAGCCGCGGAACGCTGCGAACAGCAGCCCCGCCGGCAGCGCGAAGGCCTCGGGCCGCGTGTACGCGCGCACCTTGTCCGCCTGTGCGGCGTCGAGCTGCGCGAGCCAGATGAACGGGTCGGGGAACCACAGCGCCAGGCTGCCCGGCACGCACAGCAAAAGCGCCAACCACTGCGCCTGCACGAAGCTGCGGCCCGAGCCGGCCAGGTCGCCGGCGCCGAACTGCCGGCCCGCGATGGGGCCGACCGCGAGCACGATGCCCATCAGGCCGACGAAGATGGACACGTAGGCCGCCGAACCCACGGCCAGGCCGGCCAGGTCCTGCGGGCCGACGCGGCCCATCATCAGTGTGTCCACCGTGCTGAACATCATCACGGCCAGCTGGCCCACGAGCACCGGCCACGCCTGCGGCACCAGGCGGCGCACGCTGTCGATGAAGCGGATGCGGGTCACTTCGGCACCCGTTCGGCATAGCGGTTGAACCGCCAGGCCGTGCCTTCGTGCGTGATGCGCTGCCACACGAGGCGCTTCTCAAACGGGTCCAGCCCCGGCCACTGCTGCACCTCGTCGAAGCTGCGTCCGCAGCCCTTGCAGATCGGGTCGCCTTGCGCGGTGGAGCAGATGGCGATGCAGGGCGAGTCCGGCGTGGTTTCGTACCAGGCCAGCCAGGCGCCCAGTGCCTTGTCGCTCAGCGCCTCGACGTCGACTTCGCTGGCGCGCTGCCAGGCCAGCAGCGCATAGGCCTCGGCCAGCGCGCGCACCTCGGGTGCGGCGCTGATGCCGTCGGGCGACGGCGAACGCTCACGCCACCAGTTGATGGCGGCTTCGAGGTCGGTGACATGGATGATCTCGACGCTCAAGCCACCAGCCCCATGGCTGCACGCACCTCGCGCAGCGTCTTGCGCGCCACGGCGCGGGCGCGTTCGGTGCCCACTTCCAGCGTCCACTGCACCTGCTGTGGGTCCAGCGCCGCGGCGCGTTCGCGCCAGGGGGCCTGCTCCTGCTGGATGGCCTCGATCAGCGGTTGCTTGCAGTCCAGGCAGCCGATGCTGGCGGTGCGGCAGCCGGTGTCGCAGGCCGCACGCGTGGCGTCGTCGGTGTAGATCTGGTGCAGCGGCCAGACCGGGCAGCGGGTCGGGTCGCCGGCATCGGTGCGGCGCACGCGCTGCGGGTCGGTGGGCATGGTGCGGATCTTGGCGGCGGTGACTTCGGGTTCGTCGCGCATCGCGATGGCGTTGTCCAGGCTCTTGCTCATCTTCTGGCCGTCCAGGCCGGGCACGCGGGCGGTCTCGGTCAGCAGTGCCTGCGGCTCGACGAAGATGGGTGCGCTCCCGGCGTAGAGCCGGTTGAAGCGCCGCGCGACCTCGCGGGTCACCTCGACATGGGCCGCCTGGTCCTCGCCCACCGGCACGCCGGCCGGCTTGTAGAGCAGGATGTCGGCCGCCTGCAACAACGGGTAGCCGAGGAAGCCGTAGGTGGCCAGCTCGGGGTCGGCGGCCACCTGGTCCTTGTAGCTGGGCATGCGCGCGAGCCAGCTCGACGGCGTGCACATCGCCAGCAGCGTGAACAGCTCGGCGTGTTCGGGCATGCGGCTCTGCAGGAACAGCGTGCAGCGCTCGGGGTCGATGCCGGCGGCGAGCCAGTCGGTGACCATCTCGTAGACGTGGCGCGTCAGCGTCTCGCCGCTGGGGCGCTGCGTGGTCAGCGCATGCCAGTCGGCGACGAAGAAGAAGCCTTCGTGGCTGTCCTGCAGCCGCACCCAGTTCTTGATGGCGCCGTGGTAGTGGCCGAGATGCAGGGCGCCGGTGGGGCGCATGCCGGAGAGCACGCGCGGGCGGGTGGGGGCGGGGAGGGACATGGGGCGCGGATTGTCGTTCAAGGCCGTTGTCCTGCCGGTGGCCATGGCCGACAGTCCTAAACTGCCGCCCCATGAAAAGGCTGGTGATTCTGATTTCCGGGCGTGGTTCCAACATGGAGGCCATCGTCAAGGCGTGCCAGGCCGAGGGCTGGCCGGCCGAGGTGGCGGCCGTCATCAGCAACCGGCCCGACGCGGGCGGTCTGCCGTTCGCCGCGTCGCACGGCATCGCGACGGCGGTCGTGGACCACAAGGCCTTTGCTAGCCGTGAAGACTTCGACGCCGAGCTGGCCCGCGTCATCGACGGCTTCTCGCCCGACCTCGTCGTGCTGGCGGGCTTCATGCGCATCCTGACGCCCGCCTTCACGGCACGGTACGCGCGCCGCATGCTGAACATCCACCCGTCGCTGCTGCCCGCCTTCACTGGCCTGCACACGCATGAGCGTGCCATCGCGATGGGCTGCAAGGTGGCCGGCGTGACGGTGCACTTCGTGACCGCCGAACTGGACCACGGCGCCATCGTCATGCAGGCCGCCGTGCCGGTGCTGGCGGGCGACGACGCGAAGGCCCTGTCGGCGCGCGTGCTGGCGGCCGAGCACCGCATCTATCCGCAGTCGGTGCGCTGGTTCATCGAGGGTGCGCTGGTGTGGAACGGCGAGGTGGTCAGCCACCGCGACGGCGCTGCGCAACAGCTTTTGCTTGCCTAGGCCTCACGCGGCCGTCGTGTCTTCAATCGGGCCGAGCGCTGGGCCGCTCCCGAGCCGGCCCGTCGGGCGAGGGGCTAGCTGATCAGCCCGGCCAGGATATTGATCGACAGCGCCAGCACGCCGGTGTTGAACACGAAGGACAGCAGCGCCTGCAGCAGCACCAGCCGGCGCATGGGCCGCGAGCTGACGGCGATGTCCGAGGTCTGCGACGTGGCCGCGACGGTGATCGAGAAGTACAGGAAGTCGCCGTAATCCGGCGGGCCGTCTTCGCCGGGGAACTCCAGGCCGTGCGCCTTCTGGCCGCGCCGGTGGTAGAGGCTCGCGTAGGCCAGGCCGAACTCCACCGGCAGCAGCAGCCAGGAGCCGGTCACCGTGGCCAGTGCCAGCCCGATGTAGCGCGTGTCGTGCGCCTGCTTGGCGGCCTGCAATTCCAGCGTGATGGCCGCCATGCTGGCCAGCGCGCCCAGTGCCGCCAGCAGCAGCATGGCCGGGATGCCCTCGCCCAGGTCTCGCGCCTTGCGCTGCACGTCGATGCGGTCGCCACGGGCCAGCATCATCCACAGCACCAGGGGCAGGTAGATCCAGATCACCAGGTTCCAGCCCAGCAGCGCGCGGGTGACGGCGGACAGCGGTGTGGGCCAGGCCCAGGCGATGATGCTGCCCACCAGCAGGGCCGTCAGCAGCCGGGGGCGCAGCCGCAACTGCTTCAGCAGATTCATGTGAGGTGGCGCGAAGGGCCTTGGGATAATGGGGCGATGCATCCTAATGCCCTGCTGGAGCTGTGCGGCGAGTTGATCGCCGCCGTCAACAAGCTCGACGCGCCCGCCGACGCCACCGTCTCGGCCTTCTTCCGTCAACACAAGAACCTGGGCCAGCGCGAGCGTGCCAGCCTGGCTGAAACCGTCTACGCGCTGCTGCGCGAGCGGCTCAAGTTCCAGAACCTGGCCCAGAGCGGCAGCGGCCCGCTGAACCGCCGCCTCGCCATGCTCGCCTGGCGTGGCAGCGACACGTTCCTGCGTGGCGCACTGAGCCCGGCCGAGCAGCAGTGGCTGGCTCAGGTGCAGGCCATCTCACCGGCCAGCCTGCCACCCAAGCTGCGCCACAACATGCCTGACTGGCTGGCGGAGCCGTTGCTGGCCCGGCTGGGCGAAGAGGAGTTCTGGCAACTCGCCGCGTCGCTGAACGAGGGCGCACCGCTGGACCTGCGCGTCAACACGCTGAAGCTCAAGCGCGAGGAGGCGCAGGCCCAGCTCGCCCAGGCCGGCATCGAGGCGATCCCCACGCCTTATTCGCCGCTGGGGCTGCGCGTGGACGGCAAGCCGGCGTTGAACAAGCTGGCGCTGTTCACCAGCGGCGCCATCGAGGTGCAGGACGAGGGCAGCCAGTTGCTGGCCCTGCTGCTGGCGCCCAAGCGCGGCGAGATGGTGGTGGACTTCTGCGCCGGCGCCGGTGGCAAGACGCTGGCACTGGGCGCGGCGATGCGCAACACCGGGCGGCTCTACGCCTTTGACGTGTCGGGCCACCGGCTGGATGCGCTCAAGCCACGCCTGGCGCGCAGCGGCCTGTCCAATGTCTATCCCGCCCAGATTGCCCACGAGCGCGACGAACGCGTCAAGCGGCTCGCGGGCAAGATCGACCGCGTGCTGGTCGATGCGCCGTGCTCGGGACTGGGCACGCTGCGCCGCAACCCGGACCTGAAGTGGCGCCAGTCGCCCCAGGCGGTGGTGGAACTGCAGGCCAAGCAGCGCGCCATCCTCGCCAGCGCGGCGCGCCTGGTGAAGCCGGGCGGGCGCCTGGTCTACGCGACCTGCAGCCTGCTGGACGCCGAGAACGAGGTCATCGCGGCCGAATTCGCGGCCGCCCACCCCGACTTCAAGCCCGTGGCCGCGGACGAGGCGCTGGCCAAGTCGCAGGTGGAGCGTGCGGGCGAACTGGTCGAAAACGGTGCCCTCCGGCTGTGGCCTCACCGGCATGCGATGGACGGCTTCTTTGCCGTCGCCTGGGAGCGTGCGGCCTGAAATCGGCTTGATCGCGGTCAACAAAGCGTCGATTCACACGCCGACCGCCCGTTTGAGGTGCATCAAACCCCTTGAAATTGGGGGGAGGCCTCTACAATTGAGGTTCCTTTGCATGGCCGGCTTGGCCGAGGTCCTGGACGCATGAACGACATCCTGAACGCACTGCTGAACTGGCTGGCCAATGGCTTGGCCGACTTCAGTGCCTGGCAACTGGTGGTCTACACCCTGGTGGTGACCCACATCACGATTGCTGCCGTCACGATCTTCCTGCATCGTGCCCAAGCCCACCGTGCGCTTGACCTGGGCCCCATCCCGTCGCATTTCTTCCGCTTCTGGCTGTGGCTGACCACAGGCATGGTCACCCGCGAGTGGGTCGCCATCCACCGCAAGCACCACGCCAAGTGTGAGACCGAGGAAGACCCCCACAGCCCGCAGACCCGCGGCCTGAAGAAGGTGTTGGCCGAGGGTGCCGAGCTCTACCGCGCCGAGGCCAAGAACGCCGAGACCATCGCCAAGTACAGCCGCGGCACGCCCGAGGACTGGATCGAGCGCAACCTCTACACCCGCTACAGCTGGCAGGGCGTGGCGTTGATGCTCATCATCAACATGGCCTTGTTCGGCGCCATCGGCGCCTCGATCTGGGCCGTGCAGATGATCTGGATTCCGATCTGGGCCGCTGGCGTCATCAATGGCATCGGCCACTACTGGGGCTACCGCAACTTCGAAGCGCCCGACGCGTCCACCAACCTGACGCCGTGGACGCTGATCGTGGGTGGTGAGGAACTGCACAACAACCACCACACCTATCCGACCTCGGCCAAGTTCTCGGTCAAGCCGTACGAATTCGACATCGGCTGGATGTACATCCGTGGCCTGGAGATGCTGGGCATGGCCAAGGTGCGCAAGACGGCGCCCAAGCTGAGCCTGGGCGAGATCAAGCCGGCCGATGCGCGCACGCTGGAGGCGCTGATCGCCAATCGCTATGAGGTCATGGCCCACTATGCCCGTGAGCTGAAGGCCGCCTGCGCCGCCGAGCTGGCCAAGGTGAAGGCCGAGGGGGGCAAGCACAGCGAGCGCTTCACGCAGTTCAAGCAGGCCAAGCGTTGGCTGCACCGCGACGAGGACCGCATCCCCGCTTCCGTGCATGGTGATCTCGCCCATGTCCGCGCGGCCAGCCCTGTCATCGACAAGCTGGTGACCATGCGCGAAGAGCTGCGCCAGATGTGGACGCGCACGAACGTGTCGGCTGAACAGCTGGTGGCCGACCTGCAGGCCTGGTGCCGCCGCGCCGAGGAGAGCGGCATTGCCGAACTGCAGGCGTTCTCCATGCGCCTGCGTGCTGCGCACGCCTGATTGCGTCACACGGATGTAAAAGGGCGCCCCTTGGGGCGCCCTTTTTTCTTGACTGGCCTAGACTCAAAGAAGCAAGCTGCTGAATCCTAGGAGGCATGCCATGAAGTACCGCTGGATCGCTCTGGCCCTTTTTCCCCTGGTTGTCGTCGCTCACGCAGACGTGAAGGTGGATTTCGTCAACCCAGAGAAGTTCTCTGACATCCGCGACAACACGGGGTTCACCAACAAGGCCGTGCTGAAAGATATCGAGGCCTATCTGGTGACCCAGTTCGGCAAGCGGATGCCCGGCAAGGAGGTGCACATCTCGGTGACCGACGTCAACCTGGCTGGGGAAATCGAGCCGGTTGGCGGGATGGCGCAGTGGTTGCGCGTCATGCGCACCGTGACGTCGCCATCGATGGAGCTGACATACGAGATCCGCGACGGCGACAAGGTGGTGCAGCAGGGTACGGCGAAGCTCCGGGACATCGATTACCAGAACAGCTTCAACTCCATGTCGAGCAGTGATCCGCTGCGCTACGAGAAGCACATGATGGACCGCTGGATGGATCGCGAATTCGGCCGTGCCGTTGCGTCTGGTTCGCCGGAAGGGCGATGACACTGCCGAGAAGTCACTGGGTCGAATTTGGTTTTCAAGCCCGCTAGGCAGAGGTGTTTTGCCCGCTTTGTCTGTCGGATGAGCTTGATTCGAGGAGAGGCACTTCTGTTGTTCAAGTCTTCGCCACCGGGCATGTTTTCGAACCGGTTCCAACCTGAGGCAGGCAACAAAAAACCCGCCTAGGCGGGTTTTCTGCTTTGGGCTCCAAGCCTTACTTCAGCTTGATTTCCTTGTACAAGACGTGCTTGCGCGCCTTGGGGTCGAACTTCATGAATTCGAGCTTTTCGGGCGTCGTCTTCTTGTTCTTGTTGGTCGTGTAGAAGTGGCCGGTGCCCGCGGTGGACTCCAGCTTGATCTTTTCGCGTCCGCCTTTGGATGCCATGGTCGTGTTCCTTCAGTAGGTCAGTGGGCGTCGATCAGAGCGCGCCCTTGGCGCGCAGATCGGCGATGACTTGGTCGATGCCGACCTTGTCAATCAAACGCAGAGCGGCGTTGGTGATGCGCAGGCGCACCCAACGGTTCTCGGACTCCACCCAGAAACGGCGGTATTGCAGGTTCGGCAGGAACCGGCGCTTGGTTTTGTTGTTGGCATGGGAAACATTGTTCCCGACCATGGGCTTCTTGCCCGTGACTTGACAGACGCGTGCCATGACGCTTCTCCACTCTGATGTTTGACCAGTCACCCAAGCTCCTCGGGCAACCCTATGACCGCAATACCTGCCAAACCCGGCCCGACGAAACGGGCCAAGCGCGGTCTATCCAGCAGGCAAGCCGACGAGTATAGCGGAAAACCCGTGAGGCCGTGAGGGGCTTGGCGGCGGCGTCCGCTCAGCCGTTCTCCTGCTCCAGGAAGCGCTGCGCATCCAGCGCGGCCATGCAGCCAGTGCCGGCGCTCGTGATGGCCTGGCGGTAGACATGGTCCTGCACGTCGCCTGCAGCGAAGACGCCCGGCACGCTGGTCATCGTGGCGAAGCCAGCCAGGCCGCTCTTCGTGATGATGTAGCCGTCCTTCATCTCCAACTGGCCCTGGAAGATGTCGGTGTTGGGGTGGTGGCCGATGGCGATGAAGCAGCCGTGCAGCGGGATGTCGGACGTGCTGTCGTCCAGCGTGCTGCGGATGCGCACGCCGGTGACGCCCGATGCGTCGCCCAGCACCTCGTCGAGTTGCTGGAAGAAGTGCAGCACGATCTTGCCGGCGTCCGCCTTCTCCTTCAGCTTGTCGATCAGGATGGGCTCGGCGCGGAACTTGTCGCGGCGGTGGATCAGGTGCACGGTGCTGGCGATGTTGGACAGGTACAGCGCCTCTTCGACGGCCGTGTTGCCGCCGCCCACGACGCAGACCTCCTGGCCCCGGTAGAAGAAGCCATCGCAGGTCGCGCAGCCGCTGACGCCGCGGCCCATGAAGGCCTGCTCGGACTCCAGGCCCAGGTACTTGGCCGAGGCACCGGTGGCGATGATCAGCGCGTCGCAGGTGTAGGTGCCGCTGTCGCCGACCAGCGTGAACGGGCGCTTGGAGAAGTCGACCTGGTTGATGTGGTCGAACACGATCTGCGTCTGGAAGCGCTCGGCGTGCTGCTGGAAGCGCTGCATCAGCTCCGGCCCCTGCACGCCCATCACGTCGGCGGGCCAGTTGTCGACCTCGGTGGTCGTCATCAGCTGGCCGCCCTGGGCCATCCCGGTGATCAGCGTGGGCTTCAGATTGGCACGTGCGGCGTAGATGGCGGCGGTGTAGCCGGCCGGGCCGGAACCGAGGATGAGCAGGCCGTGGTGTTGGATGGATGCGGTCATGGCTGGGGAAATGAGGGCAGTGGACGGGCTTGCAAGTTGGTTCCGCGGTGAAAACCCCGACCCCAACCATTGAGGCAAGCCCTGCCGGGTGTGCACAATGCACGCCATTTTAGGCAGGCGACTTTTCATGCGCCGGCTTGGGCCTCAAAACTGGAGAATGCATATGGCGATGATTTCCAACCTGGACCTGATCCGCCGGGTTCCGCTGTTCTCGATGCTGACCACCGACCAGGCCCAGTCCATCGCCGACAGCGTCGTCAAGCGCCGCTTCAAGCGTGGCGAGCTGATCGTCGAGCAAGGCACCAAGTCCAACGCGCTGTTCATCCTGCTCAACGGCCGCGCCCGGGTCTTGACGGCCGACCACCGCGGCCGCGAGGTCATCCTGGCCGTGCTGCAGTCCGGCGACTACGTCGGCGAGATGAGCCTCATCGACAACGAGCCGCATTCGGCCACCGTGCGCGCCGAGGTGCAGACCGACATGCTGGTGCTCGGTCGCCTGGAGTTCGCGCGCTGCCTGCCCGAGAGCAGCAGCCTGTCCTACGGCATCCTGCGCGGCCTCGTGGCGCGGCTGCGCAATGCCGATCGCCAGATCGAGTCGCTCGCGCTGCTGGACGTCTACGGCCGTGTCGCGCGCACGCTGCTGGACATGTCGGAGGACGAGAAAGGCATCAAGCTCATCCGCGGCAAGGTCTCGCGCCAGGACATGGCCAAGGTCGTCGGCGCGTCGCGCGAGATGGTCAGCCGCGTCATGAAGGACCTGGAGGAGCGTGGCGTCATTGAAACGCTGGAGAACGGCTCCGTGGTCATCAAAGAGCGCCTGACGCACGACTGAAGTCGGCTGACGCTCGCCTGATTCGGCGACAGGTATCCAGGAGAGGCCGGGGCACAATGCCGGCATGAGTTTTCCCCTGGGTTCCCTGCTGGGTGGCGACGCGGCCGCCAGCGAAGCCGCCGCTCCCGCCAAGCCCACCCGCCGCAGCGCGCCCAAGCGCGAGGCCAGCCCGCCGTCGACGACGTCGCGGCTGCTGCGCACGCCGCTGTGGCTGGCGTTGACCGCCTTTGCGCTCGCGCTGCTCGTGCTGTCGCTGGCCACGCACGATCTGCGCGACGCCGCCTTCAGCACCAGCGGGCAGCGTGATCTCGTGGGCAACCGCGTCGGCGCCTTTGGCGCCTGGGCGTCGGACGGCCTGCTGTTCCTGTTCGGTTTTTCGGCCTGGTGGCTGCCGTTGCTGGCGCTGCGCGGCTGGTTGACGAGCCTCGCAGGCCTGCTGCGCCACGACGTGGCGCCCGTGCTGCGCTGGAGCCAGCGGGTGCGCTGGTGGGCGGGCATCGTGCTGCTCATCGGCGCGAGCTGCGCGCTGGAATGGAGCCGCCTGTACGCGCTGGAGCCGCGCCTGCCCGGCCACGCCGGCGGCCTGCTCGGCTACACGCTTGGGCCCTTGGGCATGAAGGGGCTGGGCTTCGCGGGCTCCGGCGTCGTCTGGATCGTGCTGCTGCTGACCGGCATGTCCTGGGCGCTGCGGTTCTCCTGGGGGCACCTGGCCGAGCGCATCGGCGAACGCCTGGAGCAGCTGCGCGAGCAGCACATCGAGAAGCGCGAGATCAAGGCCGACCAGAAGGCCGGCGAGCAGGCGGTCAAGGAACGCGAGCACGAGGTCGAGGTCGAACGCCAGATCGAAAGGCAGGTCGAGGCCGAGCACGCGCCGCTGGTCATCGAGGCCCCGGTGGTCGAGGTGCCGCAGTCCACACGCGTCGCCAAGGAGCGCCAGCAGACGCTGTTCGTCGACGCGGGTGACGCCAAGCTGCCGCAGGTCGACCTGCTGGACGCCGCCCCCGGCCGCCAGGAGACGGTGACGCCCGAGTCGCTGGAGATGACGAGCCGCCTCATCGAGAAGAAGCTGCGCGACTTCGGCGTCGAGGTGCACGTGGTCGCCGCGTCACCCGGCCCCGTCATCACGCGCTACGAGATCGAGCCCGCCACCGGCGTGAAGGGCTCGCAGATCGTCGGCCTGGCCAAGGACCTGGCGCGCAGCCTGAGCCTGGTGTCCATCCGCGTCGTCGAGACGATCCCCGGCAAGAACTACATGGCGCTGGAGCTGCCCAACGCTCGCCGCCAGACCATCCGCCTGTCCGAGATCCTGGGTTCGCAGGTCTATGCCGACGCGGCCTCGCAGCTGACCATGGGCCTGGGCAAGGACATCGTGGGCCTGCCCATCGTCGCCGACCTGGCCAAGATGCCGCACTGCCTCGTCGCCGGCACCACGGGCTCGGGCAAGTCCGTGGGCATCAACGCCATGATCCTCAGCCTGCTCTACAAGGCCGAAGCCCGCGACGTGCGCCTCATCCTCATCGACCCCAAGATGCTGGAGATGAGCGTCTACGAGGGCATCCCGCACCTGCTGGCGCCGGTCGTGACCGACATGAAGCAGGCCAGCAACGCGCTGAACTGGTGTGTCGGCGAGATGGAGCGGCGCTACAAGCTCATGTCCAAGATGGGCGTGCGCAACCTGGCCGGCTACAACAAGAAGATCGACGAGGCCAAGGCCAACGGCATCAGCATCCCGAACCCGTTCGCGCTGAACAACGACGAGCCGGAGCCGCTGGAGCGCCTGCCCTTCATCGTCGTCGTCATCGACGAACTGGCCGATCTGATGATGGTCGTCGGCAAGAAGATCGAAGAGCTGATCGCGCGCCTCGCGCAGAAGGCGCGCGCGGCCGGCATCCACCTGATCCTGGCCACGCAGCGGCCGTCGGTGGACGTCATCACCGGCCTCATCAAGGCCAACATCCCGACGCGCCTGTCCTTCCAGGTCAGCTCCAAGATCGACAGCCGCACCATCCTCGATCAGATGGGCGCCGAGGCGCTGCTGGGCATGGGCGACATGCTCTACATGCCGTCGGGCACCGGCCTGCCCATCCGCGTGCACGGCGCCTTTGTCAGCGACGACGAGGTGCACCGCGTGGTGGAGTACATCAAGTCGCAAGGTGAACCGAACTACATCGAGGGCATCCTCGAAGGCGGCGTGCTCGACGGCATCGACGGCGAAGCGCCCGCGCCGAGCGAGTCAGCGGGCGAGGCCGACCCCATGTACGACCAGGCAGTGGCCATCGTCCTACAGCACCGCAAGGCGTCCATCTCGCTGGTGCAGCGCCACCTGCGCATAGGCTACAACCGCGCCGCGCGGCTGCTGGAGCAGATGGAGAAGTCCGGCCTCGTGGGCGCCCTGGCGTCCAACGGCAGCCGTGAATTGATCATCCCCAAACGCGACGAATAAGCGACACGCATGAAGCAGATCCTCATCGCCCTGACCCTGTGCGCGGCCGGCCTGGTGCACGCCGACGCCGTCGACGCGCTGCGCGATTTCGGCCGCGACGTGAAGAGCGGCAAGGCCAACTTCACGCAGACGGTCACGTCGCCCGACGGCAAGCGCAAGAAGGTGTCTTCCGGCAGCTTCGAGTTCCAGCGGCCCAACCAGTTCCGCTTCGCCTATGCCAAGCCGTTCGAGCAGGTCATCGTGGCCGACGGGAGCAAGGTGTGGATCTATGACGCCGACCTGAACCAGGCCAGCTCGCGCAAGCTGTCCGATGCGCTGGGCGCCACGCCGGCCTCGCTGCTGGCGGGCAACAACCTGGAGCGTGACTTCACGCTGAAGGCCTTGCCCGGTGAAGGCGGGCTGGACTGGGTGCAGGCCGTGGCCAGGCAGTCCGAATCGACGCTGCAGTCGCTCAAGCTCGGCTTCAGGGGCAGGGAGCTGGCGGCGATGGAGATCGTCGACGGTTTCGGCCAGCGGTCGCGGCTGGACTTCACTGCCGTGCAGGCCAACGCCGCCGTGCCGGCCGAGCGCTTCCAGTTCAAGCTGCCCGCCGGCGCGGACCTGATCGAGCAGTGACACGACCGTGAGCAACGGGTCGCTCTTCGACGCCGACCCGGCCGCGCTGGGCGGCGTGCCGCTGGCGGAGCGCCTGCGGCCCAGGACCCTGGACGAGGTCATCGGCCAGCGTCACCTGCTCGGCCCCGGCATGCCGCTGCGCGCGGCCTTCGATGCCGGCCGCCTGCAGAGCATGATCCTGTGGGGCCCGCCGGGTGTCGGCAAGACGACGCTGGCGCGGCTGATGGCCGGCGCCTTCGACGCGCAGTTCATCCCGATCAGCGCCGTGCTGGGCGGCGTGAAGGACATCCGCGAGGCGGTCGACCGCGCGCAGATCGCCGCGCAACAGGGCCGGCGCACCGTGGTGTTCGTGGACGAGGTGCACCGCTTCAACAAGGCGCAGCAGGATGCCTTCCTGCCGCATGTCGAATCGGGCCTGTTCACCTTCATCGGTGCGACGACCGAGAACCCGAGCTTCGAGGTGAACTCGGCGCTGCTGTCGCGCGCGCAGGTGCAGGTGCTCAAGAGCCTGGACGCGCAGGCGCTGGGCCAGCTCATCGCACGTGGTGCGCAGGAGCTGGGCATCCAGCCGCCCACACAGGAGGCGGCCGACCGCCTCACCGGCTATGCCGACGGCGATGCGCGGCGGCTGCTGAACGCACTCGAATCCGCCGCAGCGCTCGCCAACGGCGCGCTCATCGACGAAGCGCTGCTGGAGCGTACGCTCGGCGAGCAACTGCGCCGCTACGACAAGGGCGGCGACCAGTTCTACGACGTCATCAGCGCGCTGCACAAGGCCGTGCGCGGCAGCAGCCCGGACGGCGCGCTGTACTGGTTTGCGCGCATGCTCGATGGTGGCGTGGACGCGCGCTACATCTCGCGCCGCCTGATCCGCATGGCCAGCGAGGACATCGGCCTGGCCGACCCGCGCGCACTCCGCATCACGCTGGACGCCGCCGAGGCCTACGAGCGCCTGGGCTCGCCCGAAGGCGAGCTGGCGCTGGCCGAGGCGGTCGTCTTCCTGGCCGTGGCGCCCAAGTCCAACGCGGTCTACAAGGCGTTCAACGCCGTCAAGGCCTTCATCAAGCAGGACCAGTCCCGCCCCGTGCCCGAGCACCTGCGCAACGCGCCCACGCGGCTGATGAAGGACCTCGGCTACGGCAAGGCCTACCGCTACGCGCACGACGAGCCCGGCGGCTATGCGGCTGGCGAGCAGTACCTGCCGGACGGGCTGGACGGCCAGCGCTGGTACGAGCCGGTGCCGCGCGGCCTGGAACAGCGCATCGGCGACAAGTTGGCCGAACTGCGCCGGCTGGACGATGAAGCGGCTGCCCAGGGCTAGCGCCGCGCTGCTGGCGCTGTGGCTGGGCTCGGTCACCGCGCACGCCGCCGATGGCCCGACGCTCGCCCGCGTGAAGAGCACCGGTGTCATCGTCATCGGCTACCGGCCGGCGTCGCTGCCGTTTTCGTACCTGGATGCGCAACTGCGCCCCACCGGCTACACCGTCGAGCTGTGCGACCGCATCGTCGCCGCCGTGCGCAGCAAGCTGCAGCTGCCGGACCTGGAGGTGCGCCGCGTGGAGGTGGCCTCCGCCACGCGCATGCCGCTCGTCATCAACGGCACGCTGGACCTGGAGTGCGGCATCACGACGAACACCGCCGAGCGTGCGCGCCACCAGGCCTTCTCGCTGACCATCTTCGTCGCCGAGACGCGGCTGATGACGCGCTCCAGAGAGCGCGTGCAGGGCCTCGCCGACCTGCGCGGCCAGACCGTGGCCACGACCATCGGCACCACCAGCATCCAGCACCTCGTGAAGGTCAACGAGCAGCAGGCCCTGGGCATCCGCATCCTTGGCGGCCTGGACGACCCCGAGGGGTTCCAGATGCTGCGCAGTGGACGTGCGTCGGCCTTCCTGATGGACGACGTGCTGCTGCGCAGCCTGCTCGCGCAGCAGGGGCCGGGCGCGGACGATTACCGCATCTCCGACCAGGCGCTGACGGTGGAGCCCTATGCCATCGGCCTGCGCAAGAACGACCCGCAATTCAAGGCGCTGGTCGACGACGTGCTGGCGGGGCTGTACCGCAGCGGTGAGATCCACGCCATCTACCGCCGCTGGTTCGAGTCACCGCTGCCGTCGCAGGGCCTGAACCTCAAGCTGCCGATGAGCGCGGCCTTCCGCCGCGTGATCGCGAACCCGACGGATTCGCCGGACCCTGAGCGTTACCGGTGATCTAACGCCGCAGGCTGTAGTACAGCCAGACGCCTTCCAGGCCCGTGAGGACCAGGAACGCAAGCCCCAGCGGGATCATCGACTGATCCATGACCGACCAGTAAATGCCTGCCCCGGCGCCGCCGAGTGCGATGACATGCGCGCACATGCTGACGGCGAAGTTGTCAAACGGGTTCTTGCGCTTGTCGGGGCGAAACTTCATGGGCGGCCTCCTGATGGCCCACTCTAGCGGAATGCATCCAATTGGATGCCATGCCGGTTCAGCTTGTCGTACAGCGTCTTGCGCGGCGTGCCCAGCAGCTCCATGGCCGCAGGCACCTTGCCCTGGCAGCGGCGCAGCGCCTGCTCGATCAACGTCTTCTCGATGAGGTCCATCTGCCGCGCCAGGTTCAGCGCGGGCAGGGCCTGCAGCGCGGCCTGCGGGTCCAGATCGTCCAGCGCCAGTACGAAGCGGTCCGCTGCGTTGCGGATCTCGCGCACGTTGCCGGGCCAGTCATGCGCCATCAGCTCGCGCAGCTTCTCGGGCGTCAGCTCCGGCGCCGCGCGCTCGTAGCGGGCGCAGGCCTGGGCGACGAAGTGCTCGAACAGCAGCGGGATGTCCTCGCGGCGCTCGCGCAGCGGCGGGATGAGCAGCGTCGCGATGTTGAGGCGGTAGTAGAGGTCGCTGCGGAACTGCCCTGAGGCGGATTGCTCGCGCAGGTCGGACTTGCTGGCGGCGATGAAGCGCACGTTGACCGGCAGCTCCTCGTTGGAGCCCAGCCGCTCGATGCGGCGCTCCTGCAGCACGCGCAGCAGCTTGATCTGCAGCGCGATGGGCATGGTCTCGATCTCGTCCAGCAGCAGCGTGCCGCCGTTGGCGTGCTCGATCTTGCCGATGCGCCGCTTGGCGGCCGACGTGAAGGAGCCCGGTTCGTGGCCGAACAGCTCGCTCTCGAACAGCGCCTCGGGCAGGCCGCCGCAGTTGATGGCGACGAAGTGGCGGTCGCGGCGCCGGCTCTGGTCGTGCAGGCAGCGCGCGACCAGCTCCTTGCCGGTGCCGGTCTCGCCGACGATGAGCACGTCGGCCGACGTGCCGGCCAGGTTCAGCACCTGGCGGCGCAGGTGTTGCATGGCCGGTGACTGCCCCAGCAGCGCGGCCTCGATGCCGCTGGCGCGCTGCAGCTGCACGCGCAGTTCGTCGGCCGAATGGCGCAGCGTGCGCAGGTCCAGCGCACGGCGCGCCACGTCCACCAGCCGCTCGGGGGCAAAGGGCTTCTCGATGAAGTCGTAGGCGCCGGCGCGCATGGCCTGCACGGCCATGGTCACGTCGCCGTGGGCGGTGATGAGGATGGTGGGAATGCCCGGGTCCGTGGCCTGCACGTGCGCCAGCAGCGCGCGGCCGTCCATGCCGGGCAGGCGCACGTCGGTGACGACGACGACGGGCGCGCCGGGCTGGATGTGGGGCAGGGCGTCCTCGGCGCTGCGGCAGGGCACGACGGCCAGGCCTTCCAGCTCCAGCGTCTGCGTCAGGCTGACCCGCACCGGCAGGTCGTCCTCGACGAACACGACCTTGTAACCTTCAAACATCGTGGCTCTCCGCTGTCGTCGCCCAAGTCTCGACGGCGAGGTCGAACTCGAAACTCATGCCTCGTTCGTCGCCTGGCAGGCGCTGGGCGCGCAGCGTGCCACCGAACTCGTGCACGATCTTGGCCGAGATCACGAGGCCCAGCCCCAGCCCTTCGCCGGCCGGCTTGGTCGTGAAGAAGGGCTCGAAGAGGTGGGACATCTCGGCCTCGCTGACACCCGCGCCGCTGTCCTGCACCTTGACGAGCACGCGCCGGCCGTCGTCCAGCGACTGGGCATTCACGCGCAGCCGCCGCGTGGCCTCGTGCTGCATCGCATCCAGCGCGTTGCCGATGAGGTTGACGAGCACCTGCTCCAGCCGGTTGGCCTCGGCGCGCACGCGCAGGCCCGGCGCGATGTCCACATCGGCCTGCACACCCAGCGCGCGGCTGCGGTGCTCCAGCAGCAGCAGCGCGTTGCGCACGCTGTCCAGCAGCGACTGGCTGCCGGTGACCTGCTCGTCGGCCTTGCGCGCGAAGCTCTTCAGCTGGCGCGTGATCTGGCTCATGCGCTCCACCATGTCGTCCATGATCTGCAGGTTGGCGGCCACGGCGTCCTGGCGGCCGGCCTCCAGCAGGCGCATCGAGTTGCGCGCCAGCGCGCGCAGCGCCGTCAGTGGCTGGTTGACCTCGTGCGACAGGCCCGCCGACATCTGGCCCAGCACGGCCAGCTTGCTGGCCTGCAGCAGCTCACCCTCGGTCTGCAGGCGCTGGGCGATCTGCAGCTTCAGCGCCTCGTTGGTCTGGCGCAGCTCGGCCGTGCGGCTGTCCACGAGCTGCTCCAGCTGCCCATGGGCCTGCTGCAGCGCGGTCTGGGCGTTGGTGAGCTGGCGCAGTGCGCGCCGACGCGACGACAGGTACAGCACCAGCAAGCCGACGCTGGCGCCAAAGGCCGCGCCTCCCCACGCGGCGAGCTGGGCACGCTGCCGCACCTCGGTCAGGTCGGACAGCGCCACCAGCCGCAGCCCCAGCGGCACGAGCTGGCGTTGCTGTGCCAGCATGGGCCTGGCCCCTGCGGCATGGGGCAGCGGCAGCCTCACCTGCTGGCCCTGGTGCACCTCCAGCGACGCCGGCAGGTCCAGGTCCGGCCCGATGGCCTGCGGGTAGCGCGCGCTGGCCTGCAGCGCTTGGCGCCGCGACGGGTCGGCATGGTCCAGCACCGCGTACTTCCAGGCCTGCACCGAGCTCATGATGACGACATCCTGGTCGTCGGCGACGAGGATGCGCTCGCCTTGCGACCGCAGGCCCATGTCCACCCAGGTGGCCTCCAGCGGCGCGAGGTTGAAGCGCACGACGATGACACCCAGCAGCGCCTGGGCCTGGCGCAGCGGGTGCAGCAGGTAGAAGTCCGTGCTGCCGGTGGCCGGGTCGGCGGCGAAGAAGTGGCTGCGGCCCTGGGCCAGCGCCTCGCGCAGCCGTGCCGGCGGCGCCAGTGGCTCGCTGGCCGACAAGACCTGCCCCTGGGCATCGGCCACGAAGATCTGGTGCGTGCCCGCGCGCACGTTCACGCGCGCCAGCATCTGGCTCACGGCGGTGCGGCGGCCGTCGTCCTGCGGCGCCTGCAGCAGCGACTGCAGCGTGGGGTCGATGGCCAGCAGGCTGGGCAGCGAGGCATGCCGGCCCAGTTCGGCCGCGAGGTTGGTGGCATACAGCTCCAGCCGCTCGGTGCTCAGCGCCGACAGCTGCTCGCGGCCGCTGCGTTCACTCAGGCGGTGCGCGAGCGCGAAGCCCAGCACCATCAGCAGGCCCGTGAGGAACAGATGGAATCCGGGCCGGCCCAGCAACAGGAACAAGCGCACCGCGGAGGAGCGCGTGCGTGACGGAAGCGGCGAAGAGGAATGCACAAACATGGCGAACGGGCCGCGTAGTTTGCCCATGGCGTGCGGCGCTGCGCAGGCCGGACCGCTGTTTTTTCGGTGGTGGCGAAGAACCGCCCGGCTCGCGGTGCGGTTTGTGCGGATTTCCGCCCAGTCCGGCGGGCGCCAAACTGGCACCCTGCGGCCCCGATGAGCCAGGTCGGGGGGTTCTGGCAGTCAACGGCTCGCTACCGTCGGTGAATACCCTTGAAACCCGGCTGCATATGCAGTTTTGGCACGAGGGTTGCGATTTAACGCAGGTCGCATGGCGCATGCTGTGCCCAACAAAGCTAAAGAGGGCCCCTCATGGAGACTCTGATTCAACAGATCATCAACGGCCTGGTGCTGGGGAGCATGTATGCCCTCGTCGCACTGGGCTACACGATGGTCTACGGCATCATCAACCTCATCAATTTCGCGCACGGCGAGATCCTGATGGTCGGCGCGATGGTGAGCTGGACTGTGGTGTCGGCGCTGGCCGATTCGGGCCTGCCGGGCTGGGCGCTGATGCTCGTGGGCCTGGCCTGCGCGGTGGTCGTCTGCGCGGTGCTGAACTACTCGGTCGAGAAGATCGCCTACCGGCCGCTGCGCAACGCGCCGCGGTTGGCGCCGCTGATCACCGCCATGGGCATGTCGCTGCTGCTGCAGGTGCTGGCGATGATCATCTGGAAGCCCAACCCCAAGCCCTTCCCGTTGCTGCTGCCGACGACGCCCATCGACCTGGGCGGGCCGGTCATCACGGTCACGCAGTGCCTGATCCTGGGCCTGACCGTCTGCATCCTCGCGGCGCTGATGTACCTGGTGAACTACACCCGGCTGGGCCGCGCGATGCGCGCCACCGCCGAGAACCCGCGCGTGGCCGGCCTGATGGGCGTGAAGCCGGACTTCATCATCTCCACCACCTTCGTCATCGGCGCCGCGCTGGCCGCGGTGGCCGGCCTGATGTGGGCCGCCAACTACGGCACCGTGCAGCACACGATGGGCTTCATGCCCGGGCTGAAGGCCTTCACGGCGGCCGTGCTGGGCGGCATCGGCAACCTGGCCGGGGCGGTGGTGGGCGGCGTGCTGCTGGGCCTCATCGAGGCCATCGGCGCAGGCTACCTGGGCGACCTGACCGGCGGCGTGCTGGGCAGCCACTACGCCGACATCTTCGCCTTCGTGGCGCTCATCCTCGTGCTGACGCTGCGGCCTTCGGGCCTGCTGGGCGAACGTGTGGCAGACCGCGCCTGAGGAGACAAGACATGCAAGCCAAGAAACTCATCACCTTCCTCGCCTGCGCCATCGGTCTGCTGGTCGTGCCGCTGTTCGCGCAGCAGCTCGGCAACGGCCCCGTGCGCATCATCGACCTGGCGCTGCTGTACGTGCTGCTGGCGCTGGGCCTGAACATCGTCGTGGGCTATGCCGGCCTGCTGGACCTGGGCTACGTGGCCTTCTACGCGGTCGGCGCCTACATGTTCGCGCTGCTGGCCAGCCCGCACCTGAGCGAGAACTTCGAGGCCTTCCAGGCCGCGTTCCCCACGGGCCTGCACTCGCCGCTCTGGCTGGTCATCCCGGCGGCGGCGCTGCTGGCGGCGTTCTTCGGCGTGATGCTGGGCGCGCCAACGCTGAAGCTGCGCGGCGACTACCTCGCCATCGTCACGCTGGGCTTCGGAGAAATCATCCGCGTGTTCCTGAACAACCTGGAGTACCCGCTCAACATCACCAACGGCCCGCGCGGCATCGGCCAGATCGACTCGTTCCGCATCTTCGGCGTGGACCTCGGCAAGTCGCTGCAGATCGGCGACTACACGCTGCCGTCGGTGACGCTGTACTACTACCTGTTCCTCGCCCTCGTGGTGGCCGGCGTGGTGATCTGCTATCGCCTGGAGAACTCCCGCATCGGCCGCGCCTGGATGGCCATCCGCGAGGACGAGATCGCCGCCAAGGCCATGGGCATCAACACCCGCAACCTGAAGCTGCTGGCCTTCGGCATGGGCGCCACCTTCGGCGGTGTGTCGGGCGCAATGTTCGCGAGCTTCCAGGGCTTCGTGTCCCCCGAGTCCTTCAGCCTGCAGGAGTCGGTGATGATCGTCGCGATGGTCGTGCTGGGCGGCATCGGCCACATCCCGGGCGTCATCCTGGGCGCGCTGATGCTGTCGGCCCTGCCCGAGGTGCTGCGCTACGTCGCCGGCCCGCTGCAGCAGATGACCGACGGCCGCCTGGACGCCTCCATCCTGCGCCAGCTGCTGGTGGCGCTGGCCATGATCGGCATCATGCTGGCCCGCCCGCGCGGCCTGTGGCCCGCGCCGGAGCACGGCAAGTCGGCTCCGGCAGCCAAGTGAGGGAAGGCACACCATGACCACTCACGACAACATCGTTCTCAACGTCAGCGGCGCGTCCAAGCGCTTCGGCGGCGTGCAGGCCCTGTCCGACGTCGGCATTCAAATCCAGCGCGGCCAGGTCTACGGCCTGATCGGCCCCAACGGCGCCGGCAAGACGACCTTCTTCAACGTCATCACCGGCCTGTACGTGCCGGACGGCGGCAGCTTTGCGCTGGGCGGCACGCCCTACGCGCCGCAGGCGGTGCACCAGGTCGCCAAGGCCGGCATCGCCCGCACCTTCCAGAACATCCGCCTGTTCGCCGACATGACGGCGCTGGAGAACGTCATGGTGGGGCGCCACGTCCGCACCAAGTCCGGCCTGTTCGGCGCCGTGTTCCGCACGCCCAAGTTCAAGGCCGAGGAGGCCGCCATCAAGGCGCGCGCCCAGGAACTGCTGGACTACGTCGGCATCGGCAAGTACGCCGAGTTCAAGGCCCGCACGCTGAGCTACGGCGACCAGCGCCGGCTGGAGATTGCGCGGGCGCTGGCGACCGACCCTCAGCTCATCGCGCTGGACGAGCCCGCCGCCGGCATGAACGCGACCGAGAAGGTCGTGCTGCGCGAGCTGATCGACCGCATCCGCAAGGACGGCCGCACCATCCTGCTCATCGAGCACGACGTGAAGCTGGTCATGGGCTTGTGCGACCGGGTGACCGTGCTGGACTACGGCAAGCAGATCGCCGAAGGCACGCCCTACGACGTGCAGCGCAATGAGAAGGTGATCGAGGCCTACCTCGGCGCCGGACATAAAAATCATTGAGGGGGACGAACGACATGGCACAAACCCTTCTCAAGGTCAGCGACCTCAAGGTCGCCTACGGCGGCATCCAGGCCGTCAAGGGCGTCAGCTTCGAAGTGCGCGAGGGCGAACTGGTGTCGCTGATCGGCGCCAACGGCGCCGGCAAGACGACGACGCTCAAGGCCATCACCGGCCTGCAGCCGGTGGCTGCGGGCAGCGTGGAATACCTGGGCAAGGCCATCAAGGGCCAGGGCGCCTGGGACCTGGCCAAGCAAGGCCTCGTGATGGTGCCCGAGGGCCGCGGCACCTTCACGCGCATGACCATCATCGAGAACCTGCAGATGGGCGCCTACAACCGCAAGGACGGCGAGATCCAGGCCGACATGGACAAGGTCTTCGGCCTGTTCCCGCGGCTGAAGGAGCGTGCCAAGCAACTGGCCGGCACGATGTCCGGCGGTGAGCAGCAGATGCTGGCCATGGGCCGGGCGCTGATGGCGCGCCCCAAGGTGCTGCTGCTGGACGAGCCGTCCATGGGGCTGTCGCCCATCATGGTGGACAAGATCTTCGAGGTCGTGAACGACATCCACAAGCAGGGCGTGACCGTGCTGCTCGTCGAGCAGAACGCCAGCCGCGCGCTGCAGCTCGCCAACCGCGGCTACGTGATGGAGTCCGGCGAGGTGACGATGGAGGGCGAGGGCAGCGCGCTGCTGAACGACCCCAAGGTCCGCGCCGCATATCTGGGCGAATAAGCGCGCGAGCGCCCATAAAAAACGCCCGGCGGTGCCGGGCGTTTTGCTTTGGAGTCGCAAGAGGTTCAACCCAGGCGAACGAGCTTGGAACGCGCCCAGTCGTCAGCCACACGGGCCGGCGTGGAATCGGCCGTCTGCACGCGCTGCAGCAGCTCGTCGACCCGCTCGGCGATCTTGCTGACTTCGGCCATCACCTTGGCCTCCTCGCCTTCACCCCGGTACTCGCGGGCCACGCTGATGATGCCGCCGGCATTCACGAGGTAGTCCGGCAAATAGCAGATGCCCCGGCGCTGCAGCGCGTCGCCATCGGCCGGCGTGGCGAGCTGGTTGTTGGCCGCACCGGCGACCAGCTTGGCGCGCACGGTGGGCACGGTCTGCTCGTTCAGCGACGCGCCCAGCGCGCAGGGCGCCAGCACGTCGACATCGGCGGCCAGGATCTCCGCGACGTTCGCGGGCACCGCGCCGAACTGCGCGATGGCGCGTTCGACCTTGGCCTGGTCCACATCGGCCACGACCAGCCTGGCGCCGGCCTGGTGCAGGAATTCGGCCAGGTGCCAGCCCACCGCGCCCAGGCCCTGCAGCGCGACGCGCACGCCGTCCAGCGAGGTGCGGCCCAGCACGAGGCGCGCGCCGGCCTGGATGGCCACGAACACGCCCCAGGCCGTCTTCGGGCTGGGGTCGCCGCCGAAAGCGCCTTCGCGCGGGATGCCGCTGACGAAGGACGTCTCGGCCTGCATGCCGCGCATGTCGGCGGTGGTCGTGCCCACGTCCTCGGCGGTGATGTAGGCGCCGTTCAACGACTGCACGGCGCGGCCGAAGGCGGCGAACAGCGCAGCGCGGTCGAACTGGCCTTGCGGCTTCAAGATCACGGCCTTGCCGCCGCCGAAGGGCAGGTCGGCCAGCGCGTTCTTCAGGCTCATGCCTTGCGACAGGCGCAGCGCGTCGTTCAGCGCGGCGCCTTCGGATTCGTAATGCCACAGCCGGCAGCCGCCGAAGGCGGGGCCGCGCGCGGTGCTGTGCACGGCCAGGATGGCCTTGAGGCCGGTGGCCGGGTCGGTGGCGAGCAGCACGCGCTCGTGGGCGGCTTGCTCGGGCAGGCCGAAGAGGGAAGAGGGGTTCATGACGGTCGGGCGCTTGTGGCGCGGCAGTGAAAGAGAAACGGCCGCGCTTGTGGCGCGGCCGTTCGGGATTCTACGGAGGCCGAGAGCGTGTTGACGGTCTCTTCATGGTGCCCGCAAGGCAGCAACAGGCCGCAATCAAGGCGCACGCCGCCGGCCAGGCTGATGCCTGGCCAAGGTGGGCAACGCCGAGTGCGGCCTGTTGCTGCCTTGCCCTTCGGGTTGCCCCGCAAAAACAGCGTCTGCGGCGTTGCAAATCCTCGCCGGGCCGCCAGCCCGGCTGCGGTTTGCGCCTTGCAGCCACTGCTTTTGCGGGGCAACGGGCATCATGAAGAGGCCGTCAGCACGCTCTAGGGCCCCTGGAAGCCGCCGCTTCGCAAGGTGATGACCAAGGTATCGCGCCAGCCGCGCTCGCCGCTGGCCAGCGGCTGGATGGGCGTGGTTTCGTGGATGACGCGCTCGTCGTCCAGCAGCAGCGTGGTCCACGGCAGGGTCATCGTGAAGCGCTGGCCCGCCGGCCCATGGGCCTCGAATACGCGCGACTCGCCGCCCTTGACGCCGTGGCGACCCACGAACAGCACGGCCACGAGGTCCACGCCGTCGCGGTGCGCACCCTCGGGCGTAGGGCGGCCGATGCCGTCGCTGGTGTCGATGCGGAAGGGGTGGGCCTCGATGAACCAGCGCTGTTCGCCCTTCAGCGCCGAGGCGACGCGGGCCAGCCCGAGCAGCAGCGCCTTCCACACGGGCGACTCGCTCATCTCCGGCGCCAGCGGCACGTACCAGCGCTGGATGCCGCCGTGCAGTGCGTTGTAGTCCAGGGGCTGCCAGTGGGCGCGGTGGGCGCTGAGCGTCAGCGTGTCGCCGTCGGCGACGAAGCAGCCGTGGCGGCGGAAGCGGTAGCGGCCGCCATCGCGCAGGTAGCCGTCGGGCGGCAGGTCGTCCCAGCAGGGCTTGAGCGCGTCGAGTTCGGCCGCCGACACGCCCAGCACGCCCAGCGAGGTCGGCGCCACCACGGCCTCGCCATCGCGCCTGAGCGCATCGACGATCTCGGTGGGCGCGGTCCAGGGGGGTTCGAACATCTCAGGTGTCCCTTGCGCAGTGGGTATTCACGGGCCGAGCGCCGGGCCGCTCCCAAGCCGGCCCGCCATGGCGATGTGCTCGCGGCTCAAAGCCGCGGGCATCGCCGTCCCCTCGGGGGACCGACCAGACACGCCCGCGTTCAGCGAGGCGAGACTGGGCGAGGGGTCGACGCTTCATGCGTGCTTGTCGGCTTCGGACGTGAACGCGTCGGCGTAGAACTCCTCCGCCGGCAGGTTGCACTGCGACACGAAATCGCGCTGCGCCGACTCGACCATGATGGGCGCACCACAGGCATAGACCTGATGGCCGGTCATGCTCGGCAGGTCTTCCATGACCGCACGGTGGACGAAGCCGGTGCGGCCGGTCCAGCCCTCGTCGGGCTCGGACAGCACGGGCACGTAGGTCAGCTGCGGCCACTCGGCAGCGACCTGCGCGGCCCAGTCGTTCAGGTACAGGTCGGCCTGCTTGCGAGCGCCCCAGTACAACACCATGGGGCGCGTGGCGCCGATGTGGCGGGCGCGCTCGATGATGGCCTTGATGGGCGCGAAGCCGGTACCGCTGGCCAGCAGCACGATGGGTTTGGCGCTGTCCTCGCGCAGGAAGAAGCTGCCGAACGGGCCTTCCATGCGCAGGATGTCCTTCTCCTTGAGCGCGCCGAACACATGGTCGGTGAACTTGCCGCCGGGCATGTGGCGGATGTGCAGTTCGATCTGGCCGGGCAGCGCGTGCGGCGCGTTGGCCATCGAGTAGCTGCGCCGCGCGCCGTCGCGCAGGATGAACTCGACGTACTGGCCGGCGCGGAACTGGAAGTTCTGGTTGGCGGCGAGCTGCATCGTCAGCACGGCGACATCCGATGCGGGCCGGCTGATGGCGGCCACGCGCGTCGGCAGCTTCAGCACCGGGAACTCGCCGGCGCCCGGCACTGTGCGGGCCTCGACGACGCAGTCCGTCTGCGGGCGCGCGCAGCAGGTCAGCACATAGCCGGCGGCTTCCTCTTCGGCGGACAGCGCCTTGGGCTGGTGGCTGCCGTGCACGACCGTGCCTTCGAGCAACTTGCTCTTGCAGGAGCCACAGGCGCCGTCCTTGCAGCCGTAGGGCAGGCCCACGCCATTGCGGATCGCCGCGGCGAGCAGGGTGTCGTCGCCCTCGGTCGTGTAGACGCGGCCGGCGGGCTGGATGGTGATCTGGTGGCTCATGCGCTCAAAAAGCAAGCGGCCCCGCTGCAGAGTCCGGGGCCGTAGACTGGCCGCCATTTTGCCCGACCATGACATCACCCCCACGATTGCTGATCATCGGCTGCGGCGACGTCGGCCTGCGTGTGCTGAAGCTGCTGGCCGGGCGCTGGCGCGTGTTCGCGCTGACCTCGTCGCCTGCGCGGGCCTCGGCGCTGCGGCAGGCGGGCGCCGTGCCGCTGCGGGGCAACCTGGACGAGCCCGCGACGCTGGGCCGCCTGACCGGGCTGGCTGACCTGGTGCTGCACCTCGCGCCGCCTGCTGCGGCGGGCGCCACGGACGCGCGCACGCGGCACCTGCTGGCGGCGCTCGCCCGCCGCCCCCCCACGGCGTTGGTCTACGTGAGCACCACCGGCGTCTATGGCGACTGCGGCGGTGACCGCATCGACGAGACGCGCGCGGTGAACCCGGCGACGGACCGCGCGCGCCGCCGCGTGGATGCCGAATCGCAGCTGCGCGCCTTCGGCCGCCGCCACGGCGTGCGCGTGGGCCTCCTGCGCGTGCCCGGCATCTACGCGCGCGACCGCGAGGGCGGCCACCCGCGCGAGCGCCTCGTGCGCGGCACGCCCGTGCTGCGCCGCGAGGACGACGTGTACACCAATCACATCCATGCCGACGATCTGGCGCGCGCCTGCCTGCTCGCCTTGTTGCGCGGCCGGCCGCAGCGCGTCGTGAATGCCTGCGACGACAGCGAGCTGCTGATGGGCGACTACTTCGACCTGGCCGCCGATCTGGCCGGGCTGCCTCGGCCCGAGCGCATCACGCGCGCCCAGGCCGCCGAGCGCATGAGCCCGATCCAGCTGAGCTTCTGGAGCGAATCGCGCCGGCTGGCCAACAAGCGGCTCAGGCGCGAGCTGCGGCTGAGCCTGCGCTACCCGACGCCGCGAGAAGGGCTGTAGCGGCCCGCGCAGCGCCCCGCGCGACGAGGCGCTTGCCATCGGCCACGCGTTCCACGCGGCAGCCTGCCCACAGCGGCGGCAGCGCAAAGGCCTCGGCCTGGGCCAGCGCCTCGGGCCACAAGCCGTCGAACTCCAGCGTGCCGCCACCGACGACGAGGCGGGACGGGTTCAGCACGTTGATGAGCCAGGCCAGCGCCCAGCCCAGGTGACGGCCCGCGTCGCGCACGGCGGCATGGGCGTTCGCGTCGCCGGCCGCCAGCGCGGCGGCCAGGTCGGCGGCTTCGAGGCCGGTGCGGGCCAGCAGCGCGCGGCCACCGGCCAGGTCGTTCAGCAGGCGCGGGCCGTCGGGCGTCGGCACCGGTGCGTGGCCCAGCTCGCCGGCAAAGCCGCCCGCGCCCTGCAGCCGCCGGCCCTGGGTCACGAACGCCGCACCCAGGCAACTGCCGACCATGACCATGCCGGCCGTTTCAAACTCGCCCGTGGCGGGCAGTGCTTCGGCGAGTGCCGCGTCCACGTCGTTGAGCAGCGTGACCGGCACGCCGAACGACGGCAGCCAGCCGTTGAGCCCGGGCAGCACGTTGGACAGCACGACGCGGTGCCCGTCCACCAGGCCCGGCACGGCGATGCCGAGGGCGCGCACGGGCGTTGCCTGGCGGTCGATGAAGCTGCGGATCCGCCGTTGTGCGTCGTCAGCATTGAAGGCCAGGCCGGTCGCCGCGGATTGCTCGCCGTCAGCGCTGAGCAGGTGGATGCCGGTGCCGCCGATGTCGACGCCGATGACGCCGGGCGTCATCAGGCGGTCAGCCGCGACGGCGCGGCGAGCGCCAGTGGCGGATCAGCAGCCACGCGCCCAGCATGCCGCCCAGGTGGGCGAAATGGGCCACGCCGCTGCCGCCATTGAAGCCCAGGATCAGCTCCAGGCCACCGTAGATGGCGACGAAGACCTTGGCCTTCATCGGGATGGGCGGGATCAGCGGCACGATGATGCGGTTGGGGAACAGCATGCCGAAGGACAGCAGCAGACCGAACAGCGCCCCGGAGGCGCCGACCGTCGGCGAGTTGGAGCCGATCACGAACGTGAACGCCAGTTGCACGGCCGCGGCGCTCAGCGTGCTGGCCAGCAGCATCTGCGTGTAGCGCCGCGGGCCCCAGACCCGTTCCAGCTCGCCGCCGAACATCCACAGGCCCAGCATGTTGAACAGCAGGTGCGTGAAGTTGGCGTGCAGGAAGGCGTAGCTCAGCAACTGCCAAGGCAGGAACGCGCCGGATTGCACCGGCCACAGCTCGAACCAGAAGGCCAGCGCGGGGAACAGTTCGAAGAAACAGAAGGCACCAACGCAAGCCAGCAGGAAGGCTCTGGTGACGGGAGGCAACGGGGGCATGTGGCGCGGCTGTGCGCCCGGCGAGGGCGTCTGCACCGGAGGGGCCGATGCTTGCCAATCGAGTGTATGCCAGGGGTTTGCCATTGCGCCCGTTGCCCGACTTGGGCTTGGCACGTTCGGCTTTTTCTCGGCCCTTCAGTCTTGACCGGGTGTCCAGAACGCCCGGCGACAGGGTTCAGGGTTTTGCTTCGCAGCTGTGCATCAACCACAGTTCTGTCGGGCTGGTTTTGCCATCTTCGCGCTGAACCAGTTTCGCGGTGAGGGTCGGCAGAGGGCAGCCCAGTTTGGCAAACGTGTCCTGGGCAATGCTTGCGACCTTGGCCGCGGCCGCACGTTCGAAGTCCGTGTTGGCGAAATAGCGGACCTCGTTGGTTTGATTCTTGTTGATACGCTGGGCGCCCGGCGCATTGAAGCCGCTGGCGTTGAGGGCCTGCAGCAGCGGCTTGATGGTCGCGTCCCGGTTCAACGATCCCGCAAACTGCACAAAGACGATCGGCTTGGACGCTTGCGTCAGCTCATCCTTGAGGGCTTGCTTGCCCTTGCCAGGCGCCGCAGGCGACAGTTGCTGAGAGCCGTCGTTGATGTGTCTGACGGCTTCGACGTGCTTGCAGATGGCGTCAATGGTCTCCGACGTCATGGCGTCGATGCGGACGATGGCGACGACGTGTTGGCGGGCAGCTTGGTCCGCCAGGCGCTGGCGTTGCTTTCCCCAATTCGAGGTCAGCTTGGCTTCTTCAAGTCGGTGACGTTCCACAGCGACGTGGTAGTCCTTGGTCCTGAGCGAGAAGCTGACCATCTCCTTGCCGGGGTAGCAAGAGAGCAGGTCGGTGGGGATTCGGCGATGGAGGTAGTAAGTGCCGAAATCGGGATGGCGGCGAAGGCCAGTGGGGAGCATGGGCATGGTCTCGAGAGTTCCTGATGCCAAGGTATAGGCGGCCAGGAAGACCATGTTTTGCACACGCGCTGTTGTGTAGAAGCGTTGTGTGAAGTCCAGGGTGAAGAACACCCTGAATTCACTGAAGCTTCTTGCGAATCAACAACTTGCAAAAAATTTGGTGGAGAGGAGGAGGTTCGGAGTCCTCTGCACATGTGCATTAAAAATCAATAGCTTAGCGAAGACTTCCCAGCTTCATGTGTAGAAGAGTTGTGTAGAAGTGACGGCTGAGCAGCGGCAGGCGTTCCATGGTAGCCAGTCGCGTGCGTTCGCGTGTGCCTTAAGTAGGATGTCACTATGAGTAACTGCGCACCATAAGCGCAGGTTCAGTGACTTAGGGAGAGGCATGCAACCACAAAGCGACGGCAAGAGCACTGAGGGGCGTCAACGGTTGGCTTGGCACCCACCCTTGGTTCACGAGCGACTACAAAGCGTCGACGAGAGCACTGCGGGGCGCGCCGAGATTCTCGCGTTCCCCATCGACGTGGATGTCGTTTTGCAGCATCTGCATCAAGACATGCGCGACGACTGGTTCGCGGACGCCTTACAACATCGTGACCTATTTGCAAACAAGCAGTCCTTGCGGGATGTGCTTCATGAAGTTCTTTTGGTAGGAAACGGCCGCTATGGCGCGTCTAAGCGGACCGTCTGCGACATTCCAAAAAAAGGGTTCGGGGTGCGGTACGCGCTGGAGACAGATTTTTACGACAGATTTATATATCAGGCGATTTGCTCGTACTTGATTCCTTTTTATGACCATCTGCTGTCTCATCGAGTTTTGGGTCATCGCTACGACAAAAGGAGTAGCGCAGGAAAGAATCTGTTCAAGGGGCGGATCGAGCTTTGGCAAACATTTGAGGGCGTTACCCGAACAGCACTGTATAACGACCAGGCTCTGTTTGCCACCGACTTGATAAACTACTTTGAGAATATAACAACAGATAGCATTAGGGCGGCATTCGAGGGAATGCTTCCCGAAATACAGGCATCTGGTCCAGAGAAGGTTCTAATTCGAAATTGCATAAGTACCCTTTGCGAGCTAATGACTCACTGGGGATATAGCGATAGGCATGGACTTCCGCAGAATCGTGATGCCTCATCATTTATAGCCAATGTTGTCTTGAACTCCGTCGATCAAGAAATGGTGCGACAAGGGTTTGACTACTATAGGTATGTTGATGACATTCGAATAATCTGCGCTAACCCACGCGCTGCCCGCCACGCGGCGACTGTACTTATTAGTCAGTTGCGTACGGTTGGAATGAATATTAATTCGTCGAAAACGAAGATTCTTACGCCTGATAGCCCTGAATCCGACGTGAATGAGTTTTTTCCTGGCTCAGATGATCGCAGCATGACTGTCGATAGTATGTGGCGTTCAAGAAGTCGAAGGGTGATAATAAGGTCGACAAAGTACATCTTTCAACTTCTTCAAGAGTGCATTGATTCTAAGCAGACACAGTCGCGTCAATTTAGATTTGCGGTGAATCGCTTAATCAGACTTGTAGATGCTGGTATCTTCGATGTAGGAGATGCAATGGCAACTCAGCTCAAGTCATTGTTGATAGATTCCCTCGAAGATCATGCTGTTTCAACGGATCAATATTGCCGTTTGCTTAGTGTGCTTGGTCTCTCGCCGGAGGAGCTTGGTCAAATAGAGCAGTTCTTGTGTGACAACGAGCGCGCCATTCACTCATGGCAAAACTATCAGTTATGGCTGATCCTTGCGCGGGTCAAGCGCAAAACGGAACGACTGGTGGCGTTGGCCCAGGAGAGAATTAAGGTCGATGTCCTACGATCCGAAGTCTCCGCCATATTTATATATCTGAGGTGTGTTGACGAAGTTCAGCTTCTGGAAGAAATGGCTTCCGATTTTTCGTCTGCCTGGCCGTACTATCATCAGCGGAATTACTTGCTGGCTACAAGTGATTCAAGCGAAGAACTGCTTAAGCCCGTGGTAGTTCATTTGGGGCCAAAGCTAAAAAATACAGCGCGGAGAGCAAAAAGCTATTTTGTTGAAAATCTCCCGCTAGTGGATCGTGAGCGGACCCCAATGCCGAAAATGTATGATGAACTGAATCCGTATGACTGAAGAAAAAGTCGCACTATTGTTCATCAACGATTTTGCTGATCGCGGGCAAGAGAAGTTCTATCTTGCCCGGGATGGTGCCACAGTTCAAGTCTCTGCAGAGGACGTCGTTAAGCAAGAGGGGTGTTTGATATGCCACGACTACTGGTTAGTTGCTCCAGCTCTCTATCGGATAACCGGGACGCTTCCGGGGTCTGTTACGGATGTGGAAGAACTTAGGATTTCAACGTCTGGAAAGCGTGAGGACCGAGAAAACCGCGACAGGACAGATGTGTGCTCAGCTCTGCTCGATTACGTTTCGGCGGAAGTGGTCGGGAGATATAGAAACATAATATTCAAGAATGCGGAGTTTGATCCGGAAATATTTTCTCTCGTTGGTGCGGCACTCGTAAAGCTATCAGATGCAGTCGAGGAGAAGGCCAAGGCCGCAAGTGAGTGGGATCGCTATATAACCATCGAAAGGCCAGTTACCGAATACCTGATTCGGTCTGTTGCGAATGGTATTGCAGTTGAGGCTGAAGCGCTTCGTAGGCACAAGAAGAGCATTGAGCACTCATACTACATGGCGTTGAAGGACTTTTCCTCCAGATATTCATTGCCGCTTGAGGTTCCGTCGGACGAAGAGGTTGTGGAATATCTATCGCCAAAGGGTTTTGATTTCTCCGGTGTTGGGGTTGAGTATGTGCTCAATTTTGTTCCGATGGCTGACGGGTTTTCAGATCGGCTTCTAGAGCTAAGGAAAATCGCTGTCAGCCGAACGGTTTTGAATGCGATACCTCTAAGTCAGAAGAGAATATTCCCAATCGTTGACAATTTTGGCTCAATTACGTCTCGAATCTACTACAAGGACCCGTCGCTTCAAAATTTGTCGAAGAAGCATAGGGATGTAGTAGCTGCGGATGAGGGAATGAAGCTCTCGTATGTAGATTTCGGTCAGTTTGAGGCTGGAATCATGGGCGCCCTCTCTGGGGACGAGCAAATGCTGAGCCTTTTTTCGTCTGGGGATTTGTATTCCACCGTCGCTACAAGACTCTTTGCGGACACTACGAAGCGAAAAGCAGCAAAGAGATTGTTTCTTTCTTATGCCTACGGCATGAAAAAGAAGAGCTTGATTCAGGCTTCGGTGGAGTTTGGTGCGCAACGACAAGTGGCCAAAGATTTCTTCAACCAATTCTCCCGATATGAGAGCTGGAAGATGGAGGTTTGGGCTCAATTCAAGAGTGCGGGGCGAGTAGGAACATCTTTCGGAAATTTCTTATCCAGAAGCGGGTCTGCGGCCTTGACTGAAAAGGAAAAACGATCTGCGGTAAGCCAGGTCGTGCAAGGGACGGCTTCTCTTATATTCAAGAAAGCGTTGCTTGAGTTGAGTGCTATGAAGGACGTCGAGCTGAAGATTCCGATGCACGACGCGGTGCTCTTTCAGCATCCGGAAGGTTTCGATCCCGAACAGGTGGCAGCACTCTTTGCAAATGTTATGACCAAGCATTTCGATGGAAGAATTATTGGGAAAGCATCGGTCGCAAATTTCTTTCAAGATTAATTGGGTTTTTGATGGTCATAATTTGGATGCGCGTAGCTATACTTCAGTGAAGGTCAGTAGTTGCACGGCGACCTTCGCCGTTATGTGTATTTCCTCTCTTCTCTTTGCCCGGGCTGCGCGCCCGGGCTTTTTTTCCCCATTGTTTTTCCCCATTGTTTTGACGGCCATGGCGTAGAGGCCGGCAACGACGGTGGCACTGCGTAGTGCCGGCAGTTACAGCGTGGGCCTGCGGGGGGCGCCGCAAGCTGGGCCGCGACGACGATCCCGGAGCGCAGCGAAGTGGTCGTCGCGGAACCGGCTTGTGGGGGCCTTGGCCCCGGTCCAGGCTGCGGCCTGGTGGGGGAGCCGCTGGGGTTGAGGCCGCGAGCCGGGGCCGCGAAGCGGGCCAGGCGGCCGAGGGCCCCAGTGGGGGCGAAGCCCGCGATCCCGGACCCGTCAGGGGGCGGGCAAACGGCTTCGAGGGCATCCTGCAAGGATGCGGGCCAACGGCCCCGAGCACAGGCCCGCCATCGGCGGGGCTCGGCGAGCCGCTGAAGACGTTTGCCCGCCCGCGCAGCGGCCCGAAGGGCGGCCGAAGGCCGGTGGGGATCGCCCCCGAGGCCGGCTTTGCCGGCCGCTGGAGCTGGACACGCAGTGCCAGCGAGAAGTGCAAGGGCGGCAAGGAGTTTGCGAAGCAAACGACCCAGCCCGCGCAGGCCCGACGCCATCTGCGCCGCAGGCGCGCGGCGGGCCGAAGGCGCAGCGCCACCCGTCAGGGCGGTGATGCGCTCCGACCTCAACTCTGCAAGAACGCCCAGCTGTGTGGGCGTGTTCTTTCAAGATGGGCATGCAGCCCGGGTGATGCGTCCGACCGGGCTGCTAGGCGGTCCACTTGCTTCCTCGCTGTGAAGGGAGGAAACAGATGAAATTCAGCTATACGGTGCATGGACGTCCATGCACAACACCGACTCAACGACCTCGACGGCCTCTCGTGGCTTGGCAGGTTTGGATGGCTGCGCACCCAGGAGCTGGGTGCGTTGATGTGGCCAGGGGCCCGCTTCGCGCGGCAGCAGGCTGATCGTCTCGTGCGTTCCTGGCGGGTGCGCGGACTGGTGCTGGAGCGAACACTGCCGGCGCATGCCGGCCGGGCTGTGGTGCTCGCCAGCGGCGGCGTTCGGCTACTCGCCGAGGCGGGCGTCGAGGCAGTGTCCGGCAAAGACATCGGCGAGACGTGCGGCGGACAGTGGCAACCGCCGCACACTTGGCGGCACGACTTGATCGCGGCAGGCGTGCTCGCGGACCTGCATGCGCGCGGCTTCGACGTGCTGCCTGAATACTTCATCCGGCGACATGCCGGGCTGATGGCCAAACTGCCGGACGGCCTGGCTGTTCGCGGGGATCATGTGATCTGGCTTGAGGCCGAGTCGACGCGCAAGACAGGGCCGGCGATGCGCCTGTTGGCGCAGGCACTGAGCGCCGTCGCTGTAGGCGAAGCAGCACCCGTTTGTGGACATCGGCCGACCAATGCGATGGTGGCCTTCCTGGCGGATGCGCGGGATGAACGCGGACATGCGCTCGGTCATCAAACGCGAGTGCGGCGCGCTGTGGCGGAGGCCGCCTGCCAAGACGTCCAGATCGCCTGGGCTCGATGCACGCTGAAAGGCTCCGCAGGGGTTGGCAGCGTGGTCTATGAGGCAGAGGCCGTCATGGCCGACCGGGCTGCAAAGGTGCGTCGGGTGCTCGATGCTGGCGGTTGGCGCGAGCAGGACGGCTGCTGGGTTGCGAACTACGGCCAGCAGCAGGCGCGGGTCTGGGAAGACGATGACGCACCCGGCCTCTGGGGATGGGAGGCTACCGGGCAGGCTGACAGGGCATTCTCGAAGGAGGCCGCGAAGCAGGCATGCGCGAGCGCGCTAGCAGCCTGAGGACCGCCTAGGTTGAACGCCTGTCGTACTGGCAGCCTGAGACTGCCAGTTCGTTCACGCGACCAGGGGCGCTGGCGCGCCGCTGATTCCGCAGGCTACCGGCGACTCATGCCAACCACTGACGCAAGGCTGCGTAGCTCTTGCGCAGGCAGGCCTTGGCCGCCTCCCAGCAGCGACGCCACGGCGCCGCCGGCTGCGCTGGCGGCTGGCTGACCTTGGCCGCTTCCTGGAGTTCCGCCCGACGCGCCTTTTTTCGGGCTCGATAGCGCCGGGCGCGTTCCGCGTCAGAGAGCGCGTCCGGTTTCCGCGGGCGCCCCCGCTTCTTGACCGCGCTGGATGGCGGCAGGGTGGGGTGCTCGTCTGAGAGCAAGTGTTGGGTCGTGATGTCGTGTTGCATGAACGGTATAGCGCGATTCCGGCGTGTCGTGCCGTTATGCAAATCACCGTGCCAACAAGCAGACCATTTATGGCGCGCCTCCCCAAGCGCACAGTCAGGTCCGCCCGTCGCCCCATCAATTCGTGACCCGTCACGAGAATCCGGCCTCATGGCGCTCGTGACGACGGTCGCATTTCCGTGATGCGTCACGGGAAACTCGTGAACGCCGTTGCCGTCACGATATGTGCGGTGGCCTCACCCCCAATCGCCGTCTGAGCGACAGCTTGGGTCGAGATGCGGTGACGACCAGGACGCAGCGCGGATTCGCATCGTTGCGATCAGAGCGCCTGACAACGAAAGAAAGCCCGCGCGAAGGCGGGCTGGAGAGGAGTGCGCTATCGACGCGATTCAAGCTCGGCGGCAAGCCACAGCTCGGTGCTAGCCATGGGAAGGTTCGGCAGGCCGTCCGCAGCGGCGTTCTGCAAGAGTTCGAGACAGCCGGCGATGAGGCCAGCTACCGTTCGCCCGTGGCCGAGGCCCCGCTTGGTGATCTTGCGACCGGTCAGATAGACCACCTGAATCTCAAGCGACCACCCGCCACGAAGGTCGGGCGCTGCAAGAAGCTGAATCACCGGCCTTGCTCCATCACTGACGTGCGTCAAATTGGACATGTTTGCCCTCGAAGCGCAGGAACAGTCCTGCAACCGGTATAGAGGGCCGAGGGGGCCATCTGCTTCATGGGGACAGCGTGAGGTCGGCGCACGGCCCCTTCGGCTGTCACCTACCGACTGCTCCCACCCGACGCGCTTGCGCAGAGGCACCTGAGCGCAGGCTAGCTGGCGACGGCCAGCGGCCGACGCCTCAGGGCGCGGTAGCGCCCTGCCTGGGAGGACTCGGCGCCGCAGGCGCTGGGAAGGACGCCGAGTCGGTGGCTGCAATCGCCTATCCGCTGCTCAAGATCGGGGTGGTTCGCTGCGCTGGCGCCCGGCTCAGACCGCGGAAGCGCAGGTATCTACATATATATGCTTCGAAGGGGCTCGGAAGGGGCTTCGGAGGCCCTTCGCCTGTTGGATGAGCAAGGCCCTCGGACGAAGAACGGCGCTTGATTCCATACAAATCTGAGCAGAGCCGCCCACGACACGCAATTCATGGCCGGCAACAAGCACTACACGGTACTGGAAGGGGCTTTTTCGCCACCTCCGCCAGCCTGAAGCTGGCCTTGCCAACCCCCTTAGAAGGACCTTCAAGTGCGTCAATACGCCATGCTTTTTCATCGTTTCTGGACCGGCACCACGGGCAAAGCCCTGCGCGACGCTGGCCCGGTGGTGCAACTCGTCGCCGTCTATCTCCTCAGCAGCCCGCACAGCAACTTCCTCGGTATCTACCGCCTGCCCTTGCCCTATGCAGCCGCTGACCTGCGGATTCCGGAAGACGACGTGCTCAAAGCTGTGCTGACCATCGAGGCAACGGGCTTTATCAAGTACGACCGCGAGGCCGAGGTGGTCTGGATTGTCGAAGGGGCTCGCTGGCAGGTCGGCGGGAGCCTTAACGGCACCGACAATCGCATCAAGTACGCGCAGGGCGAGTTTGACAATCTGCCGCCGCAGACCCCGTTGCGCCAGGAGTTCTTTGCCCGCTACGGCGCAGGTCTTCAGCTCAAGCTGTCTGACGCGGCCCTCAGGAGCCGCCCTATGCGCAAAGGCTCTAGCCCCGGCTCGGCACGCTCGGGCAACGCAGACAGGCAAGGACCCGAGGACTGGGACGTCTGTGCCGACACGCCACAGGAGCGGTTGCGCGACATCTGACGCCTCGCGTCAACGCGCCGATGCCGTGACGCATCACGGAAAGCCGTGCCAGTTCGGTCCCGCTCGTGATGACGGCTGACATTCCCGTGACGCGTCACGTTAATGGCTGGTGGCTTTCGGGTTGGCGTGCCCAGGTATGAGGCCACAAAGAGAACGCCCCCTTTCGGGGGCGCTCGCTTGGCGGGCCGCGGTGGCCGCTCAGCTCTGTATAGCGTTCGCGGTAGGGCTCGACGCCAAGATGGACGATCAGAAACCGGCTGGAGGCACGAGCTTGAGTTCCGGCCAGTCGATGCGTTCGAGGATGCGCTGCTTGACGTCGATGTCTAGCTCACCGGCATATTTCCGGACCACCGCCGAGGTTTCCTGCCCCACCAGCCCATCCTGTTTGATTGTGAGGCCGGTCTGGCTGGTGGCGTGCCCGGTGATGGCCTCCGCGTTGACCACACCCAGGTTTGCCGCTCGGGCCAGGAGTGTGGAGCGGAAGGCATGCATGCCTGTCAGCTTGGCGCCCGGGGTTTCGTCCCGGAGGCCGAGTTCACGTAGCAACCCCCGAAACCACTTCTGCGCTTCGCCCGAGGCCCTACCGTTGTAGGGCTTGAACGGACTGAACAGCAGGTCCTTGCCCTGCTTGCGAACCTGCTCCACATAGGTGATGAAGCCCATGGCGATCAGTCGGCTGTGAATCGGAACCTTGCGCCGAGATGCCTCTGTCTTCACCGCCTTCGTCACGTCCGTCGCGGTCGCAGTATCTTCGGTGATGTTGAGATACCAGATGCCAGTGACATCGTCGCGGCCCACATCGTGCAACGGGTGAATCTGGCACAGCTCGTTGACCCGGGCGCCCGTGTACAAGCCGAGGTGAGGCAGCCAGAACTTGTGTTGTGTGTCGGGCAGGGCGCCGAGTTGCGCCATCTCGCGGCCACAGAACAGGCGCTTGAGCTCGTCAAGCTTGAACGCGCGCTGTTGGTTCTCCGGGTCTTCGCGGTCGCCGGTGTAAGTGATCCCCTCTGTCGTAATCGTGGTGAGGAATCCTTGGTCTTGGTAGTCTTTGCGGCACCATCGCACAAAAGGCGCCATGACAGCGAGGTAGGTGCCGTCGAACGTGTTTTTGGAAGGCTCGCCCAGCTTCATTTCAGCCAAGGTCGTGATGGAAACCTTGCGGCGTCTGAGTTCGACTTTCCAATGCGGCGGAAGCTGGCCAACCAACTCAAAAAAGCGATTGAAGTCTCCCTGCCGCAAGGTGTGAATAGGGCGGTTTCCGATGACCTCCACTGCCATCGTCAGGACGGGCACCACCTTCTTGAACATCGCCGCCTGCTTCTTGGCCGGGTACTTGGCGATGTAGTGCTTCACGACGTCGCCGAACAGCGGTGATGTCTTGGCGGGGTTCGACGGAGTTGGCACATCCTCGCCGTCGTAGCGGCGCAAAAGCTTAGCGTTTGCTTTGATCGCCGCGCGACCGTAGGCAATGGCAAGCTGCTTGAAGTCCTGTGCGCCGAGGCGATTCTCGTAGCCATGCAGGCTCAGGAACTGGGTACACAGCGGGCCGAGCACTTCCACATTGCCGACCGCGACGGCGGCCTTGAGTTCGGGCAGCACGTCGGCGTATGCCTCCTTGTACTCCTCGATTTCCTCGCTGGTGTATGCCGGCGGACGACCTTCGATTTCTGTCTCACCGCTGGTGTAGCCGTTCATGCGCCGGGCCTCGTCGCCGGCCAGCGAAGCGGCCTCGACGTGCGCGGCAATCGTGTCGATCAACTCTGGGGTTAGCTCGGCAATGACCTTGGCGGCCTGGACATGGCGGCGTGCCATGAAGCCCATCACCTGTTGTCGGCGCGTTCTCCAGGTGGCTTGAAGCTTGCCGTTTTCGATGTGGAACCGCTCCACGGCCGTTCGATGGTCGGCGGTGTGCAGCGACTTAGTGACCTCTGTCTTGCCCATGCCTTGGGACTGGGCCCAGGCTTGAAGGTCAGTGGGGATGCGCTGTCGAAGGTAGTAAGTGCCGTTCTTGTGGCGCGTGAGGCCAGTGAGGCGCGTGGACATGTCGGCGGACTCGCTATCTGCCGAACCTCGCTTGCTTTTGTGTGGCACCTTTGTGTAGAAAACAAAGAAATAAGCCCCTGATTCTAAAGGAACTTCCAAAGAATCAAGGGCTTAGATGCCGGTGGTGGAGAGGAGGAGGATCGAACTCCCGACCTCCGCATTGCGAACGCGGCGCTCTCCCAGCTGAGCTACCCCCCCACTTGCGATGGAAGTATAGGCCGGCATCGGCGTGGGTTGCAGACCGGGTCAAACCCTGCTGGCATGCTGCTCCATGAGCTCGCGAGCAGCCAGCCGGAGGCACGCTGGCGAACCGTTGGCAAGCGTCAGCTCGCGGGCGTGCGCGAGCGCCGGGAAATATCCCCGCAGTGATCGTTCGTAACCTGGGTCGTAGTGCTCGCGCATCAGTTCGGCGAACACGCCGGCCCAGTCGCCTGCGCGGGCGCGGGACTGCCAGTCGGTCACGCGCGCGCGGCCGCGCAGTTCGATGAGGCCGTCCAGCGCGCGGCAGAAGCCGTCGGGGTCGGCGCTGAAGTGGGCATAGTCCTGCAGCAGCAGCGCCACGCGTTCGGCCTCTGGCATGGCGATCCAGATGCAGTCGCCGTGGCTGCGCATCGCGCCCAGCAGCGCTTCGGTCACGGTGATGCGGCCGATCTTGCGGCTCTCGCTCTCGACGAACACCGGCCGCGCGGTGTCCAGCGCGCGCAGCGCGGCCCAGAGCGCGCTGTCGAAGGACTTCTGGGTGGGCTGAGCGGAGCCGGGCAGGGCGCCGAGCACGGAGCCGCGGTGGGCAGCCAGTGCTTCGAGGTCCAGCACCTGGGCGCCTTCGGCGGCCAAGGCGTGCAGCAGCCGCGTCTTGCCGCTGCCGGTGCGGCCGCACAGCACCTGCCAGTTGAAACGCGAGGGCCAGGCGTCGAGGTCGTCGCGCACCTGCGTGCGGTAGGCCTTGTAGCCGCCCACGAGCTGGCGTGATCGAAAGCCGATCTGGCCGAGGAACCAGTGCAGCGACAGCGACCGCTGCCCGCCGCGCCAGCAGTAGACGAGCGGGCGCCAGGTCTTGCCCTTGTCGCCGGTGCGCTCGTCCAGCAGCCGCGACACGTTGCGCGCAACGAGCGATGCGCCCAGTCGCCGCGCGGCCAGCGGGTCTTGCGCGTAGAGCGTGCCGACGATGCGGCGCTCGTCGTCGTCCAGCACCGGCCAGTTCTCGGCGCCGGGGATGTGGTCTTCGGCGAATTCCGCAGGCGAGCGCACGTCGAGGATGGCGTCGAAGCGGCCCAACTGGGCGCTCGCGTCCGCGATGCCGATGGTGTAGTTCATGCGCGCGCCCCTGTCTGCCGTGCGGCGATCATGCGGGCAGCGACACCGCGTCCAGCAGCTCGCTCTCGATCTGCAGCTGCGCCTTGTTCTGCTGCAGCGCCGGGCCGTCGAGCAGGAAGGTGTCTTCCACGCGTTCGCCCAGCGTCGAGATCTTGGCGAGCTGCAGGTTGATGCCGTGGCGCGCCAGCACGCGGGCGATGGCGTAGAGCAGGCCGGCGCGGTCGCTGGTGGAGATGGTCAGCAGCCAGGCGGTGGCGCGCTCGTCGGGGCGCAGCGAGATCCGTGGCGAATAGGGGAAGCTCTTGACGCGGCGCGACAGGCGCCCGCGCCTGGGCTCGGGCAGCGGGCCGTCGGCCTGCAGCGCGATGGACAGTTTCTGCTCCACCAGCGGCACCAGGTCGCGGTGGTGCACGTCGGCCTCCGGGCGGATGACCTGGAAGGTGTCGAGCGCGTAGCCGTCGCGCGTGGTGTGGACCTTGGCGTCCAGGATGCTGAAGCCGGCGCCGTCGAAGTAGCCGCAGATGCGGGCGAACAGGTCGGGCTGGTCGGGCGCGTAGACCAGCACCTGCAGCCCCTCGCCGATGGGTGAGGGGCGGGCGCGCACGACCGGCACCGGGCTCTCGACGTGGCGCCACAGCGAGCGTGCATGCCAGGCGAGCTCGGCGCCGTCGTGCCGCGCGAAGTAGCTCAGCGCCAGCTTCTTCCACAGCGGCTCCTCGGTGCCGGGCAGCTGCGAGTGCAGGGCCAGGTCTTGCCGGGCCTCCTGCTTGCGCGCCTCGATCTCGGCGTCGACGTTGATCTTGGCGCCACCCAGCGCCCGCAGCGTGATGCGGTACAGATCCTCCAGCAGCTTGCCCTTCCAGGCGTTCCAGACCTTGGGGCTGGTGCCGCGGATGTCGGCCACCGTCAGCAGGTACAGCGCCGTGAGGTGGCGCACGTCCCCCACCTTGGCGGCGAAGGCGGCGATGACGTCGGGGTCGGACAGGTCCTCCTTCTGCGCCACGCGGGACATCGTCAGGTGGTGTTCCACGAGGAAGACGCACATGGCCGTGTCGGCGGCATTCATCCCGTGCTGGCGGCAGAAGCGCCGCACCTCGGTGGCGCCCAGTTCGGAGTGGTCGCCGCCGCGGCCCTTGGCCACGTCGTGGAACAGGGCGGCGATGTAGAGCAGCTCGGGCTGCGCCCACTGCGAGGCGAGCTGCGAGCAGAACGGGTACTCGTGCGCGTGCTCCGGCACGAAGAAGCGGCGCACGTTGCGCAGCACCATCAGGATGTGCTGGTCCACCGTGTAGACGTGGAACAGGTCATGCTGCATCTGCCCGACGATGGCGCGGAACACCCACAGGTAGCGGCCCAGCACGGACGTCTGGTTCATGAGCCGGAACGCATGCGTCTGGCCTTCCGGCGCACGCAGCATGGTCATGAAGGTGGCGCGGTTGACCGGGTCGCGCCGCCAGGCCGCGTCCATCAGGCCGCGCGCGTTGTACAGCGCCCGCAGCGTGCGCGCCGAAAAGCCCTTGATGCCGGGCGTCTGCTGGTAGATGAGGAAGGTGCGCAGGATGGCGTGCGGGTCGCGCTGGTAAAGGTCGTCGCTGGCGACCTCCAGCATGCGGCCGCGGTCCAGGAAGTCCGGCTGGCCTTCGATCTCGCGCAGCAGGTTCTGCTGCGAGCCGTTGATCTGCTCCTCCAGGTTCAGCAGCAGGATCTGGTGCAGCTGCGTGACGGCCTTGGCAGCCCAGTAGTAGCGCCGCATCAGCACCTCGGACGCGCGCTGGGCGACGGTGCTCTTGAAGCCGAAGCTCTGCGCCACCGCCGTTTGCAGGTCGAACACCAGCCGGTCTTCGCGCCGGCCGGCGATCGCATGCAGCCGCGCGCGGATCAGCCGCAGCTGCCCCTCGTTGCGCTGCAGCTGGCGGCTCTCGAACGGGGTGATGAGGCCGCGCGCGCTCAAGGCCTTCCAGGTCTTGCCCAGGCCCGCCGCGCGCGCGATCCAGATCAGCATCTGCAGGTCGCGCAGGCCGCCGGGGCTTTCCTTGCAGTTGGGCTCCAGCGCGTAGGGCGTGTCATCGAACTTGGTGTGGCGCTGCAGCATCTCCAGCGTCTTGGCGCGGAAGAAGGCCTTGGCGTCCATGGCCTGCATGAAGCGCCTGGCCATCAGCTTGAACAGCTTCGCGTCGCCGGCCAGCGGGCGCGCTTCGAGCAGCGCGGTCTGTACCGTCACGTCGCCCTGCGATTCGGACAGGCATTCGCCCAGCGTGCGCACCGAGGAGCCGATCTCCAGCCCGACATCCCAGCAGGACGTGATGAAGCCCTCGATGGCCGTCTTGACGGCGCCAGGCACATGGGCCTCGACGCCGTCGGGCAGCAGCACGAGGACGTCCACGTCGGAGTGCGGGTAAAGCTCGCCGCGGCCGTAGCCGCCCACGGCCGCCACGCACGCGCCCGCAGGCATGCCGTTCTGCTCTGCCTGCACCCAAAGGCCGCGCAGCGTGTCGTCCACGTGGCGCGCGAGCCGGCGCAGCAGCGTCAGCGCGCCGGCCTGCGTGGGCCGCGCGGCGAGGAAGTCGTCGATGAGCGTCTGCTTGCCGGCCTTGAACTGCTGGCGGAGCTCGGCGAGCGTCGCCACGGCCTCAGGCCGCAGTGGTGGCTGTGGCCGCCGCCGTCTGCGTGATGAACGCCGGCGGCGGCGGGCTGCCGGCCGACAGAGTCATCACCTCGTAGCCGGTGTCGGTGACGAGGATGGTGTGCTCCCACTGCGCGGACAGCGACCGGTCCTTGGTGACGATGGTCCAGCCATCGCCCAGCTCCTTGATCTCGCGCCGGCCGGCGTTGATCATGGGCTCGATGGTGAACATCATGCCGGGCACCAGTTCGTCCAGCGTGCCGGGGCGGCCGTAGTGCAGCACCTGCGGCTCCTCGTGGAAGACCTGGCCGATGCCGTGGCCGCAGAACTCGCGCACGATGGAAAAGCCCGCGTTCTCGGCGAAGGTCTGGATGGCATGGCCGATGTCGCCCAGGCGCGCGCCGGGGCGTACCTTGGCGATGCCCTTCCACATGGCCTCGTACGTGAACGCGCACAGCCGCCTGGCGGCGATGGAGCCCTCGCCGACGACGAACATGCGGCTGGTGTCGCCATGCCAGCCGTCCTTGATGACGGTGACGTCGATGTTGACGATGTCGCCGTTCTTCAGCGGCTTGTCGTTCGGGATGCCGTGGCAGACCTGCGCGTTGACCGACGTGCAGATCGACTTGGGGTAGGGGATGTAGCCCGGCGGGCAGTAGTTCAGCGGCGCGGGGACGGCCTGCTGCACGTGGACGATGTGGTCGTGCGCGAGCCGGTCCAGCTCATTGGTCGTGACACCGGGCTTGACGTGCGCCGTGAGCATGTCCAGGACTTCGGACGCCAGGCGTCCGGCGATGCGCATGCCCTCGACATCGGCTGCGGTCTTGATCGTGATGGCCATGCCCGAATTATCTCAGTCCGCCCAGATGACCGTACCCGTCGCCCAGGTGATGAGCACGACGATGCCGAAGGCGATGCGGTACCAGGCGAACGGCACGAAGGTGTGGCTGGACACGTAGCGCAGCAGCCAGCGCACGCAGGCCCAGGCGGCCAGGAAGCTGACGACGAAGCCGACGATGAACATCGGCGCATCGGCCATGGACAGGGCGTGGCGCTCCTTCCACATGCTGTAGCCGCCGGCCGCCACCAGCGTCGGGATGGCCAGGAAGAAGGAGAAGTCGGTCGCCGCCTTGCGCGACAGGCCCAGCAGCATGCCGCCGATGATGGTGGCGCCCGAGCGGCTGGTGCCGGGGATCATGCCCAGGCACTGCACCAGGCCGACCTTGAGCGCGTCCAGCGGGCTCATGTCGTCCACGCTCTGCACGCGGGGCACCGGCTGGGCGCGCTTCTCGGCCCACAGGATGATGAGCGCGCCGACGATGAAGGCGCCGGCCACCACCGGCGCGTTGAACAGATGCGCCTTGATCATCTTGTAGACCGTCAGGCCCACGAGCGCGGCCGGCAGGAAGCCGATGAACACGTTCGCCACGAAGCGGCGCTGCTTCTCGCTGTGGCCGATGCCCGTCAGCGCCTCGCGCAGGCGGGCCCAGTAGACGATGAACACGGCCAGGATCGCGCCGCTCTGGATGGCGATGTCGAACACCTTGGACTTGGCGTCGGTCAGGCCCAGCAGGCTGCCCGTGAGGATGAGATGGCCGGTCGACGAGATCGGCAGGAACTCGGTCAGCCCCTCGACGATGCCCATGATGGCGGCTTTGATCAGCAGGATGACATCCACGAAACGACTCCGGCGCAAACGAGAAAAATGGCGGCGCAGTGTAGCCAGCGGGGTGGGCGCGCGACTTGCGGGGCGCTGGCCGGCCCCGGTACATTACTGACCCTTCGGTCATTAACTTCGCTCCCTTGGCCACCGCCACCCCCCGCCAACGCCGCAAGGACGCCCGCCCGCAGGAACTGCTGGAGGCCGCCCTGGCGCTGTTCGTCGAGAAGGGCTTCGCCGCCACGCGCAGCGAGGAGGTCGCCGCGCGCGCCGGTGTCGCCAAGGGCACGCTGTACCGCTACTACCCGAGCAAGGAAGAGCTGCTCAAGGCCGTCGTGCACGAGAACCTGGGCGTGCACATCGCCGAGTCGGCCGCGCAGGCGGCACAGCACGAAGGCGCCATTGCGTGCCTGCTGCGCGAGATGATGCAGGCCTGGTGGGCCAAGGTCGGCCACGGCAACGCCGGCGTGGTCTGCAAGATCATGATGATCGAGGCGCGCCACTTCCCGGACCTGGCGCAGTTCTACCTGGACGAGGTCGTCACGCCGTCGCAGAACCTGATCGGCGGCCTCATCGAGCGTGGCATCCGCAGCGGCGAATTCCGGGCCGTGCCCGTCGAGGCGACCGTGCATCTGCTGATTGCGCCCATGCTGCACATGCTGCTGCACGAGCACTCGTTCGGCGAGCACGACCTCTGCCATCACAGCATGAGTGCCGAGGAACTGCTCGACGCCCAGATGTCGCTGCTGTTGCACGGCCTGCTCGCCAACCCGGGCTGACCTCCTAGAATTTTGGTTTTTCAGCCTGCCGCACCGCGCCCCCCGGAGAACAAGATGAACCTCGAACAAGCCCGCTTCAACATGATCGAGCAGCAGATCCGCCCCTGGGACGTGCTCGACGCCAGCGTGCTGGAGTTGCTGCACGTCGTCCACCGCGAGGATTTCGTGCCCGAGGCGCACCGCATCCAGGCCTTCGTCGACACCGAGCTGCCGCTGACGGCGACGCGCCGCATGCTGGCGCCGCGCGTCGAGGCGCGGCTGCTGCAGGAGCTGAAGCTGCAGCGCCACGACACGGTGCTGGAGATCGGTGCGGCCACCGGCCACCTGGCCGCGCTGCTGGGCCACAAGGCCCAGCGCGTCATCGCGCTGGAAGCCGACGCGGGCCTGGCTGCGCAGGCGCAAGCCAACCTCAAGCGCGCCGGCGTGCTGAACGTGACCGTGCTGAACCAGGATGGCGCTGCCGGCCTGTCGTCCGAGGCGCCGTTCGACGCCATCCTGCTGTCCGGCTCCGTCGCGTTCGTGCCGCAGTCGCTGCTGGACCAGTTGAAGGTGGGCGGCCGCCTGCTGGGCATCGTCGGCGACGAACCGGTGATGCGTGCCGTGCTGGTCACGCGCGTCGGCGCCAGCGATTTCCAGTCCGTCGAGCTGTTCGACACGGTGGCCGGCCGGCTGCCGGGGTTTGCGGAGTCCCCGGCGTTCAGCTTCTGAAGCAGCCCATCGCCTCAAAACGCCGTTTGCCACCGCCCGGCGTGCAGGTCGTCACATGGCTTCAGTCATCGGGGTGCTTTGCCTCTATAACCTCGGCCGCTGCCTAACTCTCCATTCCAGCCAAGGAATTCCATGCCCTTCGTCACAGCCCCTCGCCTGATCCTGCAACCGCTGGCCGCCGCGGCCTGCCTTCTGCTCGCCGGCGTGGTCCAGGCCCAGAGCCTGCAAGAGCTCTATGACGCCGCCCGGGGCTATGACGCCACCTACCTGGCCACCCGCGCCGCCGCGGACGCGGCCGCCGCCCGCGCCGCGCAGGCCGAAGCGCTGGTGCGCCCCACGCTGGGCCTGTCGGCGTCCGGCACGGCGACGCAGTACGACCCGGCCGCGACCGGCAACTACAACACCCGCGTGCTGTCCGCCGGCCTGCAAGGCAGTTACTCGGTCTTCAACGCGACCAACGGCCCCACCATCGACAAGGCCCGGCGCGGCTATGCCGTCGCGCAGGCGGACCTGGAAACCGCCGAGCAGGACCTCATCGTCCGCCTGGCCACGGCCTATTTCGACGTGCTGTCCGCGAAGGACACGCTGACCACCTCACAGGCCAACAAGGCGGCCATCTCCGAGCAGCTCGCGTCCGCCAAGCGCAACTTCGAGGTCGGCACCGCCACCATCACCGACACGCGTGAAGCGCAGGCCCGCTATGACCTGGCCGTGGCGCAGGAACTCGCCGCCGACAACGACCTGCGCGTCAAGCGCGTGACACTGGACCAGTTCGTCGGCCGCGTGGGCGTGGAGCCCAAGAGCCTGGCCGTGCCTGTCGCGCTGCCGGCGCTGCCCAGCGACAACGTGGACACCTGGGTCGCCACCGCCGATGACCAGCACCCCAGCGTGCGCAAGGCCCGCCTGGGCCTGGAGCTGGCGCAGCTGGACACGCAGATCGCCCGCGCCAGCGCGCTGCCCACGGTCAGCGCCAACGCCACGCTGGGGGGCCAGAACCAGCAGAACAGCCTGGGCGGCGCTGCGGCCATCGCGGCCGGTGCCGGCACGGCCAAGACCGCCAGTGTGGGGCTGACGCTGAGCTACCCGATCTACACCGGCGGCCTGACCCAGAACCGCATCAAGGAAACGCTGGTGCTGGAAGACAAGGCCCGCAACGACCTCGACTACGCGCGCCGCAGCGTCGCCGAGGCCACGCGCCGCGCCTTCTTCGGCGTGCAGTCGCTGAAGGCGCAGGTCAACGCCTACGAGGCCGCCGAATCGTCCACCAAGCTCGCGCTGGAAGCCACGCAGCTCGGCTACAAGGTCGGCGTGCGCGTGAACCTGGACGTGCTGAACGCGCAGACCCAGCTCTACACGACGCAGCGCGACCTGGCCAAGGCCCGCTACGACGTGGTCGTCAACGGCCTGCGGCTGCGCCAGGCTTCGGGCCAGCTGCGCCCGGAGGACGTGGCTGCCGCCAACGCGCTGCTGACGCGCTGAGCCGGCGTCGCGCGCCCCCAGGCCCCCATGCCCCGCTTCGGCGGGGCTTCTTTTTTGGGAGCGCTGTTTGGGGACGCTACAGCGCGTTGATCGGGATGCGAAGGTAGGCCACGCCGTTGCTCTCTGCGGGTGGCAACTGGCCGGCGCGGATGTTCACCTGCAGCGACGGCAGCATCAGCGCAGGCACGCCCAGCGTGGCGTCGCGCGTGCGGCGCATCGCGACGAACTCGGCCTCGCCGACGCCGCCGCGGACGTGGATGTTGGCGGCGCGCTGCTCGGCCACCGTCGTCTGCCAGCGGGCCTCGCGGCCCACGGGATAGTCGTGGCAGACGAACAGGCGAGTCTCGGGTGGCAGCGCCAGCAGCCGGTGCATGGAGCGGTAGAGCTGGGCCGCGTCGCCGCCGGGGAAGTCGCAGCGGGCACTGCCCAGGTCGGGCATGAAGAGGGTGTCGCCGACGAAGACGGCATCCTCGATGCGGTACGCCATGTCGGCGGGTGTGTGGCCGGGAACGAGCAGGGCGGTGGCCTCGATGCCGCCGATGCGAAAGCGCTCGTCGTCGCCCAGCAGCCGGTCGAAGCCGTCGTCTTGCACCGGCTGGTTGTAGAGCCGGCCAAAGGCGGCCTGCACCTCGCGGATGTGCGCGCCGATCGCGATCAGGCCACCGGCCTGCCGCTGCAGGTGGTGCGCGGCGGAGAGGTGGTCCGCATGGGCATGGGTTTCCAGGATCCACTGCAGCGTGAGGCCCAGCGCCTGCAGGTGGGCCAGCAGCGCATCGGCGCTGCGCGTGGCCGTGCGGCCCGAGGCGAGGTCGAAGTCCAGCACGGGGTCGATGACCGCGGCCTGGCGCGTGGCCGGGTCGTGCGCGACGTAGCTGACGGTGCCCGTCACCGGGTCATGGAAGCCTTGGATGGCGATGGGCATGGCGTCGCTGGGTCGATGGGGTGCAATCATTATATTGATCAATATAATGAGCCCATGTCCCAGCCGCCCGCCCTCGACATCCACACGCTGCGCGAAGCGGCCGGGGAGGCCGTGGCCGCGCTGAAGGCGCTGGCCAACACGGAGCGCCTGTTGCTGCTGTGCCAGATGTCGCAGGGCGAGGTCAGCGTCGGCGAACTGGAAGAGGCGCTCGGCATCCACCAGCCGACGCTCTCGCAACAGCTCGGCGTGCTGCGCCGCGAGGGCCTGGTCGACACGCGGCGCGACGGCAAGCGCGTCATCTACCGCGTGGCGGACCCGCGGCTGCTGGCGCTGCTGCGTACGCTCTACACCCTGTACTGCCCGACGGAGGACGCATGACGGTGGACTGGCAAGCCTTCACGCCCGCACCGGCGCTGGCCGGCGGGTTGCTGATCGGCATCGCGGTGGCGATGCTGCTGCTGCTGGGTGGCCGCATCGCCGGCATCAGCGGCATCCTGGGCGGCCTGCTGCGCGCGGGAGACAGGCGCTGGCGGCTGGCCTTCATCGGCGGGCTGCTGGCGTCGCCGTGGGTGCTGGCGCTGGTGAGCCCGGCCGCGCGTGCGTCCATCGACGCCGACTGGGTCACGCTGATCGCGGCCGGCCTGCTCGTGGGCGTCGGCACGCGGTACGGGGCCGGCTGCACCAGCGGCCACGGTGTCTGCGGCCTGTCGCGGCTGTCGCCGCGCTCGGCGGTGGCGACGCTGGCCTTAATGGCCGCCGGCTTTGCGACCGTCTTCGTCGTCCGCCATCTGCTGTGAAGGAGGCGCGCATGGCTGCCTGGATCGCCTTCGCCTCGGGCCTGCTGTTCGGCCTGGGCCTCATCGTCTCGGGCATGGTGGCGCCGGCCAAGGTGCTGGGCTTCCTGGATGTCACTGGCGCCTGGGACCCATCGCTGGCCCTGGTGATGGCCGGCGCCATCGCCGTGGCGCTGCCGGCCTTCACGCTGGCGCGGCAGCGGCGTGCATCCCTCGCCGGCCTGCCCATGCAGTGGCCCAAGCAGATCGGCATCGACCGCCGGCTCATCGGCGGCAGCCTGCTGTTCGGCATCGGCTGGGGGCTGGCCGGCCTGTGCCCCGGCCCAGCGCTGGTGGTGCTGGGCATGGGCAGCGTCAAGGCGCTGGGCTTCGTGTTGGCGATGGGCGCCGGCATGGCCCTGCATGCAGGCCTGGAGCGACGCGCCGCCGCAGCTTGAGCCTGGGCCAAAATCCGCGCCCATGCTGTTCCTGCTCTCGCCCGCCAAGTCGCTCGACTACGACACGCCCACGCCACCCGAACTGGCGCCGGCGCTGACCCGCCCGCAGTTCCTTGACGACACGGCCGCACTCATCGACATCCTGCGCACCAAGACTGTGGCCGACGTGCGCGCGCTGATGGACCTGTCCGAGCCGCTGGCGCAGCTCAACGTGGACCGCTATGCGGCGTACCGCCCGCGCTTCACCGAGCACAACAGCAAGCCGGCCGTGCTGGCCTTCAACGGCGACGTCTACGACGGGCTGGACGCGAAGACGCTGTCGGTCGACGACCTGGCCTGGGCGCAGCAGCGCGTGCGCATGCTGTCGGGCCTGTACGGTCTGCTGCGTCCGCTGGACCGCATGCAGCCCTACCGCCTGGAGATGGGCACGCGGCTGGCCACGCCGGCCGGCGCCAGCCTCTACGACTGGTGGGGCGACCGCCTGGCGCTGCACCTGAACAAGCTGGCCCGTGGCGAGCAGGCGCCGGTCATCGTCAACCTGGCCTCGCAGGAATACTTCCGCGCGGCGGACCGCCAGGCGCTCAAGCCTCGCGTCGTCGACTGCCAGTTCGAGGACTGCAAGAACGGCGAGTACAAGATCATCAGCTTCTTCGCCAAGCGCGCCCGCGGCCTGATGGCGCGCTACGCCATCCAGCAGCGGCTGGAGGCGCCGGAGAGCCTGAAGGGCTTCGACCTGGACGGCTATCGTTTCGCTCCCGCCGCGTCGTCCGCCGACACCTTCGTCTTCCGTCGCCAAGCATCAGCATGAGCCAGCAAGTCATCACGCCCGAACTCTGTGAATGGATTTCCGAGCAGTCGCGTGCCGGGCATCCGGCCGACAGCATCCTCGCCGCCATGCTGGGCAGCGGCTGGGACGACACCATCGCGCGCCAGGCGCTGGCGCGCGTGCTGGGCCCGTCCGCCGCGCCGACGTCGTCCCCCGGGTCGGCGCCTGGCACCACGGCCGGCCTGCCCGAGCCCGACCTGAGCCGCTTCGCGCCCGTCATCGACGCGGGGGACCGCCAGGTCCAGGTGGTGATGGCGCTGCGCCAGCCGCGCGTGGTGGTGTTCGGCAACCTGCTGTCGGACGAGGAATGCGACGGCATCACCGCGCTCGCCGGCCGCCGCCTGGCGCGCTCCGAGACGGTGGCCACCGGCAGCGAGGGCAGCGAGGTGAACGCCGCGCGCACCAGCGACGGCATGTTCTTCGAGCGCGGCGAGACCGACCTGATCCGCCGCATCGAGTCGCGCATCGCGACGCTGCTGCGCTGGCCGCTGGATCACGGCGAAGGCCTGCAGGTGCTGCGCTACCGCCCGGGCGCCGAGTACCAGCCGCACTACGACTACTTCGAGCCCGCGCATGCCAGCACGCCGGGCATCCTCAAGCGTGGCGGCCAGCGTGTCGCCACGCTGGTCATGTACCTGAACACGCCCTCTGCCGGCGGCTCCACCATCTTCCCGGACATCGGCCTGGACGTGGCGCCCGTCAAGGGCAATGCGGTGTTCTTCAGCTACGACCGCCCGCACCCGTCCACGCAGACGCTGCATGGCGGCTCGCCCGTGCTGGACGGCGAGAAATGGGTTGCCACCAAGTGGCTGCGCCAGGGCGTGTTCACCTGATCAGGCCGCGGTGATGGCGCTGGCGGCGATGCCGGCCGCCAGCAGCGCCAGCCCCAGGCTCAGCAACAGCAGGTAGGCCAGGCTGAGCAGGACGCCGCGCCAGATCGCCGCCCACCAGCCCAGCCCGTAGACGTTGCGCATCGCCAGCAGGCCCTGGCCGAAGACGGCGAGCTGCATCTGGCCGACGGTGTCGGTTGCCAGGGCCAGCAGCAGCGCCAGGAACCACAGGCTGTGGCAGTGCAGCGAAAACACGAAATGCTCGGCATAGCGCCGGCCGCTGCCGGCGAACATGAGCAGCAGCAGGGCCGCGAACACCGGCTGCATGGCCAGCATGCCGTACGGCGCCAGCGCGGTCAGCCGCCCGGTCCACTGCGCGCGGCTCATGGCATTGGCGGCGTGGACGAGGCGGGACAGGAAGGCCTCGGCCGGGCTGCAGTCGGCGGGAGGCGGTGATGCGGCGCAGCGCTCGACGGACTGGTCGAAACTGCGACGCTCGCCCACCGCTGGCGCGCCGGTCGCGCCTGACGCTGCCGGCTCCGGCTTGTCGAGCTGCACGATGGGTGCATCACCCATGCTGCCCTCCCAGGGCGAATGCGGCAGCAGATGCGAGCCGACGAAGAACACGAAGCTGGCGCTCAGGTAGACCCGCAGCGGCAGCACGTAGCGGCGCCGCTGGCCGCGGAAGTAGGCATTCGTCAGGTGGCCGGGCAGGCAGACCAGTGCCCACAGCGTGCGCCACAGCGGGCCGTCGAAGGCGACGTAGTGGCCGACGTACTCGGTGAACATCTCGCGCACCGACGGCGGATGCAGGTCGGTCTCCTGGCCGCAATGGCCGCAGTGGACCGGGCGCGGTGTCGCCAGCGTGTAGTGGCAGTTGCGGCAGTAGGGCAGCTCGGGGGCGTGATGGGAACTCATGCGCTCAGCAGTTTGTGGATCAGCTCGGGCGTGCTGCCCGCCTGGTACTTCTTCATCAGCCGGCCGCGATAGATGTCCACCGTGCGCGGGCTCACGCCCAGGTTGCGGCCGATCAGCTTGCTGGTCTGGCCCTCGACCAGCAGCGCGGCGATCTCGCGCTCGCGCGGGGTCAGTTCGGCGGTGATCTGCCGGCGCGCCGACAAGTCCTCGAAGCTCCAGATGCCGCGCGCATGCGGGTCGGCCGGATCCAGCGCGCGCCCGGTCACGTGGCACCAGAACAGTTCGCCGCTGCCCAGCCGCCGCATGACGCGGTCGTCGGCGTAATTTGCCATGGGGCCTTGTGCGTCCAGGCTCGCGACGATGCGCGCGCCGGTGCGCTCGAACTCGACCGCGCTCGGGTACATGACGGCAAAGCTCTGGCCGACGAGTTGCTCGCGCGTGGCCGAGAACATCTGCAACACCCGCTCGTTGCAGTCCACGATCTGGCGCCGGGCCGACAGCACCAGGCCGATGGGAGCGAGCTGGAAGGCGCTGCGGTAATCGGGGGCGGCAGGGTCCACTTAGGCGAATTCGCGTAATCGACTTCGGAAGGCGCGCGATAGTACCCTTCACACTTCACCCGAAAAGGCAGGAGACGGCATGAACAAGGTGTACCCGAGCGCTGACGAGGCGCTGCGCGGCGTCGTGAAGGACGGGCAGTTGCTGGCCGTCGGCGGCTTCGGCCTGTGCGGCATCCCGGAGGCGCTGATCGCGGCCCTGCGCGACAGCGGCGCCAAGGACCTGACGGTCATCTCCAACAACGCCGGCGTCGATGGCTTCGGCCTCGGCCAGCTGCTGGAGACGCGCCAGATCAGGAAGATGATTTCCAGCTACGTGGGCGAGAACAAGGAGTTCGAGCGCCAGTACCTGGCGGGCGAGCTGGCGCTGGAGTTCACGCCGCAGGGCACGCTGGCCGAGAAGCTGCGCGCCGGTGGCGCCGGCATTCCGGCGTTTTTCGTGCGCACCGGCGTGGGCACGCTGATCGCCGAGGGCAAGGAGGTGCGCGAGTTCGACGGCGAGACCTACATCCTGGAAAAGGCCCTCGTGCCCGATGTCTCACTGGTCAAGGCCTACAAGGCCGACAAGAGCGGCAACCTGGTGTTCCGCCGCACCGCGCGCAACTTCAACCCGGCCGTGGCGATGGCCGGCAAGCTGACGGTCGTGGAAGTCGAGCACATCGTCGAGACAGGCGAGATCGACCCGGACGACGTGCACCTGCCGGGCATCTACGTGCACCGCATCGTGCTCAATGCGAACCCTGAAAAGCGCATCGAGAAGAAGACCCTCAGCCCGAAGAAGGAGGCCTGAGCCATGGCCTGGACGCAAGACCAAATGGCCGCTCGCGCGGCCCAGGAGCTGGAAGACGGCTTCTACGTGAACCTCGGCATCGGCATCCCGACGCTGGTGGCCAACCATGTGCCGGCGACGAAGGAAGTCTGGCTGCAGAGCGAGAACGGCATGCTCGGCATCGGCCCGTTCCCGACCGAGGACGAGGTGGACGCCGACCTCATCAACGCCGGCAAGCAGACCGTCACCACCTTGCCGGGCAGCAGCATCTTCGGCAGCCACGACAGCTTCGCGATGATCCGTGCCGGCAAGATCAACCTGTCCATCCTGGGCGCCATGCAGGTCAGCGGCAGCGGCGACCTGGCCAACTGGATGATCCCCGGCAAGATGGTCAAGGGCATGGGCGGGGCCATGGACCTGGTGGCCGGCGTCAAGCGCGTCATCGTGCTGATGGAACACGTGGCCCGCAAGAAGGATGGCACCGAGGACCTGAAGATCATCCCCGCGTGCACGCTGCCGCTGACGGGCGTGGGCGTGGTGGACCGCATCATCACGGACCTGGGCGTCTTCGATGTCGTGCCCGAGGGCCTCAAGCTCGTCGAGCTGGCCGAGGGCGTGACGCGCGAATTCGCGCAGAGCAAGACGGGCGTGCCGCTGCTCTGACGGCCCGCGGCAGCCGCCGCCCGGCGCATCGAACAAAGAGCCCCGCAGTGCGGGGCTTTTTCGTTGGGCCGCAGGCGCTGGCTGTCGCTGGGCTTGCGGTCAGCCGTCCAAGCATGTTTCTGCTGGTAAGCGCCAGGGCGTTTGTCACGACTCCGTTGTGACAGCCGCGCCAGCAGGGCCGGGGTTGGCCATCATTCGCGCCGCACCTCACGGACGCCGCCCATGCCCGCTCTTTCCGCTCTGCCCGCTCTTTCCGAACTGCCCGAGTTGTTCAGGGCGCCCTCGCCGCCGCTCCCCGAGCCCGCCGACGCGCTTGCGGCCGGCCTGCCTGCCGCACTGACGCCAGCCGCCGCCGCGCTCTCTTCGGCAGCGCTGCTGAGCGCCTGCGGGGGCGGGGGCAGCAGCGACACCACGCCGGCCTCGCCGCCGCCCGCGCCAACCCCGCCGCCCACGCCAACTGCGGCGCCCACCGACGCCCAGGCCGCGCGCTTCCTGGCGCAGGCGGGCTTCGCCGCGCTGCCGGCCGACATCGCGGCGGTGAAGACCAATGGCTACGCAGCATGGCTGGACACCCAGCTCGCGATGCCTGTCACCGACGGCCACTACGACTGGATGGTGGCCAAAGGCTACGCGGTCGAGGCCAACCGCAACAGCTTCGCGGGGCTGGACAACACGCTGTGGCGCAAGCTCATGACCGCGCCTGACACGCTGCGCCAGCGCGTGGTGCTGGCGCTGTCGGAGATCTTCGTCATCTCGATGAACGGGCTGCCGGTGCAATGGCCGGGCTTCGTCGGCGCCGCCTACCTGGACATGCTGGAGCAGAACGCCTTCGGCACCTACCGCGCGCTGCTGGAGGGGGTGACGCTGTCGACCGGCATGGGGGTGTACCTGAACATGCGTGGCAACCAGAAGGAAGACACCAAGACCGGCCGGGTGCCCGACGAAAACTACGCGCGCGAGGTCATGCAGCTGATGTCCATCGGCCTGGTGCAACTGAACGCCGACGGCAGCGCCAAGGTCGGCAGCGACGGCAAGCCGCTGGAGACCTACACGCAGACGCAGATCACCGACCTGGCGCGTGTCTTCACCGGCTGGGACTACGGCGCCGCCACCAGCACCACCGACCCGGCCTATGTCAGGAAGCCCATGGCCAACATCGCCGCGCGCTTCTCCACCGGCGCCAAGCGCGTGCTGGATGTGGACATCCCCGCCAGCGCGGACGGACCGGCTGCGATGAAGACCGCGCTGGACACGCTGGCCAGCCATGCCAACGTCGGCCCGTTCCTCGGCCGGCAGCTCATCCAGCGGCTGGTGACGTCCAACCCCAGCGCCGCCTACGTGGCGCGCGTGTCGGCCGTGTGGGCGAACAACGGCGCGGGCGTGCGCGGCGACCTGAAGGCGGTCATCCGCGCGGTGCTGCTGGACACCGAGGCCCGCAGCGCCGCGACGACGCCGTCCAGCGGCAAGCTGCGCGAGCCCGTGCAGCGGCTGCTGCAGTGGGGACGCAGCTTTGGCGTCACGTCGGCCACCGAGGCCTGGAACATCGGCGATACCAGCAACCCGGCCACGCGGCTGGGCCAGAGCCCGCTGCGCAGCGGGTCGGTGTTCAACTTCTTCCGCCCCGGCTACGTGCCGCCGGGCTCCGCGCTCGGCAGCAGCGGCATCACCGCGCCCGAGTTCCAGCTCTGCAACGAGAGCACGGTGGCGGGCTACCTGAACTTCCTGCAGACGGCCATCGCCAGCGGCATCGGCGAGGTCAAGCCCAGCTACACGGCCGAACTGGCGCTGGCCACCGATGCGCCCGCGCTGGTGGCCAGCCTGGCCCTGCGGCTGGGTGGCGGCGGCATCTCGGCCATCACCGAAAGCACCGTGGCCACGGCCATCGCCACGATCAGCGCCGCCACCGATGCCGGCAAGCTCAACCGCGTGCAGGCCGCCATCCTGATGCTGATGGCCTGCCCCGAGTACCTCATCCAGAAGTGACGACGCCATGAAGCTCAACAAGCTCCCCCAACTGCAGCGTCGCGAGTTCCTGCGCCGCGCCAGTGCGCTCGGCGTTGCCGGCACGGCCGCGCCCTGGGCGCTGTCGCTGGCCGGCATCGGCGAGGCGGCTGCGGCCACCGCGCCGGGCGACTACAAGGCGCTGGTGTGCGTGTTCCTGTACGGCGGCAACGACTACGGCAACACGCTGATCCCGTACGACTCGGCCAGCTACACCGCCTATGCCGGCATCCGCCAGTCGCTGGCCATCTCGCGTGACGCATTGGCCGCCACCGCGCTGCCCGTCGCGGCCGGCGGCCGGCAGATGGCGCTGGCACCGCAGCTCGGCAAGCTCAAGAGCCTGTGGGACGCCGGCACGCTGGCCGTGCAGCTCAACGTCGGCACGCTGGTGCAGCCCACCACGCTGGCCCAGTACAAGGCGCAGAGCGTGCCGCTGCCGCCCAAGCTGTTCTCGCACAACGACCAGCAGTCGACCTGGCAGGCCAGCTCGCCCGAGGGGGCCACGTCCGGCTGGGGCGGACGCATCGGCGACCTGTTCCTGAACAGCAACGCCACGTCCACCTTCACCTGCATCAACGTGTCGGGCAACGCCGTGTTCATGGCGGGCCGCCAGGCGGCGCAGTACCAGGTGTCCACCAACGGCGCGGTGGCCGTCAACGGCATCACCAAGCCGCTGTTCGGCTCGCAGGCCTGCGCCACCGCGCTGCGCTCGCTGATCACCGCGGACCGCAGTCACTGGATGGAAGCAGAGCTGAACCGCGTCGTGCGCCGCTCGGTGGACGCGCAGGTCACGCTGGGCGCGGCGCTGGCCGGGCTGCCGGCGCTGGGCACCGCGTTCGGCACGGCCTCGTTGTCCGCCCAACTGCAGATGGTGGCCAAGCTCATCGCCGCACGGCAGAGCCTGGGCGCAGCGCGGCAGGTGTACTTCGTCTCCATCGGCGGCTTCGACCTGCACGACCTGCTCGTCGCCCAGCACCCGCTGCTGCTGACGCAGGTCAACGATGCGCTGGCCAGCTTCTATGCCGCCACCGTGGAGCTGGGCGTGGCGCAGCAGGTCACGACCTTCACCGCCAGCGACTTCGGCCGCACGCTGACCAGCAACGGCGACGGCAGCGACCACGGCTGGGGCAGCCATCACTTCGTCATGGGCGGCGCCGTCAAGGGCGGGCGTTTCTACGGCACGCTGCCGTCGGTCAGCGTCAACGGGCCGGACGACGTGGGCCAGGGCCGGCTGCTGCCCACCACCTCGGTGGACCAGCTCGCGGCGACACTTGCGACCTGGATGGGCGTGCCGGCGACCGATTTGCCGACGGTGCTGCCCCAGATCGGCAACTACACGACCCGAGACCTCGGCTACTTCACATGACCTTGCGGCTGCTTCCCGTTGCGCTTTTGTTCGCCCTTCAGGTGCCGTCGGCCGGGGCGGTCGAGCAACCGGAAGCGGCCACCACCCGCACCGCCAAGCAGGGCAGCCTGACAGCGCCGGCCCGGCGCTTCGCCGTGACGGCGGCCAACCCGCTGGCGGTGGACGCCGGCGTCGAGATGCTGAGGGCGGGCGGCTCGGCCTTGGACGCGGCCGTGGCCGTGCAGGCCGTGCTGGGGCTGGTCGAGCCGCAGTCCAGCGGCATCGCCGGTGGCGCCTTCCTGATGCACTGGGACGGCCGGCAGGTGCAGTCCTTCGATGGGCGCGAGACGGCGCCCGCCGCCGCCACGCCGCAGATGTTCCTGAAGCCCGACGGCCGGCCGCTGCCGATGCGCGAGGCCGTCATGAGCGGCCTGTCCACCGGCACGCCCGGCGTGCTGGCCATGCTGGCCGAAGGCCACCGCCAGCACGGCCGGCTGCCGTGGGCGCGGCTGTTCGAGCCCGCCATCCGGCTGGCCGAGCGGGGCTTCGCGATCAGCCCGCGGCTGTTCGAGCTGTTCAGCGCCGAGCCCGCGCTGCGCCACGACCCGCAGGCCGCCCCGTACTTCTTCGACGCCGCCGGCCAGCCCAAGCCGGTGGGCACCGTGCTGAAGAACCCGGCCTACGCCGCCGTGCTGCGCGGTATCGCCAGACAGGGCGCCAAGGGCTTCTACGAGGGCCCGGTGGCCGAGGACATCGTGCGCCGCGTGCAGGGCCATGTGCGACCGGGGCTGCTGGCGGTCGCCGACCTTGCCGGCTACAAGCCCGTCGTGCGCCCGCCGCTGTGCAACGACTGGCGCCGCTGGCGCGTCTGCGGCTTCGGCCCGCCGACGTCCGGCCACCTGACGCTGATGCAGATCCTCGGCCTGCTGGACACCCAGCCCGCCGCCGTCGCGGCCCGGGGCATCACGGCGGACTGGATGCACGCCTATGCCGAGTCCGCCAAGCTCGCATTCGCCGACCGCGCCCAGTTCATCGGCGACCCGGCCTTCGTCACCGCGCCGGGCGGGGACTGGCAGAGCCTGCTCGCGCCGGCCTACCTGAAGCAGCGGGGCGCGTTGATCGGCCCCACGGCGATGGGCACGGCCACGGCCGGCCAGCCGGGTGACGTGAAGCAGGCGTGGGCGCCGCAGGCCGCGCAGCTCGAGGCGGGCACCAGCCAGGTCAGCGTCGTCGACGCCCAGGGCCACGCGGTGTCCATGACCACCAGCGTCGAGTCCGCCTTCGGCAACCGCGTCATGAGCGACGGCGGCACGGGCCTGGCCGGCGGCTTCATGCTGAACAACCAGCTCACCGACTTCTCGCTGAACCCGGTGGGCGCCGACGGCAAACCGGTGGCCAACCGCGTCGAGGCGGGCAAGCGGCCGCGCTCCAGCATGGCGCCCACGCTGGTGTTCGACCGCGCCGGCCAGCTCGTGCTGGTGGCCGGCTCACCGGGCGGGCCGGTCATCATCCATTACGTGGCCAAGGTCATCACCGGCGCGCTGGCCTGGGGGCTGCCGGTGCAGCAGGCCGTGGACCTGCCGAACTTCGGCCACTTCAACTCGGGCGTGCTCATCGTCGAGCACGGCACGCTGACCGACGCGCAGCTCGCTGACCTGCGCGGCCGCGGCCAGCAGGTCAGCGAGACCGACCTGACGAGCGGCCTGCAGGTGCTGATGCGGGTGAAGGGCGGCTGGATCGGCGGCGCCGACCCGCGGCGCGAGGGCGTCGTCAAGGGCGAGTAGCCTCGCGCGAACCCGGCGGCCGCGGTAACGGTCGAGGCGTCCGGCGCCGCGACGGCACGCTGTCCGACACGGGCTGCGGGGGTGCACCGCCTAGGCTGCATCACCACCAGCTCGGAGCTTTGCCATGGATGATGGGCGGACCAGTCTTTCCCGCCGTGACGTGCTGATCGCCAGCGCGGGCACGGCCACGATCATGGCGGCCGATGCCGCGCCGGCCGCCGCGGCGGCGCCTTCCCGCATGAAGGACAGTGACATGGGCCCCGTGAGGATCGAGGTCAACGGCCAGCCGCACACGCTGGACCTGGACACGCGCACGACGCTGCTGGACGCCTTGCGCGAACACCTGCAGCTGACCGGCACCAAGAAGGGCTGCGACCACGGCCAGTGCGGCGCCTGCACCGTGCTGCTGGACGGGCGGCGCGTCAACAGCTGCCTGACCTTCGTCGTCATGCTCGACGGTGCCAAGGTCACCACCATCGAGGGCCTGGGCACACCGCAGCGCATGCACCCGCTGCAGGCCGCGTTCGTCGCCCACGACGGCTACCAGTGCGGCTACTGCACGCCGGGCCAGATCTGTTCGGCCGCAGGCATGCTGGACGAACTCCAGCGCGGCGTGCCCAGCCACGTGACGGCCGACCTGAGCGCCAGGCCGCTGCTGTCCGCCGAGGAGCTGCGCGAGCGCATGAGCGGCAACCTGTGCCGCTGTGGTGCCTATGCCAACATCGCCGACGCCATCACCAGCGTCGGCGTGAACGGCGGTGCCGCATGAAGGCCTTCACCTACGAGCGCGCCCGCTCACCGGCCGAAGCCGCCGACGCGGTCGCGCGCCGGCCGGACGCCAAGTTCATCGCCGGCGGCACCAACCTCATCGACCTGATGAAGCTGCAGATCGAGGCGCCCGCGCACCTGGTGGACGTCAACGCGCTGGGGCTGGACCGCATCGAGCCCGTGGCATCGAGCGAAGGTGGCGGCCTGCGCGTGGGCGCGCTGGTGCGCAACACCGACCTCGCCGCCGATGCCCGCGTGCGCAAGGACTACGCCGTGCTGTCGCGCGCGCTGCTGTCCGGCGCCTCCGCGCAGTTGCGCAACCGCGCCACCACGGCGGGGAACCTGCTGCAGCGCACGCGCTGCCCCTACTTCTACGACACGCAGCAGCCCTGCAACAAGCGCCAGCCCGGCAGCGGCTGCAGTGCGGTGGGCGGTGTGACGCGCTCGCTGGCCGTCATCGGCGCCAGCACCGCCTGCATCGCCACGCACCCGAGCGACATGGCCGTGGCGATGCGCGTGCTGGACGCCCAGGTCGAGACCGTGCAGCCCGACGGGCACACGCGCCGCATCCCGATCGCGGACTTCCACCGCCTGCCGGGCGACACGCCGCATGTGGAGAACGCGCTGGCGCAGGGCGAGCTGGTCACGTCGGTCTGGCTGCCGCCGCCGGTGGGCGGCGAGCAGGTCTACCGCAAGGTGCGCGACCGCGCGTCGTATGCGTTCGCGCTGGTGTCCGTCGCTGCCATCCGCCAGCGCGACGGCAGCGCACGCGTGGCTTTCGGCGGCGTGGCGCCCCGGCCCTGGCGCGTGGAGGCGGCCGAGGCGCAACTCGCCAAAGGCGTGCACACCTTCTTCGGCCAGGCCTTCGCCGGTGCCGCGCCGCAGCACGACAACGCGTTCAAGCTGCAGCTGGCCGAGCGCCTGCTGGGCGACGTCCTCCACCCTGCCCGCAGCTGAAAGGACGGCCGACCATGCGATTCGACAAGCCCGCCACCACCAACCCCATCGACCAGGGCAAGGTCATCGGCCGCGCCACGCCGCGCATCGACGGCCCGCTCAAGACCACCGGCACGGCGCCCTACGCGTATGAGCACCACGACGCCACGCCCACGCCCGCGGTGGGTTTCATCGTCGGTGCCGGCATCGCCAAGGGCCGGGTCAAGTCCATGGACCTGCGCGCGGCCCGCACGGCGCCCGGCGTGATCGCCATCGTCACGGCGCAGAACGCCGGCAAGCTGGGCAAGGGCAGCAAGAACACCGCGCCGCTGCTGGGCGGCCCGCAGGTGGACCACTACCACCAGGCGCTGGCCGTCGTGGTGGCCGAGAGTTTCGAGCAGGCGCGCGCTGCGGCACAGCTCGTCGAGATCCGCTACGACGCGGCGCCCGGCCGCTTCGACCTGGCCGCCGAGCAGCCGCATGCGCCCCTGGCCAAGGGCGACGGCATGGGCGGCAAGTCGGAAACGCGCGTCGGCCAGTTCGAGACGGCGTTCGCCGCAGCTCCTGTGCAGCTCGATGCCCGCTACACCACCCCCGACCAGAGCCACGCGATGATGGAGCCGCATGCCACCATCGCCGCCTGGGAGGGCCGCAAGCTGACGGTGTGGACGTCCAACCAGATGATCGACTGGGCCGTGACGGACCTGGCCAAGACGCTGGGCATCCCGAAGCAGGACGTGCACGTGAAGTCGCCCTACATCGGCGGCGGCTTCGGCGGCAAGCTGTTCCTGCGCGCCGATGTGGTGCTGGCCGCGCTGGGCGCCAAGGCCGCCGGCCGGCCGGTGAAGATCGCACTGCCGCGCCCCTTCATCTTCAACAACACGACGCACCGGCCTGCCACCCTGCAGCGTGTGCGCCTGGGCGCGGACCGCGACGGGCGCATCACGGCCATCGGCCACGAGAGCTGGTCCGGCGACCTGCCCGGCGGCGGGCCCGAGACGGCGGTGGCGCAGACGCGGTTGCTGTACGCCGGCGAGCACCGCTACACCGCGATGCGCCTGGCCGTGCTGGACCTGCCCGAGGGCAACGCGATGCGTGCGCCGGGCGAGGCCCCGGGCCTGATGGCGCTGGAGATCGCGATGGACGAGATGGCCGAGAAGCTGGGCCTGGACCCCATCGAGTTCCGCCTGCGCAACGACACGCAGGTGGACCCCGAGAAGCCGCAGCGCCCGTTCTCGCAGCGCCGCCTGGCCGAGTGCCTGAAGACCGGCGCCGAGCGCTTCGGCTGGCAGCGCCGCAATGCCAGGCCGGCCCAGGTGCGTGACGGCCGCTGGCTGGTGGGCATGGGCGTGGCGGCGGCGTTTCGCAACAACATGCTGATGAAGTCCAAGGCGCGCGTGCGGCTGGACGCCCAGGGCCGCGTGACCGTCGAGACGGACATGACCGACATCGGCACCGGCACCTACACCATCCTCGCGCAGACCGCGGCCGAGACGATGGGCGTGCCGCTGGCGCAGGTCATCGTGCGGCTGGGCGACTCGGCGTTCCCCGTCTCCTGCGGTTCGGGCGGGCAGTGGGGCGCCAACAACTCGACGTCGGGCGTCTACGCGGCCTGCATGAAGCTGCGCGGCCTGGTGGTCAAACAGGCTGGCCTGGGCGATGACGCGGCGTTCGCCGACGGCCAGGTGCGTGGCGGCGGCAAGGCCGTGCCGTTGTCGTCCTTCGCGGGCCTGGTGGCCGAGGACGGCATCGAGTACGGCGACCTCGACAAGCGTTACCAGCAGTCCACCTTCGGCGGGCATTTCGTCGAGGTGGCCGTGGACGCGGTGAGCGGCGAGATCCGCGTGCGACGCATGCTGGCCGTCTGCGCGGCGGGGCGCATCCTGAACCCCATGTCGGCGCGCAGCCAGGTCATCGGCGCGATGACGATGGGGGTGGGCGCGGCGCTGATGGAAGCGCTGCATGTCGATGTGCGGCGCGGGTTCTTCGTGAACCACGACCTCGCGGGCTACGAGGTGCCAGTGCACGCGGACATCCCGCACCAGGACGTGGTGTTCCTGGACGAGACCGACCCCATCTCCTCGCCGATGAAGGCCAAGGGCGTGGGCGAGCTGGGCATCTGCGGCGCGGCGGCGGCGGTCGCGAACGCGGTCTACAACGCCACGGGGGTGCGGGTGCGGGACTACCCGCTGACGCTGGACAAGCTGTTGAAGGGGTTGCCGGCGGTGGTTTGAGCCACGCTTGGTGGATGGTGAGTGGGGTGCCCTGCGCTGCTCGAACAGCGAGGCCCGCGTGCAACTCGTGCCGCTGCGCTCTGCTCAAACAGTCGCGCGGAGTCAGATGTTGAAGTGCGCTGCACGCACGCCTCGCTGTTCTGCGCTGCTCGGCGGTTTTTAAGGGGGAGTTTCTTACCAGCCCAACAGCCAAACCGGGAAGCCGGCTGGCGCCGGCTGTTCCTGGGTCCCCCTAGTAGTCCGCCGAGCAGCGGAAGGTCTTGAGGCCGCGAGCGAAGCTCGCTTCAAGAACTGACTTCGCGAAGATGTTTGAGCAGAGCGTAGCGGCGCGAGTTCTTCGCGGGGCCTCAAGACCTGAGCAGCGCAGGGCAGTCCGCTGCGAAGCAAAGGGCCGGGCGGATCGGGGGCGCTTTCTTTGCCTACTTTCTTGTGCGTACAAGAAAGTAGGTCGCCCGCCGGGGCGAACTCCCGGCACCACAGCAGGCGCCAGGCAGGAGTCAATCAAACCACCGTGTCCTCAGCGCTTGCCGAGAACAACAAGCCCAGCCGCACCAATCGCCACGAACAGCAGCCCGCTCCAGATCTCATACGGCAACCCGATCAACCGGTAAGCCGCCGCTTCCGCGCAGTTCGCCGTGATCATGAACACCGACGGCCACAGCTCCTCCAGGTTCAGCGCCGTGACGATCTGGTCCGCCAGGCCCATCGCACAGGTGGCCGTCTGCGATGCCACCTCATGCTGGAAGACGGCGGCCGCCACGCCCGCCACGCACAGCAGCAGCACGGCGACCACGGCCGACTGACGCAGCGCCCGCGTGGCCTGCACCAGCCAGCCCAGCAGCGAGACCGCGCCGATCAACAGGAAGATGCCCCGCTGCAGCACGCACCACGGGCAGGGCTTCACGCCGAACTGGTGCTGGGCGACGAGGGCGATGCCGACGGCGGCGAAACTCGCCGCGGCCATGCCTGCCAGCGCGCGGGCCGGCAGGTTGGAAGGCCGCCTGAACATCAGTCGCTGACTTCCGCGATCAACTCGATCTCGACGCAGGCGCCCATCGGGATCTGCGCCACGCCGAACGCGCTGCGCGCATGCTTGCCCGCGTCGCCCAGCACGGTGGCCAGCAGCTCGGAGCAGCCGTTGGTGACGAGATGCTGCTCGGTGAAGTCCGGCGTGCTGTTGACGAGGCTCATGACCTTGACGATGCGCACCACCTTGCCCAGGTCGCCGGTGGCGGCCTGCAGCGTGCCGAGCAGGTCGATGGCGATGGCGCGCGCGGCCTGCTGGCCGGTGGCGGTGTCGGTGTCCTTGCCGAGCTGGCCGACCCAGGCCTTGCCGTCCTTCTTGGCGATGTGGCCCGAGACGAACAGCAGGTTGCCGGTGCGCACGAACGGCTGGTAGGCCGCGGCCGGCACGGCGAGCGGGGGCAGGGTGATGCCGAGCTCGGCGAGCTTGGCTTGGATGGCGGATGAGTTCATGGGAAGGTCTCGGGCTCTGCCCGCCGGGTTCGCCCTGGGGGCGGCCCGGCGGGCGCATGCGGGGTGGCGCGGTGGCGCGGGAACAAAACGGCGGCATGCTACACCCCGAGACCCGACCGGATCGGGCAGGGAGGCAAGGTGGCGAAGCGGCCCTGGGGCATGCGCGAGCTGGTGGCGATGGGCCTGGCCTGGCTGGCCGGGCTGGCGCTCGTGCAGCGCTGCGAGCGGCTGCCGACCGGGGCCGAATACACGGCCCTGGCGCTGGCCTTCCTGCTGCTGTGGCTGTGGCGCCGCCGGCACTGGCTGGCGTTGGCCGGCTGCGTGGCGGTGCTGGCCTTCGCGCAGGCGGCCGTGCGGGCCGACCTGCGGCTGACGCCCGAGCTGCATCCGGCCTGGGAAGGCCGCGACCTCGTGCTGACCGGCCGCGTCGATTCGCTGCCCGTGGCGCTGACGGGGCAGGGCGGCGTGCCCGGCTGGCGTTTCGAATTCGCCGTCGAGGGCGTGGGCCCGACCGGCACTGCGCTGCCGCCCGAGGTACCCGCGAGGCTGATGCTGCTGTCGTATCAGGGCCCGCAGGGGACCCAGCAAGCCAGGGACGCACCTCCCATCACGGCCGGCGAGCGCTGGCGCTTCACGGCGCGGCTCAAGCGGGCGCACGGGCTGGCGAACCCGGGCGGCTTCGACGCGGAGCTGTGGCTGTTCGAACAGGGCCTGCGCGCCAGTGGCGTGGTGCGCGCAGCTGAACGGCTGCAGGCCGCGCCGTGGTGGTCCATCGACGCGGCCCGGCAGCGGCTGCGCACGGCCATCCGCGAGCACGTGGCCGACCCCGGCATGGCCGGTGTGCTGGCCGCGCTGACGCTGGGCGACCAGAACGCCATCACCCATGCCGACTGGGCGCTGTTCCGCGACACGGCGGTAGCGCATCTGTTGTCGGTCAGCGGCCTGCACGTGACGCTGTTCGCCTGGCTGGCCGCCGCGTTCGTCGCGCCGCTGTGGCGCCGCAGCGGCCGGCTGTGCCTGCGCCTGCCCGCGCCGCTGGCCGCGCGCTGGATCGGCGTGGCCGCGGCGCTGGGCTATGCGCTGTTCTCGGGCTGGGGCGTGCCGGCGCAGCGCACGGTGGTCATGCTGGCGGCCGTGGCCGGGCTGCAGACGCTGGGCCTGCGCTGGCCCTGGCCGCTGGTGCTGCTGGGCGCGGCGGTCATCGTCACGGCCGTGGACCCGTGGGCGCTGATGCAGCCGGGGTTCTGGCTGTCGTTCGGTGCGGTGGGCCTGCTGATGGCCGGGGGTGGCGAGACGGGGCCGACGTGGCGGGCACGGCTCAAGGCGGCGCTGCGCACCCAGGCCATCGCGACGGTCGGGCTCGCGCCGCTGGGCCTGATCTGCTTCGCGCAGCTGTCGGCCGTGGGCCTGCTGGCCAACCTCGTCGCCATCCCGCTCATCAGCTTCGTCGTCACGCCGCTGGCGCTGCTGGGCGGCGTGTTCGCGCCGTTGTGGACGCTCGCGGCCTGGCTGATGCACGCACTGATGGCTTGGCTCAGGCAGCTGGCCTCGCTGCCTGGCGCCGTCTGGTGGCCGCCGACCGCGCCGCTGTGGGCGCAGGGGCTGGCGTTGCTGGGCGGCGTCCTGATGATCCTGAGGCTGCCGTGGCGCCTGCGCCTGGCCGGCCTGGCGATGGCGCTGCCGTTGCTGTGGCCGGCCGTGACGCGGCCGCCCGCTGGCGAGTTCGAGCTGATCGCGCCCGACATCGGCCAGGGCAATGCGGTGCTCGTGCGCACGCGCGGCCACGCGTTGCTGTTCGACAGCGGCCCGGCGTATGCGCCCGGTGCGGATGCCGGCGAGCGCGTGCTGCTGCCGCTGCTGCGTCGCCTGGGCGTGCACCGGCTGGACATGCTGGTGCTGAGCCACCGCGATGGCGACCACGTCGGCGGCGCCGCGACACTGATGCAGGCGCTGCCGGTGGGCGAATTGCGCAGCTCGCTCGAAGACAGCCACCCGCTGCGGCGTGCCGGCCCGCCGGCCCTGCGCTGCGAAGCCGGCCAGGCCTGGGCCTGGGACGGCGTGCGCTTCGAGCTGCTGCACCCGACGCCGGCGCACTACGACGCCGGGCTCAAGCCCAACGACATGTCGTGCGTGCTGCGCATCACGTCGAGCGCGGGCCGGCGTGCGCTGCTGGCCGGCGACCTGGAGGCGGAGCAGGAGCGGCGCCTCGTGCGCCGTGAGCCCGATCTGCGCGCCGACGTGCTGCTGGTGCCACACCACGGCAGCAAGACGTCGTCCAGTGCCGAGTTGCTGGCCGCCGTGCAGCCTGCAGTCGGCCTGGTGCAGGCCGGCTACCGCAGCCGTTTCGGCCACCCGGCGCCGCCGGTGCTGGCGCGCTACCAGGCGGCCGGCGTCGTGGTCGTGGCCAGCCCGGCGTGCGGCGCGTGGCGCTGGCAGAGCGACGCGCCGTTGTCGGTCGCCACCTGCGAGCGCGAGCTGAGTCGCCGCTACTGGAGCGACCGCGTCACAGCGCCGCTGGCCTCTGCGGAAGTTGCTGGACCCGAGTGGCCGGGCGAAGAGGGCTGGTAGGCGTCGTCGCCGACGGGCTCAGCGCTGCGCCTGCAGCCGCCTCGCCCGCACGGCCTGGCCCAGTTCGATGACGGCCAGCGCATAGTAGGCCGACCAGTTGTAGCGCGTGACGACCCAGAAGTTCTGCGTGCCCAGCAGCACGGTGGTCGGCTTCTTCGGGCCGTTCTGCAGCTCGATGACGGCCATGGGACCGTCGTGGTCGCGCGCCGCCTCGGACGGCTGGGCGCCGGCAGCGGTGAGCTCGGCGGCGGTGAAGGTCGGCTTGATGTCGGGTGCCAGCAGCCGCGCGCGCTGCAGCCGGTCCGCCGGCAGGGTCACGCTGTAGTGCGTGGCCTCGCCGGGCTTCCAGCCGTACTCGGACAGGTAATGCGCCACGCTGCCGATGGCATCCACCGGGCTGGCGATCAGATCGACCCGGCCGTCGCCGTCGAAGTCCACCGCGTGCCTGCGCCAGCTGCCCGGCATGAACTGCGGCCAGCCCAGCGCGCCCGCATAGCTGCCACGCACGTCGGCGGCGTCCAGCCCGTTCTCGCGGCACAGCTTCAGGAACTCGGCCAGTTCATCGCGGAAGAACGCCTGCCGGTCGGCGGCCCGCGGATGCTCGGCGGGGAAGTCGAACGCCAGAGTCGCCAGCGCGTCCAGCACCTTGAAGCCGCCGGTGATGCGGCCGTAGAAGGTCTCCACGCCGATGATGCCGACGATGACCTCGGCCGGCACGCCGTACTGGCTCTCGGCCCGCGTGAGTGCGGCTTCGTGCTCGTTCCAGAACGCGACGCCGGCCTCCAGCCGCCTGGGCTCGATGAAGCGGTCGCGGTAGGCCGTCCAGTTCTTGGCCGTGCCGGTGGCGGCCGGCAGGATCAGCTGCTTCACGCGCGGCAGGTCCAGCGCCTGCGAGAGCTGCTCGCGCAGCGCGACGGCGTCCCAGTTCTGGGCGGCGGCGAGGTCGTCGGCGAAGGCGATGACGGCGGGGCGAGAGCCCAGCGGCTGGGGCGGCGGTTCGGCCTTGGCGTGTCTTGGCTTGGCCTGGACGGTGGCGGCCAGCAGCAGGCTGGCCAGCAGGAGCGGATATCGGAACTTCACGCGCGCAGCATACGTGCGGCTGAGCGGAACTCACGCCAGGCTGGCGCTGCTGCATCAGCGGCGTAGCGCGAGCGCTCAAGCCTTTCGAGCCACTGCGCGGCCGGTTCGGCTTTCTGACCCAGTTGGCGGCGCAACCCGCGGGCCCAGGCCGCTGGGCTCTCGTGGGCAGGTACCGCGACGCCGGCGCGCGCGAGCAAGGCGGCGATGCGGACGCGCTGCCGGCTCCACGCATCATGCGGCCGGCTGCTCCAGCGTATCCACACCCCACCCGCCAGCGCCAGTATCAGGATCACACCCGCCAGCGCCTGCCCCAGCCCCGTCCAGTCCGCCCGTTCGAAGCCCAGGCGCTTGAGCAGGTCGAACTGGTTCTGGCGCGAATAGTTCAGCACCAGTTGCTGCCAGCGGTTGTTGACAGTCTCCCAGCCGTTGCGCATGGCGCGCCACAGGGTCGGGTTGAACTGGCCCAGCACGCCCGGCTGTGGCCGCAGCGCCTGGCCCTGGATGACACGGTTGGGCGCGACGGCCGAGGTGGGGTCGCTGCGCACCCAGCCGTGGCCTTCGACCCAGTACTCGGCCCAAGCGTGCGCGTTGGCGTTGCGCACCACGTAGTAGCCGTCCTGCGGTTCGGCGTCCCAGCCCTGGAAGCCGGTGACGATGCGGGCGGGCACATCCATGGCGCGCATCAGCACGACGAATGCCGAGGCGAAGTGCTCGCAGAAGCCCAGGCGGCGGTCCAGCCAGAACTCGTCGATGACGTGGGGCGACTCCACGCCGTAGCGGCCCGGGGTGAGGGTGTAGGTGAAGTCCTGGGTGCGGATGTGCTCCAGCAGCGCGGCCGCCAGGGCTTGCGCGCGCGGCCCTGGGGCCAGGTCGGCAAAGCGCGGCTCGGCGGCCAGCCGGGTGGCCCAGGCGAGCGTGCGCGGGTTGGCGCTGGGCGGCAGGTCGACATCCAGCGCCAGTTGCAGGCGGTTGCGCTGCTCGCCGGCCTGCCAGGCCAGGTGGGCGCTGGTGTTCAAGCGCAGCCGCTCGGTGATGGGCCGCGGCGACAGCCACTGCAGCTCCGTGCCGCGCACGAGCACGAGGTCGGTCACCGGCAGTTCGCTGCCGACCCTGCCGGGACTCATCTCCAGCAGCGGCAGCACCGAGATGCGCAGCGGCTCCAGCGTCACCTCGTAGCGCAGCGCGGGTCCGGTGGTGACGAGCTCGTCGCGGCCGAGCAGCCAGCTCTGGCTGGGGCGGGGGTCGGGGGCGCGCCAGGTCTTGCCGTCGAAGCGGGTCAGCACGGGGCCGCGGAAATAGCGCTGGTCGGGCGGCGGCGGCGGGCCGTCGAACTTCAGCCGCATCGCGATGCTGTCGTCATTGGCGATCTCGTTCATCGCGCCGAATTCGAGCTGGTTGGACAGCCCGGTCTTGCCGATGGCCTCGGTCGGCACACCCCACAGCGGCGCGATGCGCGGGAACAGCACGAACAGCAGCACCATCACCGGCAGGCCCAGCGCTGTCGTGCCCGCGGCGTGGCGGGCGGCGACAGCGATGCTGGGCACACCCTGGACTTCGGTGGACGGCATCTGTGCCAGCACCACGGCCGCCAGCAGCCCCCACAGCGCGATGAGCGACCACGCGGCCGTCAGCAGCGACTGCGAGTACAGGAACTGCGTCAGCACGAGGAAGAAGCCGAGGAAGAACACGACGAAGGCATCGCGGCGGGCGCGCAGCTCCATCGTCTTCAGCGCCATCAGCATGACGAGCAGCGTGATGCCCGCCTCGCGGCCGACCAGCGTGCGGTAGCTGAGCCAGGTGAGCGCCGTGTACGGCACGACGATGGCGAGCAGCCACCAGCGGCCGGGCAGCGGCCGCTGGCGCCAGGCCAGCAGGCCGCGCCAGCCGAGCACGAGCAGGGTCAGCGCGCTGCTCCACCACGGCAGATGGTCGGCATGCGGGGCGATGACGGCGGCGATGACGCCGAGCAGGAAGAGGCTGTCGCGGGTGTCGCGCGGCAGGCGGCGCCAGCCGTCACCGACGCGGCTCATGCGCCGAATCCTGCGAGCTGCTCCAGGCAGCTTCGCGCATGGGCCGGTCCGAGCGCTGGCGCGGTGTCGCGGCCGCCCAGGCGCAGTCCATAGGGCTGGCCCAGCCGCTCGGCGGCCAGCACCCAGGCGGTCAGCCGGGACAGGCGCGCCTCCACGTCGCGCCCCTGGGTGTCGCGCCAGTCCAGCCACAAATCCCGGGCCAGCGGCGCGTCGGTCTCGCGCACCCAGGGCGGCAGGCCCTGGTCCAGCGCGAGCACCGACTTGCGCCACAGGATCTGCTTCATGGCGTCGCCGCGCCGGTAGCTGCGCACGCCCGAGAAGTCCGTGCCGCTGCGCGACGGGCGCGTGGAGGCGGCCTCGCCGGCGCCGGCATCGGCCTGCACCGGAAACGGGGCTGTCACGGCCTCGGGCCGGGGATAGATCCAGATGCGGCTGGCGGGCCGCCAGTAGCTCCAGGCGCGGAAGAAGCCGAGCGGGAAGCGCGTCGTGATGACCAGGCGGGGCAGGTCGCGCCGGCCGCGCGCGACGGCCGGCAGCCGCAGCTTGACGGCGGCGTGGCCCAGCGCCGGCACATCCACCCAGGCGGGCTCGGTCGGGCCGTCGTCCAGCTGGGCGCTGACGGCAATGCCGAAGCGCGCACGGGCGCTGTTGTGCAGGCGCAGCTCCAGCGTGTAGTCGTCACCCGCATGCACGCCGTCGGGCACGCGCAAGTCCATCTGCAGGCCGCGCAGGTTGGCGTGCGTGGTGTGCATGGAGGCCAGCCCGGCGCCGGTCAGCGCGAAGGTGAGGGCGTAGCCCAGGCTCAACTGCTCATTGATGCTGGCCAGCAGCAGCACGCCCAGCGTGCCGCAGAAGGCCAGGCCGGCCAGTGTGGGCACGATGTAGACGTTGCGCTGCGTGGTCTGGTGCGTGTCGGCCTGGGGCTGGCGGCCTTGCCACCAGCGCTGCCAGCGACGTTGGAGGGCAATCATCGGTGCGTGGCGTCAGGGCAGCGGGATGGCCTCGATCATGGCGCGCACCTGCTCGCGCGCGCCCCGGCCCGCGCCGGCGCGCGGCTGCAGCCGGTGCGCGATGGTCTGCGGCAGGATGGCCTGCACGTCGTCGGGCGACACGTAGTCGCGCCCCTGCAGCAGTGCCCGGGCGCGTGACGCGCGCAGCACGGCCAGGCCGGCGCGCGGCGACAGGCCCTCGACGAACCACTGGCCCGAGCGGGTGGCAGCGATCAGCGCCTGCAGGTAGTCCAGCAGCGGCGGCGCGGCGTGGATCTGGCGCAGCGCGTCGCGGGCCTGCAGCAGCTCGGCCGGCGTCATGACCGGCTGCAGCGCGCGCAGCAGCTCGCGGCTGTCCTCGCCCATCAGCAGCTCGCGCTCCGCGGCGGCATCGGGGTAGCCCAGCGAGATGCACATCAGGAAGCGGTCCAGCTGCGACTCGGGCAGCGGGAAGGTGCCCAACTGCTCGCTCGGGTTCTGCGTGGCGATGACGAAGAACGGCGCCGGCAGCGGGTGGCTGATGCCCTCGATGCTGACCTGATGCTCCTCCATCGCCTCCAGCAGCGCGCTCTGCGTCTTGGGGCCGGCGCGGTTGATCTCGTCGGCCAGCAGCACCTGCGCGAACACCGGCCCGGGATGGAAGGCGAAACCGTTCCTCTCGCGTTCATAGACCGACACGCCCAGCAGGTCGCTGGGCAGCAGGTCGGCCGTGAACTGCAGGCGCGAGAACTTCAGCCCCAGCGAGATCGCCAGCGCGTGCGCGAGCGTCGTCTTGCCGACGCCGGGCAGGTCTTCGATGAGCAGGTGGCCGCCGGCCACCAGGCAGGCCAGGGAATCGGCGATCTGGTCCGGCTTGCCCTTGATGACCGTGCTAATCTGGTTTTGCAGCGCCAGCAGTTGCGCCGCCAGCGTTCGTGATTGGGCTTGCGTCATGAGGCTGGACCATAGCAAGAGACAGACCGCCCTTCATGCCAACCGCGTATTTCAATCCCCCCGAATGCCGCCGCCACGACATGGGCGAGGGCCACCCCGAATGCCCCGCGCGGCTGGCCGCCATCGATGACTGGCTGATCGCCTCCGGCCTGGATCAGGCGCTGGCGCATGTCGATGCCGGCCCCGTGGACATGAAGGACGTGGAGCTGGCGCACACGCACGGCTACGTCGCCGAAATCGGCGCCCGGCTGCGCGACTGCGCCGAGACCGGCGAGCGCTGCGCCATCGACCCCGACACGTCGGCCAATGCGTACACCTGGGCTGCCGCGCTGCATGCGGCCGGTGCCGCGGTGAAGGCGACCGACCTCGTCATCGATGGCGGTGCCGACAACGCGTTCTGCGCCGTGCGCCCGCCGGGCCACCATGCCACGCGCGACCAGAGCATGGGCTTCTGTTTCTTCAACAACGTCGCCATTGCCGCGCGCCACGCGCTGGACGTGCGCGGCAAGGCCGCCGGGATTGAGCGCGTGGCCATCGTCGACTTCGACGTCCACCACGGCAACGGCACCGAGGACATCATCGCCGGCGACGACCGCGTGCTGATGGTCAGCCTGTTCCAGCACCCGCTGTATCCCTACAGCGGCGCCGTGCCCAAGGGGCCGAACATGGTCAACGTGCCGCTGCCGGCCTACACGCGCGGTGGCGAGGTGCGCGAGATCGTCGAAGCCATGTGGCTGCCGGCGCTGGAGCGCTTCAAGCCGCAGATGATCTTCATCTCGGCCGGCTTCGACGCGCACCGTGACGACGAACTGGGGCAGCTCGGCCTGGTGGAGGCCGACTACGAGTGGATCACGCTCAAGATCAAGGCCGTGGCGGAGCGCCATGCCCAGGGACGCATCGTCTCGGTGCTGGAGGGGGGCTACGACCTGCGCGCGCTGTCGCGCAGCGTCGCGGTGCATCTGCGGGCCCTGGCGGACGTGTGATCGTTTTTGCCTGAACAATCGGGCCGCCTCCCCTCACGGCCCGCACACGGGGCTGGACAACCGATCTGACACATGCATGAACCTTTGAGCCTGAATGAACTGCAGGCCCTGCTGGGCCGCGCCTTCAGCACCAACGCCTGGGGCGAATGGGCGGTGCTGCTGGGCTGCCTGCTGCTGGCCGCGCTGGTCAGCCTGGGGCTGTCGCGCACGGCGCAGCAGCGGCGCTTCAGCGTGCTGTTCGGCCGGCGCGTCGTCGATGGCGCGCTGTTCCCGCTGCTGGCGGTGGCGTTCGCCTTCGCGGCGCGGCGGCTGCTGCCGCTGTGGGGCATCGCGCCCGCTGTGTTCAAGCTCGTGCTGCCGCTCTTGGTGTCGCTGGCCGCCATCCGGCTGGTGGCGCGGGTGCTGGCGGCGGCGTGGCCCGAGTCGGCCGTCATCAAGGCGGTCGAGCGCATCGGCTCGTGGCTGATCTGGATCGGTGCGGTGCTGTGGATCATGGGCCTGCTGCCGCTGATGCTGGACGGCATGGACGACATCGGCTGGAAGGTCGGCAACGTCCACATGACGCTGCGCAACCTCGTCGAAGGCGGGCTGACGGCCGTGCTGGTGCTGGTGCTGGCGTTGTGGCTGTCCTCCGCCATCGAGGCGCAGTTGCTGCGGCGCGAGTCGCTGGACATGTCCATGCGCAAGATCGCCGCCAACGCGGTGCGCGCGCTGCTGCTGTTCATCGGCCTGCTGTTCGCGCTGTCGGCCGCAGGCATCGACCTGACCGCCCTGGGCGTGCTGGGCGGCGCACTCGGCGTGGGCCTGGGCTTCGGCCTGCAGAAGCTCGCGGCCAACTACGTCAGCGGCTTCGTCATCCTGGCCGAGCGCTCGCTGCGCATCGGCGACATGGTCAAGGTGGACGGCTTCGAGGGCCGCGTGACGGACATCAAGACGCGCTACACGGTGATCCGCTCGCTGGGCGGCAAGGAAGCCATCGTGCCCAACGAGATGCTGATCACGCAGCGGGTCGAGAACTCCTCGCTGGCCGACCCGCGCGTGCTGTTGTCGACCCTCGTGCAGGTGGATTACGACTGCGATGTCGAGGCGGTCATGAAGGCGCTGGCCGAAGCCCTCGCCGCGGTGCCGCGCGTGTTGAGCGATCCGGGCCCGTCCGTGCAACTGAGCCGGTTCGCCGACAGCGGCCTGGAGCTGACGGTGTACTTCTGGATCATGGACCCGGAGAACGGCAGCGGTGGCGTGCGCTCGGAGGCCAACCTCGCCATCTGGCGCACGCTCAAGCACCTGGGGGTGGACATTCCCTATCCGCAGCAGGTGCAGCGCCAGCCCAAATCGGCGCCTACCGCCCAGGAGAGCCCGCCAGCGTTGTGAACCGGGGCGACGCCGGCCCCTGTGGCTGATGCGTTGCCGGCAAGTGCAAGTGTCCGGTGCGCCGCAAAATTTTCCCGTTTCCCGTCGTCCACTCGGTGGCGAAGTCAGCATGGTTCTCAGTCAACGCCCCTAGCATCCGCCGACTTGGTGTCCTAAGGGGGCGGTGATGGGTTTCATGCGGCGGGTGATGTTGACTCAACTGGTGCCGGCGGGCCTTGTGGCCGTGCTGGGAATCTTCGTGCTGGTGGGGACATCGAGCATGGAGTCGCAACTGGCCAACTACTTCAACAAGCAGGATGCGCTGGCCACCCAGGTGGCGGAGATGTACGCCCAGGGGCTGCAGATGGGCCAGGCGCTGCGCAACGTGGTGCTGGACCCGGCCAACAAGAAGGCCTACGAGAACCTCGAGAACGCAGGCACGGACTACGACAAGGCGGCCCGGGCGGCAGCCGAGGCCGCGGACTCCGCCGACGAGAAGAAACGGCTCGACGCGATGGGCCCCATGCGGGCCAAGCTGGCGCAGGTGCAGGCCGAGGTCGTGAAGCTGACCGCGCAGGACGGTGCGGCGGCCGTACAACTGCTCAACAAACAGGAAACGCCGGCCTGGCGCGAACTGCGCGGCGCGCTGCTGGAGCTGAAGAAGAGCAGCATCGCCGACAAGGAGGTCGCACGCGCCGAGGCGGGCGCGGCCATGGCCAAGGCCCGTTGGTGGGTGATCGGCCTGGTGGCCGTCTGCCTCGTCGTCTGCGCCGTGCTGCTGCAGCAGTTGCGCGCCGTGCTGCGGCGCGAACTGGGGGGTGACCCGGCCGTCGCCCGCAAGGTGTTGCAGCGCGTGGCCGAGGGCGACCTCCTGGCCGAGGTGCCCCTCGCGCCGGGCGACCAGCACAGCATGATGGCGGCGCTGGTGCGCACGCAGGCAGCGTTGCGGGCGCTGGTGGCCGACGTGGGCCAGAGCGCGCAGGCCATCACCGGCGCGACGGGTGAGATCGCGGCGGGCAACCAGGATTTGTCCAATCGCACCGAGCAGCAGGCCGGCAGCCTGCAGCAGACGGCGTCGTCGATGGAGCAACTGGCCTCGACCGTGAGGTTGAACGCCGACACCGCCGCCGAGGCCAACAAGGTGGCCCAGCAGGCCAGCAGCCTGGCCACCGCCGGCGGCACGGTCGTGCAGCAGGTGGTGCAGACCATGGAAGCCATCAGCGGCCAGGGCCGCAAGATCGCCGACATCACGTCGGTCATCGACGGCATCGCCTTCCAGACCAATATCCTCGCCTTGAACGCAGCCGTCGAGGCGGCTCGGGCGGGCGAGCAGGGGCGTGGTTTTGCCGTCGTCGCCAGCGAGGTGCGGTCGCTGGCGCAGCGCAGCGCCACGGCAGCGCGTGAGATCAAGCAACTGATCGCTGAAAACATCGAGAAGATTTCCGGCGGCAGCCAGCAGGTCGAGCAGGCGGGCCAGACCATGGCCGACCTGGTCCGTCACGTGCAGCGTGTCGGCGGCCTCATCGGCGAGATCTCGACGGCCACGCGCGAACAGAGCGGCGGCATCGGCGAGGTCAGCGACGCCATGGGCCGCCTGGATGAAGTGACCCAGCAGAACGCCGCGCTGGTGGAAGAGAGCACCGCTGCGGCCATGAGCCTGAACGAGCAGGCGGCACGGCTGGAGGGCCTGGTTGGCGTGTTCCGGGTGCGCTGATCAGAAGTCCGCGTCCAGCACCACGCGGTAGCGCGCGCGGCCGCTGCGCAGGTGGTCCAGCGCGTCGTTGACGCGGCTCATCGGGAAGCGCTCCACCTGCGGCAGGATCTGGTGGCGGGCCGCGAACTGCAGCATCGTCGCCAGCACCGACGGCGGCGGCGTGGGCGAGGCCGACAAGCCCTTCTGCCAGCTCAGCAGGCCGCCGCTCTTCAGGCTCAGCGCGTCGGTCACGACGCCCACCAGGTGCATGCGGCCCTTGGGCGCCAGCGTGCCCAGCAGCGCGTCCCAGCTCAGTGCCGCACCGACCGTGATGAGCAGGAAGTCCAGGCTGCCCGCGGCCGCCTTCAGCTCGGCCTTGTCGACGCTGGACACGGTCTTGTGCGCGCCCAGCGCCAGCGCCTCGTCGCGCTTGGATGGCGACGACGTGAACGCCGTCACCTCGCAGCCCCAGGCGCGCGCGAACTTGACGGCCAGGTGGCCCAGGCCGCCGATGCCGACGACGCCCACGCGGTCGGTCGGTTTGACGGCGTGCAGCACGAAGGGCAGGAACACCGTGCCGCCGCCGCACATCAGCGGGCCGGCGGCGGCTGGGTCCAGCGCGTCGGGCAGCGGGATGGCCCAGCTCCAGTGCGCACGCAGCCGGTCGGCAAAGCCGCCGTGGCGGCCGATCAGCGTGGGCTGGCGCTGGCCGCACAGGTGCTGCTCGCCACCGACGCAGAAGTTGCAATGCGTGCAGCTGCCGGCATGCCAGCCCACGCCCACGCGCTGGCCGGTCTGTCGGCCCTTGGCGTGCGGGCCCAGCGCCGTGATGCGGCCCACCACCTCGTGGCCGGGCACGACCGGGTAGCTGGCCGGGAACCACTCGCTGTCGATCATGGCGAGGTCGGAGTGGCAGATGCCGCAGTGCTCGACGGCGATCTCGACATCCTCGCTGCCCAGCGGGCCGGGGTCGAAGTCGAAGGCTTGCAGCGGGCCGCCAGCGGTGTGGGCGGCGTAGGCGCGGATGTTGGACATGCGGGTCTCCTGAGGTGTTCGAGCTACTGCAGCGGGTGGGCCTTGAAGAACTGCCAGGCTGTCTCGGCCGCGTCGACCTCGGTGCGTGGCCAGATGTGGCCCATGCCGTCGATGCGCAGCAGCCGCACCTCGGTGCCGGCGCTGCAGCCCGCGTAGCGGAGCATCTGCAGCGGCCCGGGGCGTTGGTCCTGCACCAGCTTGGGCTGGCAATGGTTGTGCGAGGCCCAGCCGGCCAGCGCCTCCGGCACGCTCTCGACCCATTCGCCACCGCGGTCGGCATGGCCTTCGTAGGGGTTGGTCGTGTCGGCCAGGCCGTGGATGGTGAGCACAGGCACGGCGCGACCCGGGCACGGGCCGCTCCAGCGCAGCCCGCCCACCGGCGCGATGGCTGCGATGCGGTGGTTCAGCCGGCAGCCCAGCAGCGACGACATGCGCCCGCCGCCCGAGAAGCCGGTGGCGTAGACGCGCGCCGGGTCGATGCAGACGCGGGCGGCCACGTGGTCGATGACGTCGGACACGTACTGCACGTCGTCGGCGCGGCCGCTCACGACCGGCACGTTCCAGCGTGCGTCCTCGCCCTGCAGCGTGGCGACCGCGAAGCCCTCGCGCGCGGCCAGCGCCTCGAAGCCGCTCTTGCCGGCGCGGCCGGCGGCGTCGCCGCCCGTGCCATGCAGGTCGAAGATCAGCGGCAGCGCCGTGCGGCCGGCAGCGGCCGGTGGCACGAAGAGCCGGTAGGTGCGCGTGCGGCCGCCCGAGGTCAGTTCGCGCATCTCGCCGGCGACCGGCGCGAGCGAGCAGGCGCTGGCCGGCGTCTGTGCCTGGGTGAGCGGCGACAGGGTGCACAGCAGCGACATCAGGGCGAGGGCAGGGAACAGGTGCACGGGGGTCCTCCAAGGGGCCGCCAGCTTACCGCCGCCGCGCCGGCCATCGCGGCGTCAACCGACGTCGCGCGCGTAGACGATGAAGCCGAGGTGCCGTGCAACCTGGTCGTACAGCGCCCGCGCGGTGGCGTTGCCTTCCTGCGTGTGCCAGTAGACACGCCGCGAGCCGGCGGCCAGCGCGGCGGTGTAGACGGCCTCGATCAGCGCCCGACCCACGCCGCGGCCGCGCGCGGCCGGCGCAGTGAACAAGTCCTGCAGGTAGCAGACCGGTTCGATGCGGTTGGTGCTGCGGTGGAAGACGTGGTGCACCAGGCCCAGCAGCGTGCCGGCCTCATCGACCGCGACGAGCGCATGCAGGGGCTCGTTCGCGTCGAGGAAACGCGCCCAGGTCGTGTCGGTGATCTCGGCCGGCAGCGCGGTGGCGCCCTCGCGGCCGTAGAAGGTGTTGTAGCCGTCCCAGAGCGCTTGCCAGGCGGCGCGGTCGGTGGGCTGGAGGGGGCGGACTTGGATCATGTCGGGGGGGCGGTTGGACCCCCCGATTGTGGCGACCCGCTCGTGCAGTCAGGCCGTCGCGACCGGGATGGCGATGGCCTTGCCGGAGGCGATGCGCTGCTTCCACTCGGCCGGGCCGGTGATGTGGGCGCTGGTGCCGCTGGCGTCCACCGCCACCGTCACCGGCATGTCCACCACGTCAAACTCGTAGATGGCTTCCATGCCCAGGTCCTCGAAGCCCACGACCTTGGCGCCCTTGATGGCCTTGCTGACCAGGTAGGCCGAGCCGCCCACGGCCATCAGGTAGGCGCTCTTGTGGTTCTTGATCGATTCGATGGCCACCGGGCCGCGTTCGGCCTTGCCGACCATCGCGATGAGGCCGGTTTGGCTGAGCATCATGTCGGTGAACTTGTCCATGCGCGTGGCCGTCGTCGGGCCGGCCGGGCCCACCACTTCATCGCGCACCGGGTCCACCGGGCCGACGTAGTAGATGACGCGGTTGGTGAAGTCCACCGGCAGCTTCTCGCCCTTGGCCAGCATGTCCTGGATGCGCTTGTGCGCCGCATCGCGGCCGGTCAGCATCTTGCCGTTGAGCAGCAGCGTGTCGCCCGGCTTCCAGGTCGCCACCTCGGCCGGCGTCAGCGCGTTCAGGTCGACGCGGCGGCTCTTGTTGTAGTCGGGCGCCCAGTGCACGTCGGGCCACAGGTCCAGGCTGGGCGCCTCCAGATAGGTCGGGCCGCTGCCGTCCAGCACGAAGTGCGCGTGGCGGGTGGCCGCGCAGTTCGGGATCATCGCGATGGGCTTGCTGGCGGCGTGCGTGGGGAAGGTCTTGATCTTCACGTCGAGCACCGTGGTCAGGCCGCCCAGGCCCTGCGCGCCGATGCCCAGGGCGTTGACCTTCTCGTACAGCTCGATGCGCATCTCCTCGAGCTTGTTCTGCGGGCCGCGCTGCAGCAGCTCGTACATGTCGATGTCTTCCATCAGCGCCTGCTTGGCCAGCAGGGCGGCCTTCTCGGCGGTGCCGCCGACGCCGATGCCCAGCATGCCGGGCGGGCACCAGCCCGCGCCCATCGTGGGCACGGTCTTGAGCACCCACTCGACGATGTCGTCGCTGGGGTTGAGCATGTAGACCTTGCTCTTGTTCTCGCTGCCGCCGCCCTTGGCCGCGACGATGACGTCCACCGTGTTGCCGGGCACCACCTCCATCTGCACCACGGCAGGCGTGTTGTCCTTGGTGTTCTTGCGGGCGAAGATCGGGTCGTCCAGCACGGACGCGCGCAGCTTGTTGTCGGGGTTCAGGTAGCCCTGGCGCACGCCTTCGTTGACGGCGTCCTCGATGCTGCCGGCAAAGCCCTCCCAGCGCACGTCCATGCCGATCTTCAGGAACACGTTGACGATGCCGGTGTCCTGGCAGATGGGCCGCTTGCCTTCGGCGCACATGCGGCTGTTGGTGAGGATCTGCGCGATCGCGTCCTTGGCGGCGGGCGAGGCCTCGCTCTCGTAGGCGCGGGCCAGGTGGGCGATGTAGTCGGCCGGGTGGTAGTACGAGATGTACTGCAGGGCGGCGCTAACGCTGTCGATGAGGTCTTGCTGGCGGATGGTGGTCATGTGGCGAAGCGGGACGAGATTCGGGCGGCGGGAATTATCGGTGGCCGCACGGATGAGAAGGGTTCTCGCGCTGGCTATGCTGAAAGCCAACCCGACCTTCGTGAGAACCGTCATGAGCAGCACCCGCATCGAACGCGACACCTTCGGCCCCATCGAGGTGCCGGCCGACAAGCTGTGGGGGGCGCAGACGCAGCGCTCGCTGCAGAACTTCGACATCTCCGGAGAGCGCCAGGCGCCCGAGTTGATCCGCGCGCTGGCCCGGGTCAAGCGGGCATCGGCGGTGGTCAACCACGCGCTGGGCCTGCAGGATGCGAAGAAGACGGGCGCCATCGTGGCTGCGGCCGACGAGGTCATCAGCGGCCTGCACGTGGACGAGTTTCCGCTGGTGGTCTGGCAGACGGGCTCGGGCACGCAGACCAACATGAACGTCAACGAGGTGCTGGCCAACCGCGCCAGCGAGCTGCTCGGTGGCGAGCGCGGCGAGGGGCGGCTCGTGCATCCCAACGATGACGTGAACCGCAGCCAGAGCAGCAACGACGTCTATCCCACCGCCATGCACGTGGCCGCCGTGCAGGGGCTGGTGGAGCGGCTGCTGCCGCCGCTGCGCGCGCTGCGAACGACGCTGCAGCAGAAGGCGGAAGCCTATGACGACATCGTCAAGATCGGTCGCACGCACCTGCAGGATGCGACGCCGCTGACGCTGGGTCAGGAGATCTCGGGCTGGGTCGCCCAGCTCAACCACGGCGAGCGCCATGTGCTGGCCGCGCTGCCGCATCTGTACGAGCTGGCGCTGGGCGGCACGGCGGTCGGCACCGGGCTGAATGCGCCCAGGGGCTATGCAGAGCAGGTCGCCGCAGAGCTGGCGCGGCTGACGGGCCAGCCGTTCGTGACGGCACCGAACAAGTTCGAGGCGATGGCGTCGTGCGACGCCCTCGTGCACGCCCACGGCGCGCTGAAGACGCTGGCCGCCAGCATGAACAAGATCGCCAACGACGTGCGCTGGCTGGCCAGCGGCCCGCGCAGCGGGCTGGGTGAGATCCGCATCCCGGAGAACGAGCCGGGCTCGTCCATCATGCCGGGCAAGGTCAACCCGACGCAGAGCGAGGCGGTGACCATGCTGGCCGCCCAGGTCATGGGCAACGACGTGGCCATCAACATCGGCGGCGCGTCGGGCAACTTCGAGCTGAACGTGTTCCGCCCCATGGTCATCCACAACTTCCTGCAGAGCGTGCGGCTGCTGGCAGACGGCATGGCCAGCTTCAACCGCCATTGCGCGGTGGGCATCGAGCCCAACGAGGCGCGCATCGCCGAGCTGGTGTCGCGTTCACTGATGCTGGTGACGGCGCTGAACCCCCACATCGGCTACGACAAGGCCGCGCAGATCGCCAAGAAGGCCCACAAGGACGGCAGCAGCCTGCGCGAGGCGGCGCTGGCGCTGGGCCATGTGACGGCCGAGCAGTTCGACGCGTGGGTGGTGCCGGGGCAGATGGTCGGGCGCTGACGCCGCGCCGTCAGTGGTGCTGTGCCGACTCCGCCACCAGCTTGTCGGTGTACGCGATGGCCATCGCCGACGCCAGGAATGCGACGTGGATGATGGTTTGCCACATCAGCGTCTTTTCCTCGTAGTTGGCCGCGTTGATGAAGGTCTTCAGCAGATGGATGGAGCTGATGCCGATGATGGACAGGCCCAGCTTCACCTTCAGCACCGACGCGTTGACGTGACCCAGCCACTCGGGCTGGTCCGGGTGGCGGTCCAGGTTCATGCGCGACACGAAGGTCTCGTAGCCGCCGACGATGACCATGATCAGCAGGTTGGAGATCATGACCACGTCGATGAGACCCAGCACGACCAGCATCAGCACCGTCTCGTTCAGCGACGTGGGTGCGTTCTCGCTCTTGTAGCCGACGTTCTTGACCAGGATCTCCAGTGCATGCGAATTGCCGAAGGCTGCCTCAATGAGATGCACAAGCTCGGTCCAGAAGCTCCAGACGTAGATGGCCTGGGCCAGGATCAGCCCCATGTACAACGGCAGTTGCAGCCAGCGGCTGGCGAAGATCAGGCGGGGCAGGGGGCGGAGCTGGGGATCGTTGGGCATGGCGGCGGGGCGAGCAGAATTGGCGGAAATTCTAGGTGTCGCCAGTGACACCCCGTCGTCAGGGCATCGTCAGACGGCCACAGCACAGTCCGCGCCAAGCAACATCAGGAGACAAGCCATGAGCACGCTGAACACCTACCCGCCCACCGCCGAATGGCTGGCCCACGCGCATGTGAAGGGCGAAGCCGGCTATGCCGCGCTGGTGGCCGAGGCCGAGAAGGACTACGCAGGCTACTGGGCGCGTCTGGCCCGCGAGCTGCTGAGCTGGCAAACCCCGTTCACGAAGACGCTCAACGACAGCGACGCGCCGTTCTTCAAATGGTTCGAGGACGGCAGGCTGAACGTCTCCTACAACTGCCTGGACCGGCATGTGGAGGCCGGCAAGGGCGACAAGGTCGCGCTGATCTTCGAGGCCGACGACGGCACGGTGACCCGCGTGACCTATGCGGAGCTGCTCGCCAAGGTCAGCCAGCTCGCCAATGCGCTCAAGGGCCGTGGCATCCAGAAGGGCGACCGCGTCGTCATCTACATGCCGATGTCCGTCGAGGGCGTCGTGGCGATGCAGGCCTGCGCGCGCATCGGCGCCACGCATTCGGTGGTGTTTGGCGGCTTCTCGGCGCAGTCGCTGCGCGACCGCATCCAGGATGCCGGCGCCGTGGCGCTGATCTGCGCCGACGAGCAGCAGCGCGGCGGCAAGGCGCTGCCGCTGAAAGCCATCGTCGACGAGGCGCTGGAAGGCGGCGCCTGCCCGACGCTCAAGGACGTCATCGTCTACCGGCGCACCGGCGGCAAGATCAGCTGGACCGATGGCCGCGACGTCTGGCTGCACGACCTGATGTCGGCCGAGTCCACGAACTGCACGCCCGAGTGGGTGGAGGCCGAACACCCGCTGTTCCTGCTCTACACCTCGGGCTCCACCGGCAAGCCCAAGGGCGTGCAGCACAGCAGCGGCGGCTACCTGCTGCATGCGGCGCTGACGACGAAGTGGACGTTCGATCTGAAGGACGACGACATCTTCTGGTGCACGGCCGACATCGGCTGGGTCACCGGCCACACCTACATCACCTACGGCCCGCTGGCGCTGGGTGGCACCGAGATCGTCTTCGAGGGCGTGCCGACCTACCCGGACGCCGGCCGCTTCTGGCAGACGATCCAGAAGCACAAGGTCAGCATCTTCTACACGGCGCCCACGGCCATCCGCTCGCTGATCAAGGCGGCCGAGACCAACGCTGCGGTGCACCCGAAGAACTACGACCTGTCCAGCCTGCGCCTGCTCGGCTCGGTTGGCGAGCCCATCAACCCGGCCGCCTGGGAGTGGTACTACGAGCATGTGGGCGGCAAGCGCTGCCCCATCGTCGACACGTTCTGGCAGACCGAGACCGGCGGCCACATGATCACGCCGCTGCCCGGCGTGACGACGCTGGTGCCGGGCTCCTGCACGCTGCCCTTCCCGGGCATCACGGCGGCCATCGTCGACGAGACGGGCAACGACGTGCCCAACGGCCAGGGCGGCATCCTGGTCGTCAAGAAGCCCTGGCCGAGCATGATCCGCACGATCTACGGCGACCCCGAGCGGTTCAAGAAGAGCTACTACCCGGCGGAGCTCAAGGGCTACTACCTGGCGGGCGACGGCGCCATCCGCGACGCGGAAACGGGCTACTTCACCATCACCGGCCGCATCGACGACGTGCTGAACGTGTCCGGCCACCGCATGGGCACGATGGAGATCGAATCGGCGCTGGTCAGCTGCACGGAACTGGTGGCCGAAGCCGCGGTCGTCGGCCGCCCGGACGACACCACGGGCGAGGCCATCTGCGCCTTCGTCGTGCTGAAGCGCCCGCGCCCCAGCGGTGACGAGGCCAAGGCCATCGCCAAGCAGCTGCGCGACCACGTCGCCAAGGAGATCGGCCCGATCGCCAAGCCCAAGGACATCCGTTTCGGCGACAACCTGCCCAAGACCCGCTCCGGCAAGATCATGCGGCGGCTGCTGCGCTCGGTCGCCAAGGGCGAGTCGGTCACCCAGGACACCTCGACGCTGGAAAATCCCGCCATCCTTGAGCAATTGGGTCAGGCTTACTGACCCCGTTGCTCAAGCCGCGCGCAGGGCGGAGGAGGCGAAGCCGACAGCGGGATTTGGGGCGTGCTCATATCGCTTGCGATGTGAGCGAGCACCAGAATCCCGCCATCCTTGAGCAATTGGGTCAGGCGTACTGACCCCGCACTTCCCGCCCCAACGAAAAAGGCCCGCTTGCGCGGGCCTTGTCACATCCGGCGGTGCCGGCGCGGCGTCACTTGACCGTCAGCACCCACTTGGCCAGCGTTTCGGCCTCTGCGGGGCTGACTTGGGCATTGGCCGGCATCGGCACCGGGCCCCAGACGCCGGAGCCGCCCTTGACGATCTTCTCGGCGAGCTTCTTGTAGGCGTCCTTGTCCTTGGCGTACTTGGCGGCCACTTCCTTGTAGGCCGGGCCGACGAGCTTCTTGTCGACCGCATGGCAGGCCATGCAGTTCTTCTTCTGTGCCAGCTCCTGGTTGGCGAAGGCGGCCGGGGCGACCAGGACGAGGGCGAGGATCAGGGCTTTCATGCGTACCTTTCAAAGGCGGTGGACTACAGTGATGATAAAGATACCTGAAGGAGAGCCCGGATGGGTTTCGTGTTGATCGGCGTGCTGTGCGTCGTTCTGAAGCTGGGCGGCTGGGTCCAGTTCCACAAGGACGATTTCTGGGCCTGGGTCATCGTGCTCTCGCCCTTCGCGCTGGCCATGGTCTGGTGGGCCTGGGCGGATGCCAGCGGCTTCACGCAGCGCAAGGTGATGCAGTCGCAGGATGCCCGCAAGGCGGCGCGTCGCGAGCAGCAGATGGAGGCCCTGGGCCACATCAAGCCCGGCACAAAAAAGCGTCGCTGATCAGGGCATTCGACTGCTCGTCAGGCCATGCCTGAAGTCACGCCGGGCAAACCCGGGTTTCTGTGAACGTTGCTGCCGCGTTGAGGTTTCACACTTCAGGAACCTGTTGCATGAACTTTCGCCTGCTCCCTCTTGCACTGGCCCTGCTGGCCGGCGCTGCTCCGGCCGACGTGCTCAAGGACCCGCAGTGGCAGGCCTGGCTCGACACCGGCAAGACCGCGGAGCTCACGCGCGCCGCACGCGCCAAGGGTGACGACGAGCAGGCCACCATCGCGCTGGCCATGGCGGCCATCGATGACAACGACGCCGCGCGGCTTGAGGCCAGCGTCGCGCCGCTGCAGGCCTGTGTCGACAAGCGTCCCGCGTCGGCGAGTTCGGCCACCTGCCATTACGCACTCGGGCGTGTCTACGGTCAGCAAGCCATGACCGCCAGCGTCTTCAAGATGCCCGGCCTGGCGGCCAGGACCAAAGAGCAGTTCGTCAAGGCCGTGGCGCTGGACCCTCAATTCTTCGAGGCGCGCCTGGGGCTGGCGCAGTTCTACCTGATCGCACCCGGCTTCGCAGGAGGCAGCACGAGCAAGGCCAGGGAGCTGGCGGCCGAGGCACAGGCGCGCCAGCCCGAGCACGCCAAGCTGCTGCGCTACCTCGTGGCGGCGCAGGCGGACGACCTGGCCGGCGCCGAGCGGGAGTTGGCCAGCGTGAAGCCGGGCGACGACCGCGCACTGCAGCGCGAGCTGCGCAACGGCTGGATGCGCCTGGGCGCGGAGTTCATCGATCAGAAGGCCTTCCCCAAGGCGCGCAACCTGTTCGAGACTGTGCAGCGCGACAACCCGCAGCACGCCGCCGGCCCCTACGGCCTGGCCCGCGTGGCGCTGGAGACCGCCCAGCCCGAGGAGGCCGTGCGCCTGCTGGAACGCGCCCGCACGCTGGAAGGCGCCGAGCGCTACCCCATCGACCAGCGCCTGGGGCAGGCGTTGGCCGCCAAGGGCGACAAGCCCGGCGCCAGGGCGGCGCTGGAGCGCTTCCTGCAGAACAGGCGTGCCAACCCGCGCAACATCGAGGATGCCCGCAAGCTGCTGGCCAGCCTGGCCTGAGCGCCTGAGCGCGTGAGGGCCTGAGCGTCCGACACCCCGGCGCACCCGGGCAGGGCAGGGGCGCTGGCTATGATGCGCGCCGCTTCCGCTTCTCTGCCCGAGACATGCTGGTCCACCCGCAGTTCGACCCCATCGCCCTCCGTCTCGGCCCGCTGGCCGTGCACTGGTACGGCATCACCTACCTGATCGCCTTCGGCCTCTTCATGTGGCTGGCGTCGCGGCGCGCGCGCATGCCGCAGCACGCCGCCGTGGGCTGGACCAGGACCGACGTCGACGACGTGCTGTTCTACGGCGTGCTGGGCGTCGTGCTCGGCGGCCGGCTGGGGTACTGCCTCTTCTACAAGCCGGATTACTACCTTCACAACTTGGCCGAGGTGTTGGCGGTCTGGAAGGGCGGTATGTCCTTCCATGGCGGGCTGCTGGGCGTGCTGTTCGCGCTGTGGTTCTTCGGCCGGCGCCGCGGTCGCGGCTTCTTCGAGGTGTCGGACCTGATCGCCCCCTGCGTGCCCACCGGCATCGCGGCCGTGCGCCTGGGCAACTTCATCAACGGCGAGCTGTGGGGCCGCCAGGCACCGGCCGACCTGCCGTGGGCGATGATCTTCCCGCAGGCCGGTGACCCCGCCGGCTTCGCGCGCCATCCCTCGCAGCTCTACCAGGCGGCGGGCGAGGGCCTGCTGCTCTTCATCGTGCTGTGGTTCTACGCGCGCCGGCCGCGCGCCACCGGCCAGATCTCGGGCGTGTTCATGATGGGCTACGGCGTGCTGCGCTTCGCCGCGGAGTACTTCCGCGAGCCCGACGACTTCCTGAAGGACTTCGCCCTCCGCACGGGTCTGAGCATGGGGCAGTGGCTGTGCGTGCCGATGATCCTGGGTGGACTGGCCATCTTCGTCTGGGCCACACGGCGCAACGAGCGACCGGCGGGCTGAGCATGCGGCAGATCTTCTTCGACACCGAAACCACCGGCCTGGAGGCCGACAAGGGCGACCGCATCATCGAGGTCGGCTGCGTGGAGATGGTCAACCGCCAGCTCACCGGCAACAACCTGCATCTCTACATCAACCCCGAGCGCGCCAGCCATGAGGACGCGCTGCGGGTGCACGGGCTGACCGAGGCCTTCCTGTCGGACAAGCCCAAGTTCGCCGAGATCGTCGACCAGTTGCTGGCCTTCCTGGCCGGCGCCGAGCTGGTCATCCACAACGCGCCTTTCGACATCGGCTTCATCAACGCCGAGCTCAAGCGCCTGAAGCGCGGCGTGCTGACCGACCATGTCGGCGGTGTGCGCGACACGCTGCTGATGGCGCGCGACCTCTTCCCCGGCAAGGCCAACTCGCTGGACGCGCTGTGCCGCCGCCTGGAGGTGGACAACACCAAGCGCGTGCTGCACGGCGCGCTGCTGGATGCGGAACTGCTGGCCGACGTCTACATCCGCCTCACGCGCGGCCAGGACGCGCTGCTGATGGACGAGCACGGCGACGCGGCGGGTGGTGACGCGCATGCGCTCGTCGAGGCCGTCGACCTGAGCCGTTTCGAGCTGCCCGTGCTGCGGGCCGACGCCGCCGAGGCCGCCGCCCACGCCCGGATGCTGGTCGACCTCGACAAGGCGTCGGGTGGCGCGTGCAAATGGCGTTCTCTGGAGCCACCGCAAGCCGTGGCATAATCGCGGGCTTCCCGGAAACGGGAACGTTTTCAGGGCGGTTAGCTCAGCGGTAGAGCACTGCCTTCACACGGCAGGGGTCGCAGGTTCGAACCCTGCACCGCCCACCAACGACAGGCTTTGAACCAGAGGCTTGCGTTGTCCTTGAAACGTTGCACTGACCGGCCGGCCTCAAGCAGGCCAAGACGGGTCCGAACCCGGTAAAAAAATCGGGCGGTTAGCTCAGGGGTAGAGCACGTCCTTCACACGGACGGGGTCGGGGGTTCGAAACCCTCACCGCCCACCAGACACCCACGCAGACCCGGCCTTGTGCCGGGTTTGTCGTTTGCGGGATCGCCTCTCTGGCGCTGCGGCCTGCCTTGCTGGACGTTGTTGCCGCGCCTGGCCTGCCCTTGGCACTTCGCCTGCGTTCGCTGGCGCACAGACGCCTTGGCGGCCGCTGCCGCAGGCTGTGCCTCGGCAATGGGCCGACTCCAAGGACAACGGTATGACTTCCTCACGACGTGGCATCCACAGGATGCTGTTGGCAACGGCAGCGACGCTCGTGCTCGGCAGCTTCGCCGGCCAGGCGCTGGCGGCGACGGCCGAGGACCTGGACAAGGACTCCGCACAGGCGCTGCAGGCGCTGTACAAGGTCAACCCCACGGCCGAACTCGTTGCGAAGAAGGCCAAGGCCATCCTCGTCTTCCCCCGGGTGGTGAAGGCGGGGCTCGTGTTCGGTGGCAGCTACGGCGAAGGCGTGCTGATGCGCGGGACCAAGGTCACCGAGTACTTCAACACCGTTTCCGCGTCATGGGGCTGGCAGGCGGGTGCGGAGAGCTACGCCTACGTCGTCTTCCTGATGAGCGACAAGGCCGTCAACTACCTGGCCAAGTCCAAGGGCTGGGAATTCGGTGTCGGCCCGACGGTGGTGGCGGTCAACGAAGGCCTGGCCAAGAACCTGTCGACCTCCACGCTGAAGGACGACGCCTACGCCTTCATCACCGATCAGCAAGGCCTGATGGCGAGCTTGAGCCTGGAAGGCACCAAGATCAGCCGCATCAAGCGCTGAGGGCACGGTCGCGGTCGCCACGAGGAAGGCAGTCGCTGAGAGGCGCCCCGTTCGCGCCCCGTTTCATGCCTGTTCATGCGGCGCAACGGGCGCCAGGCTCACCAATGCAGCCAGGCGCCCACGCCCAGCACGACGCCGATGCCGCCGGCGGCGATCGTGGCCCATTCCATCCAGCGCCGCTTGGTCAGCAGCGCGATGGCCGCCAATGCGATGGAAACCTGCAGCGCCGTCGTGGCCTGGGCCCAGCGGTGGTGCATGTGCAGTTGCTCGGCGCTCTGTTCGTCGAAGTGCTTGGACTCCGCCTCCAGCTTCTCCGCCGCAAGCTTGATGTCGGCCTTTTCCTTCTCGTAGCGGGCGATCTTGTCCCGGTACTTGGTCTTCTGCTCCTCGCTGGCCGTGAGGTCCAGCGCCAGCTCGGCCAGGTTCTGCTTGCCGCTCTTGGCCTGGTAGTAGTTCCATTGGTTGCCGGCCTCGGTCTTCCTGATGGCGGCGTCGTTCTTCAGGATGCCTGCGTTGGCCTGGGTGGCGCCGCCCATGTACGAGAAGAACGCGCCGACCGTCGCGAGGATGGCGGTGATGACGGCGAGTTTGCCGGCGAAACCTTTCGGCTCGTGCTGGGCGGCGTGCTCCAGCTCGTGCTCGTGCGGGCCGTGGACGTGGAAGCCGCGGGATGACATGGTGGTTAGTCCTTGCGTAGGTAGTCGACGAAGTCGAAGCGCAGGCCGTTGGCGCTGGTGTGCGCCTCGCGGCGCGCTTCGATGAATTGGTGGCGCGGCCAGGCCGGGAAATGCCGGTCCGCATCTGCACAGACGATATCCACCTCCGTCAGCGCCAGCCTGTCAGCATGCGCAAGGGCAAGCGCATAGATGTCGCTGCCGCCGATCACGCAGATCTCGGGCTCCGACGCGCAGGCGGCCAGCGCGGCGTCCAGCTCTGCGAACACCTCGGCGCCGGGCAGTTCCTTCACGCTGCGGCTGATGACGAGGTTGCGCCGCCCGGGCAGTGGCCGGAACCTGGCCGGCAGCGAGTCCCACGTGCGCCGGCCCATCACCACCGGCTTGCCCGCCGTCAGCGCCTTGAAGCGCGCCATGTCCTCGGGCAGGTGCCACAGCAGCGCGTTGTCGCGGCCGATGGCGCCATCGCGGGCCACCGCCGCCACCAGCGTGACGACGCTCATACCGCCACCGGTGCCTTGATGGCCGGATGCGGGTCGTAGCCGCCCAGCTCGAAGTCCTCGAACGCGTAGTCGAAGATCGACGCCGGGCGGCGCTTGATCGTCATGGTGGGATAGGGCCGCGGTTCGCGGGCGAGTTGCGTCTGCACCTGTTCGACGTGGTTGTCGTAGATGTGGCAGTCGCCCCCGGTCCAGACGAAGTCACCCAGGTCCAGGTCGCACTGCTGGGCCAGCATCATGGTCAGCAGCGCGTATGACGCGATGTTGAAGGGCACGCCCAGGAAGATGTCGGCGCTGCGCTGGTAGAGCTGGCAGCTCAGCTTGCCGTCCGCGACGTAGAACTGGAAGAAAGCATGGCACGGCATCAGCGCCATCTTGGACAGCTCGGCCACGTTCCAGGCGCTGACGATGATGCGGCGCGAGTCCGGGTTGGACTTCAGCGTCTTGACCACGTCGGCGATCTGGTCGATGTGCCCGCCGTCCGGCGTGGGCCAGGAGCGCCATTGGACGCCATAGACGGGGCCCAGGTCGCCGTCCGGCCGCGCCCATTCGTCCCAGATCGTCACGCCGCGCTCCTGCAGCCAGCGCACGTTGCCGTCGCCGCGCAGGAACCACAGCAGCTCCAGCACGATGGACTTCAGGTGCACCTTCTTGGTCGTCACCAGCGGGAAGCCGGCCGCCAGGTCGAAGCGCATCTGGTGCCCGAACACGCTGCGCGTGCCGGTGCCGGTGCGGTCGCTCTTGTGCACGCCATGCTCGAACACATGGCGCATGAAGTCTTCGTATTGCTGCGGAGGGCGGGGCGGCGTGCTCATGCGCCCCATTGTCCGACAGCCGCCGAGCGCCTCAGGGCGCCAGCAGCACCCGCAGCATGCGCCGCATGACGGGCGCCATCGCCGGCACCTGCTGCGACAGCGCGGGCTGGCGCACGCTCAGCGCTGTCAGCCCGTTGAACAGGGCGGCCAGCAGCAGGGCGCGGCCCTGGATCTCACCCGCCGGCAGCGCGTCCGCCGCGGCGCCCAGACTCTGGCGGACCAGGTCCTGCGCCTTCTGGTTCACCAGTGCTTCGGCCTGGTGCACGACGGCCGCCAGCCTGGGGTTGCGGCTGGCCTCGGCCAGCACCTCCAGCTCCAGTGCTGCGTCCGCCACCTGGGCGGACTCGTCGATGGCCCGCTCTGTCTCGCCCAGCATCTTGTTCAGCACGTCGTCCTCCTGCTGCAGCTCGGCGATGCGGCCCAGCAGGTCCACGCAGTCCCGCTCGACGATGGCCGCAATGATGTCGTCCTTGTTCTCGAACAGGTTGTAGATGTGGCCGGGGCTCATGCCCGCCGTCTTGGCGATCTCGGCCATGCTGGCGGCGTGGAAGCCGCGGCGGCGGAACGCTTCGGCGGCGGCGTCCAGCACCTGCTGGCGGCGCGCGAGGGCGCGGTCTGAAGGATTGGCGGAGAGAGTCACGATGCGGATTGTGTCGCCCGTGCGCCCGTGCCCGAAGCGTCGCCCGGCGCCGGCGCCCCACCGCCCAGCGCCTTGTACAGCGTCACGCGGTTGACCTGTTGCGCCAGCCGCGCGTTGATGAGTCCCTGCTGGGCGCCGTACAGCGAGCGCTGCGAGTCGAGCGTGGCCAGGCGGTCGTCCAAGCCTTGCCGGAAACGTGCCTCGGCCAGCCGCAGCGCGTCCTGCGTCTGGGCGACGAGCCGCTGCTGCGACGCCACCTGCTGGCCGATGGTGGCGCGCTGCGCGAGCGCATCGGCCACGTCGCGGAACGCAGACTGGATGGCCTTTTCGTACTGTGCCACCGCGATGTCGCGGTCCACCTCGGCCACCTTCAGGTTGGCCTGGTTGCGGCCGGCGTCGAAGATCGGCAGTGTCAGCTGCGGCACGAAGCTCCATGTGCCGCTGCCGGCGCGGAACAGGTCGCCCAGTGCGGGGCTGGCGCTGCCGGCGCTGGCCGTGAGGCTGATGCGCGGGAAGAACGCCGCGCGCGCCGCGCCGATGTTGGCGTTGGCGGCCTGCAGCGTGCGCTCTGCCTGTTGCACATCGGGACGGGTCAGCAGCACGTCGCTGGGCAGGCCGGCTGACAGCTCGGTGAGTTGGCTGACGGGTGCATCGGTGCCGGCCGTGGGCCATTGCGCCGCGGTCAGCGGCTGCCCCACCAGCAGCTCCAGCGCGTTGCGGTCCTGCGCGACCTGGGCCGTCAGGCTGGCCAGATCGGTCTGTGCGGTCTCGGCCGAAATCTCGGCTTGGCGCAGGTCCAGCGTGGACGACACGCCCGCCTGCTGCAGCCGTTGCGTGAGCCGCAGGCCGTCCTGGCGTGCCAGCAGCGTCTGCTCGGCCAGCCGCAGGCGCTCCTGGTCGGCAGCCAGTGTCAGGTAGCTGCCCGCCACCTGAGCGATGAGGCTGATCTGCGCGCTGCGGCGGGCGTCCTCGGTGCCGAGGTATTGCGACAGTGCGGCATCGCTGAGGCTCCTCACGCGGCCGAACAGGTCCAGCTCGTAGGCGCTGATGCCCAGCGTGGCGGTGTACTGGCGGCTGATGGCGGGCTGGCCCGTCGTGCTCAGCGCGCCGGGCAGGCGCTGCGCGCTCTGGCCGACGCCGGCGTTCACCGACGGCAACTGGTCGGCCCGCTGCACGCGGTACTGCGCCTGCGCGCGCTCCACGTTCAGCACGGCCACGCGCAGGTCGCGGTTGTTGGCCAGCGCCTGCTCGATGAGCTGCTGCAGCTTCGGGTCGGTGAAGAACTCGCGCCAGCCGATGTCGGCGGCCTTTGTCTGCGGCGTGGCCGACTGCGGCACGGGCCACTGGGCAGCGACCGGCGCGGCGGGGCGCTCGTAGGTGGGCGCCAGGCTGGCGCAGCCGCCCAGCGCGAGGCTGGCCGCCAGCACGGTGGGAAGGAAGAACTTGGTCATGTCAGTGGCCCTCCAGGGCTTGGGGCGCGACCGGGATGGCGGGCGCCGGTGACGGCTTCTTGCCCGGGAACCAGCGGCGCACGACGACGAAGAACACGGGCACGAAGAACAGGCCCAGCACGGTCGCGCTCAGCATGCCGCCCAGCACGCCGGTGCCGATGGCGTTCTGGCTGCCCGAGCCCGCGCCGGTCGCGATGGCCAGCGGCAGCACACCCAGGGCGAACGCCAGCGATGTCATCAGGATGGGCCGCAGCCGCAGGCGCACGGCGGCCAGCGTGGCGCTGATGGCGTCCTTGCCGGCTTCCATCTGCTCCTTGGCGAACTCGACGATCAGGATCGCGTTCTTCGCCGACAGGCCGATGGTGGTCAGCAGGCCGACCTGGAAGTACACGTCGTTGGACAGCCCGCGCAGCGTGGCGGCCAGCAGCGCGCCGATGACGCCCAGCGGCACCACCAGCATCACCGAGAACGGGATGCTCCAGCTCTCGTACAGCGCGGCCAGGCACAGGAACACCACCAGCAGCGAGATCGCGTACAGCATGGGCGCCTGGTCGCCGGTCAGCCGCTCTTGGTAGGACAGGCCGGTCCAGCTCAGGCCCACGCCACCGGGCAGCTTGGCCGCGATCTCCTCCACCGCATCCATCGCCACGCCCGAGCTCTTGCCCGGCGCGGCGCCGCCCAGCACTTCCACGGCAGGCAGGCCGTTGTAGCGCTCCAGGCGGGCCGGGCCCTGCTCCCAGCTCGCCGTGCCGAAGGCCGAGAACGGCACCATCTGGCCTGACGCGCTGCGCACGCGCCAGGTGTTCAGGTCGTCCGGCTGCATGCGGTAGGCCGCGTCGGCCTGCAGGTAGACCTTCTTCACGCGACCGCGGTCGATGAAGTCGTTCACGTAACTGCCGCCCCAGGCGGTGGACAGCAGGCTGTTGATGTCGCTGACCGACACGCCCAAAGCGCCGGCCTTGGCCGTGTCCACGTCCAGGCGCAGCTGCGCGGCGTCCTCCAGGCCGTTGGGGCGCACGGCGGACAGCCGCGGGTCCTTGGCGGCGGCGCCGAGGAACTGGTTGCGCGCGGCCATCAGCGCGTCACGGCCCGTGCCGGACTGGTCCTGCAGGTAGGCGTCGAAGCCGCTGGACGAGCCCAGGCCCGGCACCGACGGCGGCGCGAAGGCGAAGGCCGAGGCGTCCCGGTACTGCATGAACGCGCCCATCGCGCGGCCGGCCACGGCGGTCACGCCCTGGTCCTTGCCCTTGCGCACGCTCCAGTCCTTGAGCTTGACGAAGCCCATGGCCATGTTCTCGCCGCGGCCCGCGAAGCTGAAACCGGTGACGGCGAAGATGGACTCGACGTTGTCCTTCTCGTTCGTCAGGAAATGGTCCTCGACGCGCTTGAGCACGTCCAGCGTGCGGCCCTGCGTGGCGCCGGCGGGCAACTGCACCTGCGTGAACAAAATACCTTGGTCTTCATCGGGCAGGAAGGACGTGGGCAGGCGCAGGAACAGCCAGGCCATGCCAACGACCAGCGCGCCATAGACGACCAGGTAGCGGCCCCAGCGGTGCACCATGCGGCCGACGAGGCCCTGGTAGCCGTTGGCCGTGGCGTCGAAGCGGCGGTTGAACGCGCCGAAGAAGCCGCGCGTGGCCGGGCCGCCATGGTCGGGCTTGAGCAGCGTGGCGCACAGCGCCGGCGTCAGCACCAGCGCGACGAACACCGACAGCACCATGGCCGACACGATGGTGATGGAGAACTGGCGGTAGATGACGCCGGTGGAGCCGCCGAAGAAGGCCATGGGCACGAACACGGCCGACAGCACCAGCGCGATGCCCACCAGCGCGCCGGTGATCTGGCTCATGGACTTGCGCGTGGCCTCGACGGGCGACAGGCCCTCCTCGGTCATCACGCGCTCGACGTTCTCCACCACGACGATGGCGTCGTCCACCAGCAGGCCGATGGCCAGCACCAGGCCGAACATCGTCAGCGTGTTGATGGAAAAGCCCGCCACGGCCATGACGCCGAAAGTGCCTAGCAGCACCACCGGCACGGCGATCGTCGGGATCAGCGTGGCGCGGAAGTTCTGCAGGAACAGGTACATGACGAGGAACACCAGCACGATGGCCTCGATCAGCGTCTTGACGACCTCGTGGATGGACACCTCGACGAACGGCGTGCTGTCGTAGGCGATGACGGCCTTCACGCCGGCGGGCATGAACGGCGCCATGCGCTTCAGGTCGGCCTCCACGGCCTTGGCCGTGGCCAGCGCGTTGGCACCGGTGGCCAGCTTCACGGCGATGCCGGCAGCGGGCTTGCCGTTGTAGCGCGACACCGTGGCGTAGCTCTCCGCGCCCAGTTCCACGCGGGCCACGTCGCGCAGGTGTACGGTGGCGCCGTCCGTGCCGGTCTTCAGCACGATGTTGCGGAACTGCTCGGGTGTCTGCAGCCGGCTCTGCGCCGTCACGGTGGCGTTGATCTGCTGGCCCACGTTGGCCGGCGCGGCGCCGAGCTGCCCGGCCGAGACCTGCGCGTTCTGCGCCTGGATGGCGGTGGACACGTCGGCCGGCGTCAGGCTGTACTGCGCCAGCTGGCTGGGGTTCAGCCAGATGCGCATCGCGTACTGCGCGCCGAACAGCTGCACCTCGCCCACGCCTTCCACGCGGCTCAGTGGGTCCAGCACGTTGGTGGACACGTAGTCCGACAGGTCGACCTGCGACTGCGAGCCGTCCTCGGAGACGAAGCCCACCACCATCAGGAAGTTGCTGGTGGACTTGACCACCTGCACGCCCTGGCGCTGCACCTCCTGCGGCAGCAGCGGCGTGGCCGACTGCAGCTTGTTCTGCACCTGCACCTGGGCGGTGTCGGGGTCGGTGCTGGCGGTGAAGGTCAGCGTGATGCTGGCGTTGCCCTGCGAGTCCGACGTGGACGACATGTAGGTCATGCCGTCGATGCCCTTGAGCTTCTGCTCGATGACCTGGGTGACGGTGTCCTCCAGCGTCTTGGCGGACGCGCCGGGGTAGCTCGCGTTGATGGACACCTGCGGCGGCGCGATGCTGGGGTATTGCGAGATGGGCAGCGTGTTGATGGACAACGCGCCCGCCAGCATGATGACGATGGCCAGCACCCACGCGAAGATGGGGCGGTCGATGAAGAAGCGGGACATGGCGGGGGCCTCCGATCAGCGCGCGGCGGCTGAAGCTGCCGGCGCGGCCTGCACCGGGCTGCCGGGGCGCAGGCGCTGCAGGCCGTCGACGATGAGCTGGTCGCCCGCCACCAGGCCCGACGTCACCAGCCACTGGCCGTTGATGGCCGGACCGGTCTGCAGCGTGCGGCTCTCGGCCTTGCCGTCCTTGCCGATGACCATCGCCGTCGCGTTGCCCTTGGCGTCGCGCTGCACGGCCGCCTGCGGCGCCAGGATGGCCTGGGCCTGCACGCCGCTCTGCACCTGGGCGCGCACATACATGCCCGGCAGCAGCTGGCGCCTGGGGTTGGGGAACTGCGCACGCAGCGTGACGCTGCCGCTGGCGGGGTCTACCTGCAGCTCCGAGAACTGCAGCCTGCCTTCCAGCGCATAGGTGCTGCCGTCTTCCAGCAGCAGCTTCACGCGCGCCTGGCCGCTGGCGTCGCGCTGCAGCCGGCCTTCGGCGAGGTCGCGCTGCAGGCGCAGCAGCTCGGCGCTGGTCTGGGTGACGTCCACGTAGATCGGGTCCAGCTGCTGCAGTGTGGCCATCGCGGCGGCCTGGTTGGCCGTCACCAGCGCGCCGGGCGTGACCGCCGAGCGGCCGATGCGGCCGGCGATGGGCGCGCTGACGCGGGTGCGGTCCAGGTCGATCTGCGCGGCGCGCACGGCGGCGGTGGCCGAGGCCACGTCGGCCTGCGCCTGCTTCAGCGCGGCCTGCGTGTCGTCGCGCAATTGCTTGCTGACGGCGTCGATGCCGGCCAGCTCGTCATAGCGGCCGGCCTTCAGCTTGGCCGTCGTCGCACTGGCCTCGGCCTTGGCGAGGGCCGCCTTGGCACTGTCCAGCGCGGCCTGGTAGCTGGCGGGGTCGATCTGGTACAGCAACTGGCCGGCCTTGACGTCGCTGCCTTCGGTGAAGGCGCGCGTCTTGACGATACCGTTGACCTGCGGGCGCACTTCGGCGGTCTGGAAGGCCACGGTGCGCCCGGCCAGCTCGGCGCTGAGCTCCACGCGCTGCGGCTGCAGCGTCACCGCGCCCACTTGCGCTGCGACTGGGGCGGCGCCAGGCTTGGCGCCGCCCGGCGTGTCGGCCTTGCCGCAGGCGGTCAGGAAGAGGGCGGCGGCGACGGCGACCACCACGGTCAGCGTGGCGAACGCCGGCATGCTGAGGGAGGGGCGTTGGGACTTGTTGGGCATGGGGCGAACCTCGGCGGGCGGGTGGCCGGGCGGTTCGCAAGCCCGCTGGACTGCATCGCGCTCAACCAGTTGCAAATACTGAATGATCATTCATTCTATTTGATGGCAGGCTGAGGGCAAGAGAAAAGTGAATGACCATTCACTCGTTAGGGGGCATTCGGTCTCGCACGAGGGCGGTCGGCCGGCGACGCGGCACGCACCGTCACCAATCCAATGCGGCCCTCAAGGAGCCGTGGGTCGCCCTCGTGGCGAGGCACCTATCGGGAGCTGCAGCCCTTTGCCCGCCGGGCCACGGCCTGCCAGCCGGCGAGCGTCATGCCCAGCAGCAGCCAGACCGGCGGCTCCGGCACCGGGGACGCGGAGAAGGCGACGTTGTCGATCGTGACCGGGTTGAACAACTGCGTCGACGTGTTGATGAACCTGATCTCCGCGCTCTGCCCGGCGTACGCGGTGACATCGACGCCGTAGGCGCTGCCGCCCAGCGAAACCAGGGCGCCCGCCGTGCCGTTGATGGTGATGCCGAGCGGGCCGCTGGCGAGCAGTGTCAGCGCCCGGGCATCCGACGGCAACAGGCCGGTCTGCGACACATAGGCGTTGACCCACTGCGATCCGCTGGCATTGCTGCTGTCGTAGCCGCTGGCAAAGCTCAGCGAATAGGCGCCGGCCAATGGGCCGGCGGGGACCGTTGCGGCATCGGTCAGCAGGAACCACTGCGTCACGCCGACATGCGTGCCGCCGTAGTACACGGCGGACGTGTCCGCGCCGGCGCTGTGGCTCCAGCCCGGAGCCGCCGCGCTCCAATCAATGAAGCTGATGCCGTTGGGCGGCTGGGTGACGGTCGCGGCCTCGAAGTCGAGGTTGGTGAACGCCTGGCCGTGCGCCGAGGTCGAAGCGGCGGTGATCAGGAGCAGCGCGGGAATGAGCTTCATGATCAAGGTCTCCCTTGTGAAAACGGTGAGGTGGCGTTTGTGACCTGACAAGGCGTTTTCCGGCAAATGACCGCGCCGGCCAACCGTCGTTTTGTGCAGCATCGAACGCGTGCAGGAACCAGCGCACACCCACGCGACTCTGCCAGCCGTGCGAATCCGTTGCAACGGCGGGTTTCACCGGTCAAATGGGCAGTCAGGCCGCATACGGGTGCGACGGATCGGTTTGCGAGCGATGTCCTGAGATTCAAGACGGCGGCGCCGGCAGCGCGAGGCTGTCGCCAACCGCCTTCACGTGCGCCATGGCGTGCAGGCCAAACGCCTCGAATTCGGCGTAGCCCTGGAACGCTCGCGCCGGGATCACCAGCAGCGCTCCGGAACCGAAGCTCATGAACAGGCGCTGGCTGTCGTTCTCGACGGTGACGTCCGGCGTCTAGTAGAGCAGCGTCTTGGCAGAGTCGGTCGTCATCAGCACACCTTCGGCTGTCAGCTCGTAGATCGCGGTGGCCAGGCCTGTCGGCCCCAGCCTGTGTCGCTCGACGAACTTGTCCTGCAGGAACGACCACAAGAACATCGTGGCGAAGAACGCAATGCCTGCGGGCGCCACCCACTTCACGGTGGTGGCAGGGGCGGGGCTGGAAAAGAGAAACGTCGACAACACGAGCCACCAACTGCCCAACGACAGCGCCCCCATGAGGACGGCGCCGATGGTGAGGATCAGCGCCCGGACGCCGACCGGGCTGTGGCGCGCTGCGACGATGGCCTCGGCCAATTGCACGTCGTCCATGTTGTGCGGCACTGAAATCTTCATGAGCCCTGACGTTGATCGTGGAGGTAGGGCGGCAGGATAACCACGGCACAGGGCGTGAAGATGCTGCCCGGGCGTGTACCGTAGCGCCCAACGGCGGGGCTCACGTCCAATCCGCCGCGTCAACTCAAAAGTCTGCCATGTCCAGCTACGTCGATGAAGTGCTCGTGCCCGGTGAACGCGTCGTCCACCTGGGCCGCACCAGCCTGTGGTCAGTGTGGCACTGGCTGGCGCTCGGCTTGATCCTGCTGCCGGCGTTCGGGCTGGGGCTGGTCTTCTGGGTGATGGCCTATGTGCGCATCAAGTCCACCGAACTGGCCGTGACGACCAAGCGGGTGATCGTCAAGCATGGGTTCATCCGGCGCAACACCATCGAGATCAACATCAGCAAGGTGGAGAGCATCCAGGTGAACCAGTCCTTGCTGGGCCGGATGCTCGACTTCGGCACGCTGGTCATTGCCGGCACGGGCGCGTCGCATGCGCCCATAGCCGGCATTGCGGAGCCGCTCGCGTTCCGCCGCGCGTTCGTCGAGGCGCAGGACGCCGTACAGGCCGGCGCGAACTGACGGCGCCGCCCGCGGGCGTTGAACCCTGCGCCGGGATGGATGTCTGCTAGCGTGCCGGCATGAACACGCCGCTGCCTTCTTTCCGCTACCACCCCGACCCATTGGCCACGGGCGCCATCGAGGCGCGCACCATCACCTGCGCCTGCTGCGGCCATCAGCGCGGCTTCGTCTACGTGCAGCCGGTCTACGCGACCACGGACCTGGACGAGCGGCTATGCCCCTGGTGCATCGCCGACGGCTCCGCGGCCAGCAAGCTGGGCGCGAGCTTCTCGGACCCTCAGCCGCTGCAGCAGGCCGGCGTGGCGCCCGACGTCGTCACCGAGGTGAGCCTGCGCACACCCGGCTATTCCTGCTGGCAGCAGGAGGCCTGGCTGTCGCACTGCAACGATGCCTGCGAGTTCCACGGCGATGCGCTGGAAGAGGACATCGAGGACGCCAGCGACGCCACCCAGGCCGACTGGCGCCAGCACTACGGGCTGACCGAGAAGGACTGGGCCCGTGCCACGAAGGACTACGAGCCCGCCGGCGACAACGCGTTCTACAAGTTCGTCTGCCGGCACTGCGGCGTGGTGCGGCTGGGCTGGGACTGTTCCTGACGCGCCCGCACCAAGGGCCTACCTGCAGACCCTCGGTGACTGCGCAGCGGCGCGGTCTCAGCGCGGCTTGCGGCGGCGTTGCAGCGCCAGGCCGAACAGGCTCAGAGCGCCGATCGCCATCAGCGTGGCGCTGGCCGGCTCCGGCACCGGCGCCAGGGCCGACAGCACGATCAGCTGCGAGGCCGCGTTGGCGGGGGCGGTGCCGTCCTGGATCTGCTCGGCGACGAGGTAGATCGTGCCGTTCTCGTCGATGGTCACGCCCTCGATGCCGTTGTGCGCGAGCACGTTGGACAGGTCGAAGCGGCTGATGACGTTGCCGCTGCGGTCGGCCTCCACCAGCAGGCGCGAGCCCAGGCTCAGGAACAGCAGGTGATCAGCGGCGGACGTGCCGGCGAGCGCGTCCACCGTGGACAGCACGGCCACGTCCGACAGCGTCGCCAGGCCCAGGCGGGCCGGGTCGAACAGCGTCGTCATCGTCGACGTGCCGCCCAGGCTGGCGGCGAAGCTCAGCGTGCCGGCGCGCACGTCCTCCGGCACGTCCTGCTTGACCGAGACGAAGCTGCCACCGTTGCGCGGGTCGTAGGCCAGGCCTTCCAGGCCGTCGTTGCCGACGTTGTCATTGCTGATCGACACGCTGGCGTTCGCCAGCCGGGCGCTGCCGCCGTTGCCGTAGGTGAACTTGTAGGCGTCGTACAGCCGCTCCTCGCCGACGACCAACTGGCCGTTGCCCAGGTAGGCCAGGCTTTCGGTGTCGTGCTTGGTGCTGCCGGTGCCGCTCCAGTCGAAGGCCATGGTGCCGAGCGTGCGGCCGGTCAGCGAGATCTCGATGACGCCCGTGCCCTCGTCGCCGACGTAGAACAGCGAATTGCGGTCGCGGGCGTAGGTGACGGCCGACGCCTCCAGGCCGGAGACGCCGAGGCTGCCGGGGTTGATGTCCAGCGCATACGTGGCCGTGACGCTGTAGTTGCCGAGGTTCAGCGCGGTGCCTGCGGCCTGTGCGGCGCCGCAGCTCGCGGCGGCAGCCAGCGCGATCAGCAGCGGCCGGGCGAAGACGGTGGTGAGCTTGCGCATCGCGGGTCAGGCCTTGCCGTTGGCGCGGCGGCGCGCGACGAGACCGACGGCCGACAGCCCGCCGAGCAGCAGCGCGCAGCTGGCCGGTTCCGGCACGGCGGCGATGGCGCCGGGCGAGCCGATCATGGCGCCGTCCGGCGAGGCGAACGCGCCGTTCGTGCCGAGGACGCTGAACAGGCTGATGGTCGCGTTGTCCAGGCCTTGCGCGTTGTCGAAGGTCTGCAGCGGCGCGGTGGCGTCGGACGCGCCGAACGACACTTTCGCCTGCAGCACGCCCGCGGCGTTGAACACGGCCACGCCGTCGCCGGAGGTGCTCAGGCCCACGCCGGCGCCGCTGTAGGTGCCGATCTGCAGGCCGGCCGGCAGGACGCCGCCAAACCAGCCGCTGACGAAGTTGTTGACCTCGGTCGCGCCGCCTTCCAGGAAGATCACCGACTCGCCGGCGGCGAGGGTCGTGATGCCGCTCAGCGCCACGGCGGAGCCGAAGGCGAAGGAGTTGTCGTCCATCTTCCAGCCGCTGAGGGCGAGCGCGCTGCTGCCGGTGTTGGTCAGCTCGAACCAGTCGGCACCGACGCTGGAGCCGCTGCTCCACGGCGCCACTTCGGTGATGCGGACCTGCGCCTGGGCGGCGGTGCCGCCGACCGTCAGGAGCAGGGCGGCGAGGGCGCCGAGCCAGGTCTTGTGCGTCGTCGAGATCTTCATGGCTTGCCTTTGCTTGCGGTTGCTACCGTCGAATCAGTCGGCGAACGCCGGTGCACCATGCCCCGCCCCGTTCAGCCCGCCGGCAGGTTAGGGATGCAACAAGACGAACTCATGACAAGGGCGTCGCGTCGCTCGCAGCCTGTGCCCGCATTCGAGGGGGGGCGGCAGCGCCGCGGGCGCGGGCTCCCGATGACCGAGACTGCGGCAAGACCGCGACTCACCATCCTTCATGAAATTCGCCATCGCTGTTCATTTCGACGGCGCGCAAGCGCAGGCCGCCGCCGTCGCGTTCGACGCCTGGGACTCGCCGGAAGCGGCCAAGACCTATCTGTCGCACATCGCCCACGTCGAGAAGCCCGCACGCGGAGAACTCGACCTGCGCGCACTGCCTTGCGTGATGCAGCTGCTGCGCGAGCACCAGCTGGCACCCGAGCTCATCCTCATCGACGGCTTCGTCCATCTCGATGCGGACGAGACGCCGGGCCTGGGCCGGCACCTGTTCCACGCCCTGGGCAGCCTCACGCCGGTCATCGGCGTCGCCAAGACGCGCCCACCCGGCCTGTCGGCGCAGTTCGAGGTGATGCGCGAAGAGGAGACCCCGCCGCTGATCGTGACCTGCGCGGGCGTCGACATCGGCGCGGCCAAGGCCCGCGTGCGCGCCATGCACGGCCGCAAGCGCGTGCCCACGCTGTTGAAGCTGGTGGCTCGCCTGGCGAAGGGGGCGGGTTGAACTGAGTGTTTTGTTGGGGTTCGCAAGCTCACCCCAACCTACCGGGCCGGCCGCGCGGGGCCGGGCGTGCGAAGTGGCGATGTTTACGCCACGGCGTCCGCGTCCGTTACCAACCCGAACTGCATCGCCGCGAGCTTGGCGTACAGCCCGCCGCGCGCGACCAGTTCGTCGTGGCGGCCGATGTCGACGATGCGCCCGGCGTCCAGCACGACGATGCGGTCGGCCTTCTGGATGGTCGCCAGCCGGTGCGCGATGACCAGCGTGGTGCGGTGCTGCATGGCGGCTTCGAGCGCCGCCTGCACGACGCGTTCGCTCTCGGCGTCCAGCGCGCTGGTGGCTTCGTCCAGCAGCAGCAGCGGCGGGTTCTTCAGCATCGCGCGGGCGATGCTGATGCGCTGGCGCTGGCCGCCCGAGAGGCGCACGCCGCGCTCGCCCAGGAAGCTGGCGTAGCCCTCGGGCAGGGCGCGGATGAAGTCGTCCGCGAAGGCGGCCTTGGCCGCAGCGATCACTTCGTCGTCCGTGGCCGTGGGGCGGCCGTAGCGGATGTTCTCCATCGCGGTGGTGGAGAAGATGACGCTGTCCTGCGGCACCAGGCCCACGTTGGCGCGCAGGTCGGCCAGGCTGAGCTGCTGCGTCGGCACGCCGTTCAGGCGGATCTGGCCGGACTGCGGGTCGTAGAAGCGCAGCAGCAGCTGGAACACGGTCGTCTTGCCGGCGCCGCTGGGGCCTACCAGCGCCACCGTCTCGCCGGGTTGCACGGTCAGCGACAGGCCGTCCAGCGCCGCCGTCAGCGGGCGTGACGGGTAGTGGAAGCCGATGTGGTCGAACTCGACGCGGCTGCCGCCCGTCGTGGCCGACAGGGCCTGCGGCGCGGCCGGGTCGGCCACCGGTGAGCGCGCCTCCATCAGCTCGATGAGCCGCTCGGTGGCGCCGGCCGCGCGCAGCACGTCGCCCCACACCTCGGCCAGCACGGCCACGCTGCTGACCAGCAGCGTCACGTAGACCACCGTCTGGCCCAGGTGGCCGGCGCTGATCTTGCCGGCGATGACGGCCTGCGTGCCCTGGTACAGGCCCCACAGCATGGCGCCGAAGACGGCCGTGATGATGAAGGCCACCAGGAAGGAGCGCACGCGGGTGCGGCTGATGGCGGTGTCGAACGCGGCCTCGCTGGCGGCGGAGAAGCGCCGGCTCTCCGCCGCCTCCTGCGTGTAGCTCTGCACCACCGTCACCGCGTTCAGCACCTCGGCGGCGATGGCCGAGGTGTCGGCCACGCGGTCCTGGCTGGCGCGCGAGAGCTTGCGCACGCGCCGCCCGAAGTACAGCGCCGGGGCCACGACGATGACCAGGATGCCCAGCACCTGGCCCATCACGTAGGGGTTGGTCACCACCAGCATCACCAGCGCGCCCACGCCCATCACCACGTTGCGCAGGCCCATGGACAGGCTGGAGCCGACGACGGTCTGCACGACGGTGGTGTCCGTCGTGATGCGGGAGAGCACCTCGCCGGTCTGCGTCGTCTCGAAGAACTCGGGGCTCTGGCGCAGCACGTGCCTGTAGACGGCATTGCGCAGGTCGGCGGTGACGCGCTCGCCCAGCCAGGTGACCATGTAGAAGCGCGAGGCCGAGAAGATGCCCAAGGCGATGCCCACCCCGAACATCGCGAGGAAGTGCTCGCGCAGCGCCATCAGCCGCTCGCCGGGGTTGCTGGCGCTGAAGCCGGCATCGATGAGACCACGCAGCGCCAGCGGGAACGCCAGCGTGGCCAGCGCGGCCATCACCAGCGTCAGCAGCGCCAGCGCGATGCGGCCGCGGTAGGGGCGCAGGAAGGGCGCCAGGCCGCTCAGCGAGCGGGCGTGCTTGGACGCGGGGCGTTCGGTGGTGGAGCTCATCGGGTCGGTGTCTGTGTCGGCGTCGCGCAAGCGGGGGGCATCGGGCGCGGATTGTGAGCTACGCGAGCGGCGGCCGGCCCGCGTAGCCGGTCAGCTCCAGGTAACCCGCCCCCAGCGGCCGCTGCCCGGCATCGAACAGCCGCGCCACGCCTTCCCAGTAGACGAGGCCGCTGGCCTGGCGCGCGTCGATCTCCTGCGCGTCGAAGGCGGCGGCCAGCCGCATCTCGCCCGCGGGGCTCTTCAGCCGCCATTCCACGGGCCAGCGCGCGTTCGTGGCCGGGCTGGTCCAGTGCCGCGTGGGGGTCATGGCGACCTCGTCCGGCCCGAAGCTGCGGTCGGGCGCGCCCGGCGTGCGCAGGCTGCCGCCGGCCCAGTGCCGCGTGCCGTCCTGGCGGCGCAGCTGGAACAGGGTCAGCGCGCGGCCGTCGTCCAGGTTGATGCCCAGCCAGTCCCAGCCCACGGCGTCGCCCAGCAGGCTGTCGCTCCATTCATGGTCCAGCCACGCGCGGCCGGTGAGCGCCTGGCGGCGGCCGTCGAGCGTCAGCGTGGCCTGCGTCGCGAGCTGCGGGCGCGTGTAGTAGCGGCTGAACTGCGCGGCGGCCGGGCCTTTGCGCGACAGGCCGGCATCGCCCTGCAGCAGCGGTGCGTCCGGCGTGGCGAGCTGCAGCGCCAGCGTGAAGCCGGGGCCGCTGAAGGCGGCTCGGTAGCCGTCGCTGCCCCCGGCTGCGCGGCGCTGCAGCGTCCAGTCGCGCAGCCTGACATTGCAGTCGCCCACCGCGGCCTCGACGGCGCCCGGCAGCGTGCGCAGCAGGCGCTGCGTGTGGCGCTGGGTGCGCGCGCCCAGGTCCGACAGCGCCACATGCCCCAGCAGCAGCTGCCGGGCGGCCAGGCCGCTCGGGTGGTCTGCCGACGCGGGGCCGGGCAGCTGGAAGAACGTCAGCTGGTAGCCGAAGCGTGGCGGCCCGCCGGTATCGCCCAGCAGGCCCGTCAGGTACCACCATTCGATGCCCTGGCCCGGATGGGCGCCGAAGTCGTGCGGGAAGCGCAGCGCGGCCTGCGCTTGCAGCGGCAGGGCAGCGAGCAGCAGCGCGCGGCGTTGGACCATCAGGCGTCCTCCCGCACCGCGCGCACGGCGTCCGGGCCCAGCGCGCGCCGGCCGGCCAGCAGCGAGGCGCCCACGGCCGCCGCGAAGGCCAGGCCCACCAGCATCGCCAGCCGGGCCGCGGGCAGGCTCATGTCCATGCTCCAGTGAAAGCTCTGCGGGTTGACGACGTAGACCAGCACGGCACTCAGGCCCACGCCCAGCGCCAGCCCCGCCAGCGCGCCCGCGCCGCCCTGCAGGCTGGCCTCGATCAGCAGCAGACGCATCAGCTGCCGCCGCGACAGCCCCAGGTGGCGCAGCAGCCCGAACTCGCGCTTGCGCGCCAGCGCCTGCGCCGACTGGCTGGCGACCACGCCGAACAGCCCCACCGCCAGCGCCACGGCCTGCAGCCACACGGTGATGGTGAAGCTGCGGTCGAAGAGGCTCAGCGACAGCGTGCGCAGCTCCCCGGCCGCGGCCATCTCGATGTCGTCGGCCTCGGGCGCGGCGGCGCGCACGGCGGCGCGGGCGGCGTCCAGCGCCCGGCCCGGCGCCAGCCACAACGCGACCTCGGTGGTGGCGCCGTCGCCGCTGGCGCGCCGGTAGTCGGCCAGGGCCATCCACACGGCGCCGCTCTGACGCGAGTAGTCGCGCCAGATGCCGTGCACCTGCAGCCGCACCGGCCGGCCGCCGTCCACCAGTTCGGCCGAGAAGACATGCCCCGGCGCCAGGCCGTCGCGGTCGCGCGCCGACTCGTTGACCCACACTGGCAGCGCGTCGGCCGCCACCGCGCCGGTCCAGCGTTCGACCAGCGGCAGCGTGCCGGCGGCCAGCGTGCGGGCTGTCAGCGCCAGCGGGTCGGCACCCGGGGCCAGGCGCAGCCGGGTGGTGCGCTGCGGCGCGCTGCGGGCGATGGCGGGCAGGTGCTGCAGGGCGTCCAGCAGTGCCGGCGCCAGCGGCGCGGGCAGGCCGTCGGCGCCACGCAGCGTGGAGCGCAGGTAGAGGTCGGCCGGCAGCGCCTGGTCCAGCCAGCGCTGCAGCGAGCCGCGGAAGCTGCCGATCATCACCGTCATCGCCACGGCCAGCGCCAGCGCGACCAGCACGCCGGCCAGCGCGCGGCGGGCTTCCGTGGCCTGGTCGCGGCTGCGTTCGCGCGCCAGCAGCAGCAGCGGCCCGGCAGGCCAGCGCGCCAGCAGCGCCGTCAGCCCGCGCACCAGCGCCGGCACCAAGGCCAGCCCGCCCAGCAGCAGGCACAGCATGGACAGGTAGGCGGCGACGGGTACGTCGCCCGGCAGCGGCGGCAGCGCCGCCAGCGCGGTGCCCAGCACGAGCAGGCCCAGCCCGGCAGCCGCCGGCAGCGCGCGGCCCGCCGGCAGGCCCAGGCCCTTGAGCACCAGCGCCGGCGCGATGCGCCGCACCGTCAGCGCCGGCACCAGCGCGGCCACCAGCGCCGCCGTCAGCCCCAGCGCCGCATACACCGCCGCGGGCAGCAGCAGCGGCTGGTTGAACAGCAGCGCCACCGACGACCCGCTGGCGCCGTGCAGGCCCAGGTCGCTGCCCATCAGCGTCAACGCGGCAGCGGCCAGGCCGGTGCCGAGCGCCAGGCCCAGCGCCGTGCCGAGGGCGCCGATGGCCAGCCCTTCGAGCAGCATCAGCCGCCAGCGCATGCCGGCGGACACGCCCAGCACGCCCACCAGCGCCCACTGCGGCAGGCGCTGCGCGGCGGCCAGCGACAGCACCGCGTAGACGAGGAAGCTGCCCGTGAACAGCGCCATCAGCGCCAGCAGGCCCAGGTTGATGCGGTAGGCGCGCGTCAGGTCGGCCAGCCGCGCGGCCTCGTCCGCGGGCGGGGTGGCCTGCAGTCGTGCGGACCGCGTGGCGGCCCAGGCGGCGGCATCGGTGCCGGGGGCGAGCTGCACGTCAATGCGGTCCAGCACGCCCAGCCGGCCGAACAATTGCTGGGCGTCGGCGATGTCCAGCACGCCCAGCGGCGCGTTGCCGGCGGCGATGCGGCCACCGACGGCCAGCGTCACGTCCAGCGGCGCTGCGCCGTCGGGCCGGGGCAGGCGCAGCCTGACCGTCTTTGCCCCGGGTGCGAGGTGGGCGCGCGCCGCGGCATTGAGGTGCACGGTGCCGGCCGCCAGCAGGCCTTGCCAGCCGCCTTCGACCTGCGGGATCAGCTCGGGCGCCAGCGGGCGGGCGCCGCCGGCGGCGGCCAGCAGCGCGAGGGGGTCGATGCCGACCAGGCGCAGGCTCAGCGTGTGGCCTTGCACGGCCTGGCCGGGCCACAGCGCCTGGGCCTCGAGGACGGGGCTGGCGATGGCGACGGCCGGATCGTTCAGCAGCGCGGCGAGGTCGGCGTCGCCGAGGTGGCCCGAGCGGGCCCGCACCACGAGGTCGGGCTGGCCGTCGATGCTGCGCGCGGCGCGCGCGAACTCGGTGAGGGCGGCGCCGTTGAGCAGGTGCACGCCGAAGGCGAGGGCGACGCCGAGCATGACGGCGACGATGGCGAGCAGCACGCGGCCGGGCTGGTCGCGCCAGGTGGGCCAGGTGAGGTGGCGCCAGAGGGTCAGCATGGTCGCGGGGCGCGCGTCACTCGATGCGGCGCCCGTTCTTTGCCGGAAGTGGTGCCGGGATTTCGCCCCGGCGGGCGACCTGCTTGCTTGTACGCACAAGACCGTTCCACGCTCGCCACTGACCCGCAGCAGCCACTCATGCCGTGTGCAGTCCCGCCACATCCAGCCGCAAGCGCCGGTCGGCGGACTGCGCCGCCACCTCCGAGTGCGTCACGAGCAAACACGCCGCGCCCACCTCCCGCGTGCATCGCCTCAGCAGCGCCAGCACCTCGCCGGCATGGCGCGCATCCAGGTTGCCCGTCGGCTCATCCGCCAGCACCAGCGTCGGCCGATGCACCAGCGCCCGAGCGATCGCGACCCGCTGCAACTGCCCGCCGGACAGCTGCCGCGGCATGCGCGCGGCCAGCGCGGCCAGGTCCACGGCGGCCAGCATCTGTGCCACGCGGCCGTCGTCCCGCTGCCCCAGCAGCCGCAACGGCAAGGCCACGTTGTCCGCCACGCTCAGGTGCGGCAGCAGGTGGAAGGCCTGGAAGACGAACCCCAGCGCCTCGCGCCGCAACGCCGACCGCGCCTCGTCGCCCATCGGCCGCAGGTCGCGCCCCGCCAGCGTGATCGAACCGGCGTCCGCTTCGTCCAGCCCCGCCAGGCAGTTCAGCAGCGTGGACTTGCCGCTGCCCGATTCACCCAGCAGCGCGACGATCTCGCCGGGTGCGAGGTCCAGGTCGATGTTGGAGAAGACCGGGGTGTCGCCATAGCGCTTGGCGAGGCCGCGCGCGCTCAGGACGGTCATGCGTTCAGCAGTCTCTGCAGCCCGGCCAGCAGCTCGGGCACGGGCTGCGGCCCGTCGCAGGCGATGACGCGGCGCTTCGGCATGCCACGCAGCCAGGTGACCTGCCGCTTGGCGAGCTGGCGCGTGGCGGCGATGCCGCGCTCGCGCAGGTCGGAGAAGTCATTGGCGTCCAGCGCCTCCCAGACCTGCCGGTAGCCCACGCAGCGCATGGACGGCAGCGCCAGGCTCAGGTCGCCCCGGGCACGCAAGGCCTTCACCTCGTCGACCAGGCCGCCGGCCAGCATCGCGTCGAAGCGTTGCGCCAGCCGCGCGTGCAACCAGGCCCGGTCGTCGGGTTCCAGCGAGAACAGCGGCCAGTCCACCCCTTCGTCACGCGACGCGGCGTGCAGCACGCTCAAGGGCTGGCCGCTCAGGCGGATGACTTCCAGCGCGCGCTGGATGCGCTGGCTGTCGTTGGGCGCGAGGCGCGCAGCGGTCTCGGGGTCCAGCCGCGCCAGTTCGGCGTGCATCGCCGGCCAGCCGCGCTCGGCCGCCTCGGCGTCGATCGCCGCGCGCAGCCCGGCATCGGCCTGCGGCAGCGTGGACAGGCCGTCGAACAGCGCCTTGAAGTACAGCATCGTGCCCCCCACCAGCAGCGGCAGCCGGCCACGCGCGGCGATCTCGGCGGCCAGGCGCTTGGCGTCGCGCACGAACTCGGCGGCCGAGTAGCTCTGCAGCGGGTCGAGGATGTCGATCAGGTGGTGCGGCGCGGCGGCCAGTTCGGCGGCGGTGGGCTTGGCGGTGCCGATGTCCAAGCCGCGGTAGACCAGCGCCGAGTCGACGCTGATGATCTCGACGGGCAGCACCTGGGAAATAGCCAGCGCCGCCGCCGTCTTGCCGCAGCCGGTCGGGCCAGCCAAACAAACGGGATTCATCGCGGGCGTGGTGCCTTCCCAAGCGGCAGCCGTGGAACCGGCTTTGCCGGGCCACTGGCTGCGCCCCCTTGAGGGGGCCGGCGAAGCCGGTAGGGGGGGGTCAAAATTTCTCCCAAGGTGCGAGGTAGCGCCACTGGCCGACCGGCAGGTGGCCCAGCGGGATGCGGCCGATGCGCACGCGCTTCAGGCCCACCACCTTCAGCCCCACCAGCTCGCACATGCGGCGGATCTGGCGCTTCTTGCCCTCGCGCAGCACGAAGCGCAGCTGGTGCTCGTTCTGCCAGCTGACCTTGGCGGGCTTGAGCGCCTCGCCGTCCAGTTCCAGGCCGTGGTTCAGCAGCGCGAGCTTGTTGTGGGACAGCGCCGCGTTGGGCAGCGTGCCCTCGGGCACGGGGTCGCCGCCGGGCAGGCCGACGAACTCGACGCGCACGAGGTATTCCTTCTCGACGTCGGAGTCCTCGCCGATCAGCACGCGGGCGATGCGGCCGTCCTGCGTCAGCACCAGCAGGCCGGTGGAGTCGATGTCCAGGCGGCCGGCGGGTGCCAGGTTGCGGTGGTGGCCGGCGTTGGGCTGGATGCCGGAGGCGTCCTCGGCCCAGCGGTTCGCCGGCTGGAACAGCACGGCCGCCGGCTCGTAGCCGTCTTCGGCCTGGCCGGACACGTAGCCGATGGGCTTGTGCAGCAGCACGGTGACGAGCGAGGCCTGTTGCTGGCGGGCGGCGGGGTCGATGGTGATCTCGACATCCGGGCCGACGCGCTGGCCCAGCACGGCCACCTTGCCGTTCACGCGCACCCAGCCGGCGGCGATCCAGTCGTCGGCCTCGCGGCGCGACGCGAGCTTCAACTCGCCCATGCGCTTGGACAGGCGCTCGCCGTCTTCCGGCGCGACCTCGCGGGCCGGGTTGCGGCGCTGCTGTGGCCGCTGCGGCGGCTCGAAGTGGGGGCCGCGGTGGGCCACGCGGCGCTGGTCCACGCGCGGCGGCCGGTCGTCGCGCGGCCGGTCGCCCGGGCGTTCGTCACGGTGCTCGTTGCGGCGCACCGGCTCACCCCGCTGCGGCGGGCGATCGGGGCTGAAACCGCCCGGACGCGGTCCCGGGCGTCCCTGCCGTTCGTCGCGCGGGCGGTCGGCAGCGTCGGGCCGGCGAAAGGGCTCGCCGCGCTCGCTGCGGTCACCGCGCTGCGGTGGCCGCTCCTGCCTGAAGCCGCCGGCCTCGCGGACCGGGCGGTCGTCGCGTCGCGGCGCGGGCCGTTCCTTGCGCTGCTGCTGCGCCTGCTGGAACTGTTCCTCCCGCTCGGCGCGTTCGGCCTTGGCCTTGGCGAGCGTGGTGCGGGGCTTGGAGACGCCCCGTCCGCGCACGGGGGCGCGTTTCTCGCCCTCCGCGTTGCGGGTCTTGGCAGCGGGTTTCTTGTTCTTGAGTGTCAGCGTGGCCATGTCAGCGTCCGCGTAGGAAAAGGGCATCCAGCTCGCGCATGTCGAGCTGGCGCCAGGTGGGGCGGCCGTGGTTGCACTGGTCGGCGCGCTCGGTGGCTTCCATGTCGCGCAGCAGCGCGTTCATTTCGTCCAGCGTGAGCTGCCGGTTGGCGCGCACGGCGCCGTGGCAGGCCATGGTGGCGAGGATTTCGTGCTGGGCGCGTTCCAGCACCGAGCTGGCGTCGAACTGCGCCATCTCGGCCAGCAGCTCGCGGGTCAGCGCGACGAGGTCGCTGGCCGCCAGCAGCGCCGGGCGCGAGCGCACGGCCAAGGTGCGGCTGGACAGCGGCGACACGTCCAGGCCGAGCCTGCTCAGCGTGTCGGCATGCTGTTCGGCGGCGGCCACCTCTTCGGCGGTCGCGGCGAAGCTGACCGGGATCAGCAGCGGCTGGCTCTCGATGGCGGTCGCGCCCAGGCGGGCCTTGAGCCGCTCGTAGACGACGCGTTCGTGCGCCGCGTGCATGTCGACGATGACCAGGCCGTGCCGGTTCTCGGCCAGCACATACACGCCCTGGATCTGCGCGATGGCGCGGCCCAGCGGCCAGTCCTCGTCGGGCAGCGGCACATGCAAGGCAGCGGTCGCCGTGCCCGTGGTGACGGCGGGCGCTGCACGCGCGGCCTCCCACAGCGTCTCGTGCTGCACCAGCGACAGCCGCACCTGCTCGGCCGTGGCCGGCACGGGGGGTGTGAAGGAGGGCGTGTAGGCCGGACGCGGCTCGGCGACGTAGAGCGTGGCCGGCATGGTCGCCTCGAACGACAGCGGCGCCATGGCCGAGTCGATGCCGGCGGCCTCGGCGCTGCGCGAGGCGGCCAGCGCGTCGATGAAGGCGCGGCGCACGCTCTGGTGGATGGCGCGGCCGTCGCGGAAGCGCACCTCGATCTTGGTCGGGTGCACGTTCACGTCCACCAGCTCGGGCGCGATCTCGATGAAGAGCACGTAGCTGGGCTGGCGCTGGCCGTGAAGCACGTCCTCGTAGGCCGAGCGGATGGCGTGGCTGATGAGCTTGTCGCGCACGTAGCGGCCGTTGACCCACACGTACTGCTGGTCGGCCCGCGAGCGTGCCGCCTCGGGCAGGCCGGCGCGGCCGGTCAGCGCCAGCGGCCCGGCGCTGTATTCGAACGGGCGGCTCTCGGCGGTGAAGTCTTCGCCCAGCACGTCGGCAATGCGCTGCTCGCCGGACGCGGCGCGCCACTGGTCCACCAGCTTGCCTTCGTGCCAGATGGCGAAGCCCACGTCCGGCCGCGCCAGCGCGTGGCGGCGCACGGCCTCCACGCAGTGGGCCAGCTCGGTGGCGTCGGTCTTCAGGAACTTGCGGCGCGCCGGCGTGGCGAAGAACAGCTCGCGCACCTCCACGCTGGTGCCGCGCGAGCGGGCGGCGGCGGTCAGCTCGCCGCTGCGGGCGTCGATGCGGTGGGCGTGCGTGGCGTCGGCGGTGCGGCTGGCGATGGCCATCTCCGACACCGAGGCGATGGCGGCCAGCGCCTCGCCGCGAAACCCCATGGTCGCGACCGACTCCAGCTCGTTCAGCGACGCGATCTTGCTGGTGGCATGGCGCTTGAGCGCCAGCGGCAGCTGCGCCACAGGGATGCCGCTGCCGTCGTCCTCCACGACGATGCCGCGCACGCCACCGGCCATCAGCTTGACCAGCACATTCCTGGCGCCGGCATCCAGCGCGTTGTCCACCAGCTCGCGCACCACCGACGCCGGGCGCTCCACCACCTCGCCCGCGGCGATCTGGCTGATCAGCTCGTCGGGCAGTTCGCGGATGGCGCGGGGCGCGGGAACATCGGGCAGGGGCAACTCCATCCCGGGGATTATCGTTTCCCCCAGCCCGTCACGAAGTCGTCCGGATAATGCGCCCCCCATGGACCTGCTGCATTTCCTTCTCGACTTCATCCTGCACGTGGACCAGCACCTGGCCACGTTCGTCCAGGCCTACGGTGCCTGGGTCTATGCGCTGCTGTTCGTCATCATCTTCGTGGAGACCGGCGTCGTCGTCATGCCCTTCCTGCCGGGCGACTCGCTGCTGTTCGTCGTCGGCGCGATGTGCGGCGTCGGGCTGATGGACCTGGGCCTGTCGATGGGGCTGCTGACCGCGGCGGCCATCCTGGGCAACCAGAGCAATTACGCCATCGGCCGCCATTTCGGGCCGCGCGTGTTCCAGTGGGAGAACTCGCGCTTCTTCAACAAGGACGCCTTCATGAAGGCGCACGAGTTCTACGAGAAGTACGGCGGCATCACCATCGTGGCGGCGCGTTTCATGCCTTTCCTGCGCACCTTCGCGCCCTTCGTGGCCGGCGTGGCGCAGATGACGCGCCGCAAGTTCGCGTTCTACGACGTGGGCGGCGGCGTGCTGTGGGTGTGCGGCATCACGCTGATCGGCTACATGTTCGGCAACGTGCCCTGGGTGAAGCACAACCTGGACAAGATCATCTGGGCCATGATCCTGATCCCCGGCCTGGTCATCATCGGCGGCGCGCTGCGCAGCCGGTTCAAGGGCAAGGCGGCCTGATTCAGTCGGTCCACTTCGCCAGGTAGGCGTCGTAGTTGCGCCGCCAGTCGGCCGAGCCGGCATTGCCCTTGCTCTGGTGCGTGATGGCGATGGGCCAGGTCGTCAGCCGCAGCCCGGCCTGGCGGGCGCTGCGGCAGAAGTCCATGTCGTAGAAGTGGAAGTCGAAGCGCTCGTCGAAGCGCAGCTGCTTCTCGCGCAGCAGGTCGCGCCGTGCGGCGAGCAGCACGCCGTCCAGCAGTTCGCAGGGCGCGGGCGTCGGGCCGAAGTGCGCCAGCGTGCCGAAGGGGTGCTGGGCATGCCCCACGGTGCCGCTGAGGTGGGCGCTGTCGTCCCATTCCAGGCGCGGGGTCGGGAACGCCCAGGACGGCTGCCCCGGCACGCGGCGGCGGTTGCCGGCCACGCCGATGACATCGGCCGCCTCCAGCGCGGCGGTCGTGTGTTCGACGAAGAAATGGTCGTCCAGCCACACGTCGTCATGGATGAACATCAGCAGCGGCTCGGCGTCCGGCGCGGCGATGCGTTCGTTGTAGACCGCCGGCAGGCCGCGCCGGTTCTCGAAGGCGACGTGCGGTTTCAGGCGGTGGTCGTACGCCAGGCGCCGCAGCGACTGGCCCAGCGCCGAGCGGGTCCAGAAGTCGGGGGCGGTGAGGCGGGTCGCGCAAATCAGATCCAGCATGGCTGCGGCAGTCTAGGGCTCGCCGAGACGGGCCCGCGGTGACCTTCGTGACCCCGGCCCCCAGCCGATACAGTGCTGCGCTTTCATATTCCTGCGAACGGAGCTTCCTGTGAGCCGATGCCGTCCTGTCTTCGCGCTGGCGAGCCTTTGGGTCGCGACCAGCCTGGCCTACGCCCAGCCCACGCTGATGCTGCGCCAGCCGGCCGTCTCCAAGGACCACCTGGCCTTCGTCTATGCCGGTGACCTGTGGCTGGCCGACCGCAGCGGCGGCAACGCGCGCCGGCTCACGACCCACGCGGCCAGCGAATTCGCGCCGCGCTTCTCGCCCGATGGCCAGCGCATCGCGTTCTCGGCCAGCTACGACGGCAACACCGACGTCTACGTCATCGGGCTGGACGGCGGGGTTCCGAAGCGCCTGACCTGGCACCCCAGCGCCGACGTCGTCAGCGGCTGGAGCCCGGACGGCCGGCGCGTGCTGTTCGCGTCGCCGCGCGAGGTGCTGAACAACCGCAGCAACCAGCTCTACGAAGTCAGCGTGGACGGCGGCTACGAGAAGCAGGTCATGAAGGCCGTGGCCTACGAGGGCGCCTGGTCGGCCGACGGCAGGCAACTGGCCTACCGCCCGTACAACGCCGCGAATGCGGGCGCCAGCGGCTGGCGCCAGAGCCGCGGCGGCAGCACGCCGCCGGTGTGGATCATGGACATGGCCTCGCAGCGCTGGCAGGAGATCCCGCACGTCAACGCGACGGACTCCGCGCCGGTGTGGGCCGGCGGCGAGGTGGTGTTCATCTCCGACCGCGATGGCGAAACCAAGGGCACCGCCAACCTGTTCGCGTTCAACCCGGCCACGAAGGCGCTGCGCCAGCTGACGAAGGAGACGCAGTGGGACGTGCGCAGCGTCGATGCGTTCGGCACGACGCTGGTGTACGAGAGCGGTGGGCGCATCAAGCAGATCGAGCTGTCGGGCGGCGCGCCGGTGGCGCTGGACATCCAGCTCGCCAGCATCGCGCCGCAGGCCCGCACGCAGTGGAAGGACGCGAGCAAGTCCATCACGCAGGCGCGCCTGTCCGCGACCGGCAAGCGCGTCGTGGTGAGCGCCCGCGGCGAGGTGTTCACCGTACCGGTCAAGGACGGCAGCGTGCGCAACCTGACCGAGACGTCGGGCGTGCGCGAGAAGGACGCGCTGTGGAGCACCGACGGCCAGCGCATCGCCTACATCTCCGACGCACCGGGCATGCGCCATGAGCTGGTGCTGCAGCCGCAGAACGGGCTGGGCGCCAAGGAGCGCATCCTGCTGCCCAAGGACGGCTACTTCACGCTGATGGACTGGTCGCCCGACGGCAACACCGTGCTGCTGCAGGACAACCACCTGAACCTCTACAAGCTCAGTCTCGCGGCCGGTCCGCAGCGCCACCAGCTCGTCAAGGTGGCCAACGACGTGCGGCGCCTGGGCGCCTCCGGCTTCGAGGTGTCGTTCTCGCCCGACAGCCGCTGGCTGGCCTACACGACCTCGGGCGACAACTATTTCGGCCGCCTCTGGCTGCACGACCTCGCCACCGGCAAGAACCACGCGGTGACGGACGGCATGGCCCATGCCAGCGGCCCGGTGTTCTCGCCCAAGGGCGACTACCTGTACTTCCTGGCCTCCATCAACGCCGGCCCCAGCCAGGTGGGGCTGGACCTGTCCACGCAGGAGCGCCCGCGCCGCGCCGGCCTGTACGTGGCCGTGCTGGCCGCCGACGGCAAGTCGCCGCTGGCGCCCAAGGCCGGTGACGAAGATGGCAAGAAGGACGACAAGAAGGACGACGCCAAGAAGGATGACAAGACGTCCGACGACAAGAAGGCGGACGCCAAGAAGGATGAGCCGAAGAAGGACGAGAAGGTCAAGCCGACCCGCATCGATCTGGACGGCCTGGCCGAGCGCATCGTGGCCCTGCCGGTGGCCGAGCGCAACTACGACAGCCTGGCCGTGGCGTCGGACGGCGCGCTGTACTACCTGCAGCGCCCGCAGCCCGGCGTCAGCAACGAGCTGCCGCAGGCCGAGCGCCGCGCGACGGCCGAGCTGTGGCGCTTCGACTTCGAGGAGCGCAAACCCAAGCTGCTGCGCAGCGGCATCGCCGACTACTCGCTCAGCGAGGACCACAAGAAGCTGCTGGTGACGGTGGCCGGTGGCAAGCTGGAAGTGGGCGACGCCAACGACAAGGCCGACAGCAAGCCGCTGGACACGGCCGGCCTGCGCGCCCGTGTGGACCCCAAGGCCGAGTGGAAGCAGATCTTCGATGAGACCTGGTGGATGGAGAAGGAGTTCTTCTACGACCCGGCGCTGCACGGCCTGAACTGGCAGGCCGTCTACGACCGCTACCTGCCGCAACTGGCCTTCGTGCAGCGCCGCGAGGACCTGAACGACCTGCTGGTGCAGATGATCGGCGAGCTGCAGGTGGGCCACAACCGCATGGGCGGCGGCGACGTGCACCAGGAGACGCCGGTGGCCGTGGGCCTGCTGGGCGCGGACTTCACCGTCGAGGGCGGCCGCTACAGGATCGCGAAGCTGTACGCGGGCGACCGCCTCAGCCCGGGCGTGCGCTCGCCGCTGTCGGTGCCGGGCCTGGGCGTGAAGGAAGGCGACTTCATCCTCGCCATCGGCGGCCATGAACTGGATGGCAAGACCAACCTCTACGCGCTGCTGGAGAACACCGTCGGCAAGCAGGTGACCGTGGCCATCGCGCAGGACGCCACGGGCAAGGGCCGCCGCGACATCGTCGTGGAGCCCATCGCCAACGAGCTGCTGCTGCGCCGCTGGGCGTGGATCGACGGCAACCGCAGGAGGGTCGAGCAGAAGAGTGGCGGCAAGGTGGCCTACGTCTACATGCCGGACACGGCGGGCCAGGGCTACGAGCACTTCAACCGCATGTTCTTTGCGCAGGTGGACAAGCCCGCGCTGATCGTCGACGACCGCAAGAACGGCGGCGGCCAGGCGGCCAACTACGTGACCGAGCTGCTGGCCCGGCCCTACCTGGGCAGCTGGAAGGACCGCGACGGACTGGTGTTCGACACACCGGGCGGCGCCATCTACGGCCCCAAGGCCATGCTGATCGACCAGGACGCCGGCTCCGGCGGCGACTTCATGCCCTACGCCTTCAAGCGCGTGGGCCTGGGGCCGCTGATCGGCAAGCGCACCTGGGGCGGGCTGATCGGCATCTCGGTGAATCCGCCGCTGATCGACGGCGGCTTCCTGACCGTGCCGTACTTCCGTTTCTACACGCCGGATGGCGAATGGCGCATCGAGAACGAAGGCGTGTCGCCGGATATCGATGTCAACCTGGACCCCGCCGCCGTCAATCGCGGCGAGGACACGCAGCTGGACGCGGCGATTGCCGACGTGATGAAGCGCCTGGGCGACTGGAAGCCCATCCAGCGCAAGACCGCGCCGCCCGCGGCGACGCTGGGCCGTTGATCGTGAAAGCTTGGGCGGCCCTGTCTCTGCGGGGCCGCCTGTTCCTGCTCGCGCTGCTGCCGCTGCTGGCCTCGCTGCTGCTGATCGCCTTCGCCGTGCGCCAGCAGGAGCGCGACCTCGCCACGCGCGAGCATGCGCTGGTGCGCGCCAGCTACATGGACGCGCGGCGCACCGAGCTGAAGCACTACGTCGACCTCGCCGTCAGCACCGTCAAGCCGCTGCTGGGCCGCCCCGGCGGGGAGCGGCAGGCCTTGCAGCTGCTGTCGTCGCTGGACTACGGCCCCGACGGCTATTTCTTCGTCTACGACCTGCAGGGCCACGTGCTGATGCACTCGCGCCAGCCCGAGCTGATCGGCCAGAACCTGTGGGAGCTGCGCGACCCGCAGGGCCGTCCGTCCATCCAGCACCTCATTGCCCAGGCCAAGGCCGGTGGCGGCTATGTGGACTACATGTGGCGCAAGCCGTCCAGCAGCCTGCTGGCGCCCAAGCTGGGCTATGTCGTCGCGATTCCCGAGTGGCACTGGATGATGGGCACTGGGCTGTACCTGGACGGCATCGAGGCGACGATGGCCGAGCTGGAGCGCGGCGCCAGCAAGAACATCACGGCCACCCTGCTGTGGGTGGGCGGCGTGGCGGTGTTCGGCATCGCGCTGATCAGCGCCGGCGCGCTGGCGCTTAACCTCAGCGAGCACCGCACGGCCGAGGCCAAACTCCGCGCGCTGGCGCGCCAGGTCGTGCGCAGCCAGGAGGACGAGCGCGCCCGGCTGGCCCGCGAGCTGCATGACGGCGTCAGCCAGGCGCTGGTGTCCACCAAGCTGCTGATCGAATCGGCGCAGTCGGACCAGGCTTCGGCCGCGCGCCTGCAGGCCCTGGCGTTGCAGCGCCTGAACGGCACGCTGGCCGAGGTGCGGCACATCTCGCATGCGCTGCGCCCGGCGCTGCTGGACACGCTGGGCCTGCCGGCTGCGCTGCAGCATCTGGCGCGTGAGTTCGACGCGGCGGGCGGCACGCATTTCGAGGCGGCGGTGCTGGGCGAGGAGGTCGGGCTGCCTGATGCCGTGAACACGGCGTTGTTCCGCATCTCGCAGGAGGCACTGAACAACGCCGCCCGCCATGCGAAGGCCGCGACGGTGCGGCTGACGCTGCGCTTCGAGCGCGATGGTGGGCTGAGCCTGGACGTCGCCGACGACGGCAGCGGCTTCGATGCCGACGCCGTGCAGGCCGTGGCCGACCAGGGCCTGGGCCTGCGCAGCATGCGCGAGCGGGCCGATGCACTGGGCGCGCGCCTGCGCATGACGACCGGGCCGGGCGAAGGCTGCCGGCTCGCGGTCACACTGTCGGCCTCGGCACTGGCCGCCGCTGCATGACCGCTCCCGCATGACCGCTCCCATCCGCATCCTGCTCGTGGACGACCATCCCATGGTCCGGGAAGGCCTGGTCGCGCGGCTGCAGGCCGTGCCGCGCTTCGAGGTGGTCGGCGAGGCCGGCAGCCGCAGCGAGGCGCTGGATCAGCTCGCCCGCACGGCACCCGATGTCGTGCTGATGGACGTGGGCCTGAAAGACGTCAATGGCATTGCGCTGGGCGCGGAGATGCTGGCCGCGCAGCCGGCCATCAAGCTGCTGATGTTCAGCATGTACGACAACCCGGAGTACGTGCAACGCGCCTTGCAGGCCGGTGCGCGCGGCTACGTGCTGAAGGATGCGCCGGCGACCGAGATCGTGTCTGCCATCGACGCCGTCGCGGCGGGCGGCACCTTCCTCAGTGCGGCCGTGTCGGGCCGGCTGTTCCGTGGCCAGAGCCCGAAGCCGGTGCTGACGCCGCGCGAGAGCGAGATCCTGGCGAAGCTGGGGCAGGGCGCGTCCAGCAAGCAGATCGCGCGCGACCTGGATTTGAGCGTGCGCACGGTGGAGGCCCACCGGCAGAGCATCAAGCGCAAGCTGGAACTGGAGGGTCAGGCGGAGCTGATCCGCTATGCCGTGGAGCACGCCAGGGATCAGTGAAACGGGGCGGCCGTGGCCGCCCCTTCAGGTTCAGCGCCCGCGGCGCGGGCCGTCGTCGCGATCCCAGCCGTCGCGGCGATCGTGATCGCGGTCACGGCGCCAGTGGCCGCGGTCGTCCCAGCGCGGGCTGCGGTAGGCCGTCTCGTAGACCACGCGCGGCGGCGGAGGCGGGGCGTAGTAGACGTCGCGCGGGTAGTAGCGCGGCGCGGGCACGTAGACCACCGGCGGCGGGGGTGGGGCGTAATACACCGGCGCCGGCTCGGCGTAGTAGCCGCCGTTGGACACCACCACGCCCGGCAGCGGCACATTGATGCCGATGGACCAGTGCGTGCCGGCATGGGCGGCGGTGGCGCCCAGCAACGCGGCGGTGGCGACGGTGGCGGCAAGGATGGAACGAAGCATGGTGAACCTCCTGGGGAGCCCAGCATGGCGCTGGGAATGTCTGAACAACGGCTTGCTGCGGCCGGCGTTGACGAAGCGTTCAGTCCAGAGGTAAGCGGGTGTGAACCCGCCGGGGGCCGCTCATGCGAGACCGTCCAGCACCGCCAGCGCTTGCGCCGGCAGCGTGAGGTTCGCGCTGGCCAGGTTCTGCTGAAGGTGGGCGAGGGACGAGGTGCCCGGGATCAGCAGGATGTTCGGCGAGCGCTGCAGCAGCCAGGCCAGCGCCACCTGCATGGGCGTGGCGCCCAGGCTCGCGGCCACGCCGTTCAGCGCGCCGGACTGCAGCGGCGTGAAGCCGCCCAGCGGGAAGAACGGCACGTAGGCGATGCCCTGGATGGCGAGGTCGTCGATCAGCGCGTCGTCGCCGCGATGCACCAGGTTGTACTGGTTCTGCACGCAGGCGATGCGGGTGATGGACTGGCCCTGGCGCACTTGCGCGGGCGTCGCGTTGCTCAGGCCGATGTCGCGCACCAGGCCGCGCTGCTGCAGTTCCGCCAGCGCGGTCAGCGGCGCCTCGATGTCGCCCTCAGCCGGGCCGTGCACGTCGAACATCAGGCGCAGGTTGACGACGTCCAGCACGTCCACGTCCAGATGGCGCAGGTTGTCGTGCACGGCGGTGGTCAGCTCGGCGGGCGTGAATGCCGTGTCCCACGAGCCCCCGGGGCCGCGTTTGGCGCCGATCTTGGTGACCAGCGTCAGGTCGTCCCGGTAGGGGTGCAGCGCCTCGCGGATGAGCTGGTTGGTGATGTGCGGGCCGTAGAAATCGCTGGTGTCGATGTGGTTGACGCCCGCCTCGACGGCGTCGCGCAGCACGGCGAGGGCGCCTTCACGGTCCTTGGGCGGGCCGAATACGCCGGGGCCGGCGAGCTGCATGGCGCCGTAGCCCATGCGGTTGACGGTCCTGGTGCCGAGCTGGAAGCTGCCTGCGTGATTGAGATCGGTCATGGCCTGACTCCGTTGGAAAGTGGATGGCGCCACTGTAGGAATTCGACCTACGCTTGATAATCCGGCGCAATCAACACGGGTCGTGCGGAATTCAGAACAATGGCGGATCTCGAAGACTTGGCAGCGTTCGCTGCGGTGGCGCGCGCTGGCGGCTTTCGCGGCGCGGCGCGAGCCACCGGCACCAGCGCGTCACGCCTGAGCGAAGCACTGCGTCGGCTGGAAACCAAGCTCGGCGTTCGGCTGCTGCACCGCACGACGCGCAACGTCGCACCCACGGATGCCGGCGCGCGGTTGCTGGAGCGGCTGCAGCCGGCCCTGGCCGAGGTGGAGTCGGCGCTTGACGTGGTCAATGGCTTCCGCGAGCGGCCCGCGGGCCGGCTGCGGCTGAACGTGCCCGTCAGCGCCGCGCGGCTGGTGCTGCCCCACATCGTGCCGCCATTCCTGGCTGCGTATCCGGACATCTGCCTGGAGGTGACGGCGGAGGAGCGCTTCGTGGACCTGGTAGCGGAGGGCTACGACGCCGGCATCCGCTACGAAGAGCGGCTGGAGCAGGACATGGTGGCCATTCCCATCGGCCCGCGCCGGCAGCGCTTCGCGACGGCGGCGTCGCCCGACTACCTCGCACGCCGGGGCCGCCCTGAGCACCCGCGCGACCTGCTGGGCCATGCCTGCATGCGCGGCCGCTTTGCGAACCGGGCCATCAGCGCGTGGGAGTTCGAACGTGACGGCGAGACCGTCAAGGTGGAGCCGGGCGGGCCGCTGATCGTGGGCCTGGGCACGGCGACCGACCTGGCCGTGGATGTTGCGTTGGCGGGTGGCGGCATCGTCTACCTGTTCGAGGACTGGCTGCGCCCCCACCTGGACCGCGGCGAGCTGCTGCCCGTGCTGGAGCCGTGGTGGCCGGGCTTCTCCGGGCCGTTCCTGTATTACGCGGGCCGGCGCTTGTTGCCGGCGCCGCTGAGGGCCTTCGTCGACTTTGTGCAGGCCGGTGTCCCGGCACCGGCCACGCCGTCCTGATCGGCAGGATGCCTTTCAGCTGGCCATCCGCGGCGCGCGAGATGATCAGCGGGGCGGTGCATCGCGGGTGCAAAGGACAGATGGGTCCGGCGGCGATGTTCGTGGACCGATCCATCGCATGGCCGTACCAGTGGTCGATGCCGGCGCGCAGGGCGCTCCAGTCGCCGTGCACAGGCTCGACGCGTCCTCAATACAGCGCAGCGTTCCGGGTTGACCCTTAAGTGATGCCGCGCACCTGCGCTGCGTGGCTTGACCGATGCCGGGGCCGGCCTGTTTCCCGAAACTGCCCGCACGGTAGCGCCGCCTCTTTCGACGTGCGCGCCGCGAATCGGAGACAAGCCTCATGAATCTGCGCCGCCACCTCGTGTGGGCGGGCGTCGCGATCCTGGGCGCTGCATCCCTCGCCACCGTGGCCCTGAGCCGCGGCGAGACGATCAGCGCGCTGTGGATCGTCGCCGCCGCCTTGTGCACCTACCTCATCGCCTACCGCTACTACAGCCTGTTCATCGCTGACAAGGTGCTGGGGCTGGATGCCAGGCGGCAGACGCCCGCCTGGAAGTACAACGACGGCCTGGACTACGTGCCCACCAACAAGCACGTGCTGTACGGCCACCACTTCGCCGCCATCGCCGGTGCCGGGCCGCTAGTCGGGCCCGTGCTCGCGGCGCAGATGGGCTACCTGCCCGGGCTGCTGTGGATCCTGGCCGGCGTGGTCTTTGCCGGCGCGGTGCAGGACTTCATCGTCCTCTTCATCTCCACGCGCCGCGATGGCCGCTCGCTGGGCGACCTGATCAAGCAGGAGATGGGCACGGTGCCCGGGCTGATCGCGCTGTTCGGTGCGTTCATGATCATGATCATCATCCTGGCGGTGCTGGCGTTGATCGTCGTCAAGGCGCTGGCGGATTCGCCCTGGGGCACGTTCACCGTGGCCGCCACCATCCCGGTGGCGCTGTTCATGGGCGTGTACCTGCGCTTCATTCGCCCGGGGCGCATCGGCGAGGTGTCGGTGATCGGCTTCGCGCTGCTGATGGCGGCCATTTTCGGCGGCCAGTGGGTCAGCGAGCATCCCACGCTGTCGCACGCCTTCACCTTCACGCCGGTGCAACTGGTGTGGGCGCTGATTGCGTACGGCTTCGTCGCCGCCTGCATCCCGGTGTGGCTGCTGCTGGCGCCGCGCGACTACCTCAGCACCTTCCTGAAGATCGGCACCATCATCGCGCTGGCCATCGGCATCGTCGTCGTCGCGCCGCCGCTGAAGATGCCGGCGTTGACGCAGTTCGCCGCCGGCGGTGGCCCGGTCTGGGCGGGCAGCCTGTTCCCCTTCCTCTTCATCACCATCGCCTGCGGCGCGGTGTCGGGCTTCCACGCGTTGATCTCTTCGGGCACCAGCCCGAAGCTGCTGGAGAACGAGACGCACGCCCGCTACATCGGCTACGGCGGCATGCTGGCCGAGAGCTTCGTCGCGGTGATGGCGCTGGTGGCGGCCTCGTGCATCGAGCCGGGCGTGTACTTCGCGATGAACAGCCCGGCCGCGGTCGTCGGCAAGGATGCCGCCACGGTCGCGCAGACGCTGTCCACCTGGGGCTTCGTCGTCACGCCCGAGATGCTGACGCAGGCCGCCAGCGATGTGGGCGAGAAGACCATCCTGGCGCGTGCCGGCGGCGCGCCGACACTGGCCGTGGGCATGGCCGAGATCCTGCACCAGGTCATCGGCGGCAAGGCCATGATGGCCTTCTGGTACCACTTCGCCATCCTGTTCGAGGCGCTCTTCATCCTGACCGCCGTGGACGCCGGCACGCGCGCCGGCCGCTTCATGCTGCAGGACCTGCTGGGCAGCTTCGTGCCGTCGCTCAAGCGCACCGAGAGCTGGGTGGCCAACTTCATCGCCACCGGCCTGTGCGTGGCGGCCTGGGGCTACTTCCTGTACCAGGGCGTCGTCGATCCGCTGGGCGGCATCAACACGCTGTGGCCGCTGTTCGGCATCGCCAACCAGATGCTGGCTGCCGTCGCGCTGCTGCTGGGCACCGTCGTCATCTTCAAGATGAAGAAGGACCGCTATGCCTGGGTGACCGCGCTGCCGGCGGCCTGGCTGCTGGCCTGCACGATGACGGCCGGCTGGCTGAAGATCTTCTCGCCCGACCCCAAGCTCGGCTTCCTGGCCCATGCCGACAAGTACGCCGCGGCGATCGCCGAAGGCACCGTGCTGGCGCCGGCCAAGTCGCTGGCGGCGATGGAGCGCGTCGTCTTCAACGACCGGCTGGACGCCGCGTTGTGCGCGTTGTTCATGTTCGTCGTCATCAGCGTGGCGGTCTACAGCGTGAAGGCCATCCTCGCCGCTCGCCGGTCCACCAAGGCCACGGTGCAGGAAACGGCCTTCGTGCCGCTGCCGGCGGGCCAGCATGCTTGAGCGCGGCGACCTGGCGAAAGCCGGTCGCTACCTCACGCAGGGCCTGCGGCTGATGGTGGGCGTGCCGGACTACGGCAGCTACCTGGCCCACCACCAGGCCACGCACCCGGAGCGCGCGGCGATGACCTACGAAGAGTTCTTCAGGGAGCGGCAGACGGCGCGCTACAGCGCGCGCGTCGGGAAATGCTGCTGATCCAGTGGTAGAACGCCGGCCATGCCGGCGTTCCACGACGATGCCCTTCCTGAAGGCTTTCGCCTGCTGCCGGGCCTGTTGGCGCCGGAACAGCGGCAGTCGCTGATCGCTGAACTCTCGACGCTGCCCCCGGGTGCGGCCGGTCAGCGCGAACTGCTGGATCAGCCGTGGTGCCAGAGGCTGGCGCGCTGGCTGAAGGGCCTGCCTCAACTGCAGCCCTATCTGCCGCGCGACAGTGCGGCCGTGCAGTGCACGCTGTTCGAGAAATCTGCGGAGCGCAACTGGCTGGTCGCGCCGCACCAAGACCTTGCAATTCCCGTGCAGGGCCGGGTCGATCACGCCGCGCTGAGCGGCTGGTCCGTCAAGGCGGGCCGCCAGTTCGTGCTGGCGCCAGCGGAACTGCTTCGTCGCATGCTGGCCTTGCGGCTGCATCTGGACGACGCGACCCAAGCCGATGGCGGGCTGCGCTTCGTGCCTGGCTCGCACCGTGACGGCGTACTCGACGAAGCCAGCGCGTGGCAATGGCGCGAGCACTTCGGTGACGTGGCGGCGGATGCGCGGGCCGGCGATGCGCTGCTGATGCGCCCACTCGTGCTGCACGCGTCATCCAAGGCGACGGCGACGGGTCGCCGGCGAGTGCTGCATGTCCTTTTCGGGCCGAGTGAGCTGCCGTACGGGCTGGGCTGGCGGTGGAAGTACTAGCGTGAGGCGCAGCGCTCAATGGCGACCGGAATGCAGCGACGTGGTCGCCGGCTTGGCATGCGTCTGGGTCTTGGCAGGCGCCGTCTACTTCGGACTCTGGTCCTGCGGCAATCATGCGTGGAAGTCGGACCTTTTCCGCCTCATGGCCTGCGCGCTCACGTTGGCGGCCGTGGCCTGGCCGGGGCGCCGGCTGAGTACTTTGTCGCGCAGGCTGCTGTTTCCGCTGATTCTTTGGGCGGCGTATGTGTTTCTCGAATCGGCTGTTGCGCCCTTCTATCCAGCCATGCCCGCCAGTTGGCAGGACTACGTCGAGACGTTCAGGGCCGTGTTGGGTGCTGGCCCCTGTCGTTGACGCCCAAGCTTCACAGCGTCGTGCTGCGCTTTCTCGCCATCGGCGGATTTTTCGCAAAGTACTTCGCGATGCCCGACGCCAGCGCGTCCACCAGCTGGTCCTGGTAGGCCGGGTCGCGCAGCTTGCTCTCTTCCTCCGGGTTGGAGATGAAGGCGGTCTCGACGAGGATGCTGGGGATGTCCGGTGCCTTCAGCACGGCGAAGCCGGCCTGCTCGACGCGTGGCTTGTGCAGCTTGCCGACGCGGCCGATCTGCCCCAGCACCTCGCCGCCCAGCTTGAGGCTGTCTTTGATCTGCGCCGTCGTGCTCATGTCCAGCAGCGCGCGCAGCACGTGGGCGTCCTTGGTGGCCGCGCCGACGTTGATGCCGCCGACGAGGTCGGCCGCGTTCTCCTTGTCGGCCATCCAGCGCGCGGCGGCGCTGGTGGCGGCGCCGTCGGACAGCGCGAACACCGAGGCGCCGCGCGCCTGGCGGTTGATGAAGGCGTCGGCGTGGATGGAGACGAACAGGTCGGCCTGCACGCGCCGCGCCTTGCGCACGCGCTCGTGCAGCGGCACGAAGAAGTCGGCGTCGCGCGTCATCAGCACGCGGATGTTGGCGTTGGCCTGCAGCCGTTCGCGCAGCTTCAGCGCGACGGCCAGCACGACGTCCTTCTCGCGCAGGCCCGAGGGGCCGACGGCGCCGGGGTCTTCGCCGCCGTGGCCGGGGTCCAGCGCGATGACGATGAGGCTGTCAACCTTGGGCTCGGGCTTTGGCGCTGGCGGCGGCGCGGGCCTGGGCGCCGCCGCGACGGCCACGGGCGCGGAAGCCGGAGGTGCAGGCGGTGTAGGCGGTGTAGGCGGTGCAGGCGGGCGTTCGATCTTCTGGATCAGCTCCCCCAGCGCGTCGTTGACGGCACTGGCCGCGGCCTCGGCGTTCTTCGCGGGGGACGGCGCCGTGGCGGCGGGCGGTTTGTCGCGCTCGTTGACCAGCGCCACCAGCGGGTCGGCCTGGAACTTGGGGTAGAGGTCGAAGACGAGCCGGTGCCGGTACGCGGCCACCGGCGCCAGCGTGAAGATCTGCGGTGCCACGGGTTGGCGCAGGTCCAGCACGATACGCACGACGGTGGGCGTGTTCTGGCCTACGCGCACACCGGTGATGTAGGGGTCGTCGGGCTTGACCTTGCCGATCAGCTCGCGCAGGCCCGGGCTCAGCGTCAGCCCGTCGATGTCGATGACCAGGCGGTGCGGCGACTCGACGAGGAAATGTTTCGCCGCCAGCGGCTTGTCGGACTCCAGCGTGACGCGCGTGTACTCCTGCGCCGGCCACACGCGCACGGCGACGATGCTGGCCTCGCCCGCCGACGTGGGCGCGGCCAGCGTGTCGGGGGCCTTCAGCAGCAGCGCGAGCAGGCCCAGCGAGGTGCGGCGCCGCACCGTCATGCCAGCGCCTGCACGAGCCGGCGGGCGCCGACGGCGCGCACGCGGCGGCTGTCGTCGGGCATCAGCTCGATGAAAAGCTGCAGATCGGCCGGCGGCAACTGGCCGGCCGCCTTCTCGGGCCACTCGCAGAGCTTGAGGCCGGGCGCGGCGAAGACGTCGCGAAAGCCGGCGTCCTCCCACTCGCGCGGGTCGCCGAAGCGATAGAAGTCGAAGTGGCTGGCCACGCCACCGCCCGAAGCTGCCGGCAGGTCGTAGACCTCCATCACCGCATAGCTCGGGCTCTTGATGCGGCCCTGGACCCCCAGCGCGCGCAGCAGCAGCCGCACGAAGGTCGTCTTGCCGGCGCCAAGCGGGCCGTGCAGTTCGACGACGGCGTTGGGGGAGGGGAGCAATGCCGCCGCCAGACGTTGGGCGGTGGCCTGTGCCGAGGACTCATCCGTCCAGAGCAGTTCGGTTTCTAGAATCGCAGCCAAATGCAAGAGGTCCCGTTCACTGTCGATGCCGCCCTGCTGATGAAGCGTTTGCGCGGCTGGGCTCGTGAGCTGGGATTCTCACAGATCGCCGTGGCCGACGTGGACCTGAGCAGCGCCGAGCCGGGGCTGCAGGCTTGGCTGGACGCCGGCCACCACGGCCGCATGCACTACATGGCCGCGCACGGCCTCAAGCGTGCCCGGCCGGCCGAGCTGGTGCCCGGCACGCTGCGCGTCCTCACGGCGCGCATGGACTACCTGCCGCGTGACACCCAACCCGGCACCGAGCCCGGCTGGCAGGCCGTCGAATGGGCCGGGCTGGCTCAGCCGTCGCAAGCGCAGATCTCTCTCTATGCCCGCGGCCGCGACTATCACAAGGTGTTGCGCAACCGTTTGCAAAAACTGGCCGACCGGCTGGCACAGGAGGTCGGGCCGTTCGGCCACCGCGTGTTCACCGACTCCGCGCCGGTGCTGGAGGTGGAGCTGGCGGCCCGCTCCGGCCTGGGCTGGCGCGGCAAGCACACGTTGACGCTGAGCCGCGACGCGGGGTCGATGTTCTTCCTCGGCGAAATCTTCGTCGACCTCGACCTGCCACCGACCGAGCCCGTCACCGCCCACTGCGGCGAGTGCAGTGCCTGCATCGACATCTGCCCCACGGCGGCCATCACGGCACCCTACCGCGTCGATGCGCGCCGCTGCATCTCCTACCTGACCATCGAGCACGACGGCCCCATCCCGCTGGAGCTGCGCCCGGCGCTGGGCAACCGCATCTACGGCTGCGACGACTGCCAGCTCGCCTGCCCGTGGAACAAGTTCGCCCAGCCGGCGGTGCTGGCCGACTTCGACGCGCGCCCGGGCATGGCGGGAACGCCGATTGCTGTACTGCTGGCTTGGGACGAGGCCGAATTCCTGCGCCGCACCGAAGGCTCGGCCATCCGTCGCATCGGCTTCACGCGCTGGCGGCGCAACCTGGCCGTGGCGGCCGGCAATGCGCTGCGGCTGCGCGACGACACCGCGCTGCGCGCCGCGCTGCAGCGGGCCGTGCCGGGTGCCGACGCGTTGGTGGCCGAGCACATGGCCTGGGCCTTGTCCGCGCCGACGCGGCCTGCCGCGTTATCTTCCGAACCGCCTTCCGTTGGAGCCTTCGAATGACCTTGTCCCTGAGTCGCCGCGTCGCCGCCCTCGCCCTGGCCAGTGCCGCCTGCCTGCCTGCCCATGCCGTGCGCTACGAAGGCCAGGAGTTCCCCGACACACTGCAGCTGGAGGGCGCCACGCTGCAGCTCAACGGCGCCGGCAAGCGCCAGGTGGCCGTGTATCCGCTGTATCTCGCCGCGTTGTACCTGCCGCAGAAGTCTGCATCGCCCGACGCCATCTATGCCCAGGCCGGGCCGAAGCGGCTGGAACTGCGCATCGTCATCCCGCTCGTGAAGGACGTGTCGACGCAGGAGTTCGTCAAGGCCATCGACAAGGGCGTGCAGCGCAACTGCACCGAGGCCGAGAAGGCCGCCGTGGCCGAGCGGGTGCGCCAGTTCAACACCGCCGTCGGCGATGTCGGCCGCGTGAAGAAGGGCGACCTGCTGCGCATCGACTACCTGCCCGAGCAGGGCGGCACCGTGCTCAGCGTCAATGGCAAGACCTGGGGCAAACCCGTGGAGGGGCAGGACTTCTACACGGCGTTCCTGAAGGTGTTCCTGGGCGACCGCAACAGCGATGCGCGGCTGCGTTCGGGGCTGCTGGGACAGTCATCCTGAACTAGCATCGGCCTCACAACCACGGAGACCGACCTCATGCAACGCCGTTCCCTGATCCAAGCTGCTGCACTGACCGGGCTGAGCCCGCTCGCCTGGGCCGAAGGCTACCCCGCCAAGCCGGTGCGCCTCATCGTGCCGTTCGCGCCCGGTGGCACGACGGACATCATTGCCCGCATCGTCTCGGAACGCATGACCAGCCTGCTGGGCCAGACCATGATCGTGGACAACAAGGCCGGCGGCGGCGGCACGGTGGGCGCCACCGAGATCGTGCGCTCGGCGCCGGACGGCTACACGCTGGGCGTGGCGACCGTGTCCACCACGGCGTCCAACCCCGCGATCAACCCCAAGATCGCCTACAACCCGCTGACCGACTTCACGCCCATCATCAACGTCGCGGCGACGCCCAACGTCATCGCCGTGCACCCGAGCTTCCCGGCGCGCGACTACGCGGGCTTCGTCGCGGAGCTCAAGAAGAACCCGGCCAAGCACAGCTACGCGACGTCGGGCACCGGCGGCATCGGCCACATGCAGATGGAGTTGTACAAGTCGCTGGCCGGCGTGTTCGTGCTGCACATCCCGTACCGCGGCGCCGGCCCGGCGCTGAACGACACGGTGGCCGGCCAGGTGCCGATGATCTTCGACAACCTGCCGTCCGCGCTGCCGTTCATCAAGGACGGCCGGCTCATCCCCATCGTCATCGCCGCCCCGCAGCGGCTGGCCGTGCTGCCCAACGTGCCGACGTTCAAGGAAGTGGGCCTGGAGCCGGTCAACCGCATGGCCTACTACGGCATCCAGGGCCCCAAGGGGTTGTCGCGCGAGGTCGTCGACAAGGTGCACAACGCGATGAAGAAGGCGATCGAGATCCCCGAGGTGAAGAAGCGCATCGAGGACACCGGCTCGCTGATCGTGGCCAACACGCCGGAGCAGTTCGCGCTTCAGATCGCGGCCGAGTTCGAGGTCTACAAGCGGGTCGTTGCGACGCAGAAGCTCAAGCTTGATTGATGTGAAGCCCCTCGCCCAAGGATTGCCTTGGCCGGTCCCCAGAGGGGACGGCGATGCTTGCCGGATTGACCGGCAAGCACATCGCCAAAGCGGGCCGGCTTGGGAGCGGCCCGGCGCTCGGCCCGAACTGCAAATGCCGCATGGGCGGTAAGCCCCTTGATCCAGCGATCGAGTCCTTCATCGAGGCGCTCTGGCTGGAAGACGGCCTGAGCGCCAACACGCAGGCGGCCTACCGGCGCGACCTGACCGCGCTGGCGGCGTGGCTGGCGCCTCAGGCGCTGGATGACTGCACCGAAGCCCGGCTCTTCGAGTACGCCGTCGCCAGGCCCGGCGGCAAGGCGACGAGCGCGAACCGGCGGCTGTCGGTGTTCAAGCGCTACTTCCGCTGGGCGCTGCGCGAGGGCCGCATTCATGCCGACCCGACGCTCAAGCTGACGGCTGCCAGGCAGCCGCTGCGCGTGCCCAAGCTGCTCAGCGAGGCCCAGGTCTCGGCGCTGCTCGCCGCGCCCGACGTGGACACCTCGCTGGGCCTGCGCGACCGCGCCATGCTGGAGCTGATGTACGCCAGCGGCCTGCGGGTCACGGAGCTGGTGACGCTCAAGAGCGCCCACGTCGCGTTCAAGGACATGGTGCTGCACGTCACCGGCAAGGGCAGCAAGTCGCGCATCGTGCCGTTCGGCGAGCATGCGCGCGACTGGCTGGTTCGCTACGTGCGCGAGGCACGCGCGGCAATCCTGGCGGGGCAGGGCAGCGACGACCTCTTCGTCACCGCGCGCGGCGCGGGCATGACGCGGCAGATGTTCTGGACGCTGGTCAAGCGGCATGCGCTGGTGGCCGGCATCACGGCGCCGCTGTCGCCGCACACGCTGCGCCACGCCTTCGCGACGCATCTGCTCAACCATGGTGCGGACCTGCGGGCCGTGCAACTCCTTTTGGGGCATGCCGACCTGTCCACGACGCAGATCTACACCCATGTGGCGCGCGAGCGCCTGAAGGCCTTGCACGCCCAGCATCACCCTCGGGGCTGACCCCTGTGAGCGGCGCACAACAGACGGTGCTCTGGGCGGCCGGGCGCGGCGGGATCGCGCGCAAACTCCCGCGGCATTGCAAAACCCTCGGAGTTGTCATGCCCGCTTCCCGCCTGCTGCCCATTGCCGCTGCCGCGCTCGGCCTGTTCGGCGCCGCCGCCGTCACGGCCCAGGAGGCCAGCAGCCTGGAACGCGTCACGGTTGTCGGCTCGCGCAAGACGCTGCCCGCCGCATCGGCCACCGACACGCTGGTGCCGGTGGACATCTACTCGATGGGCAAGGCGGCCGAGGGCGGCGGCCAGTTCGATCTGGCGCAGACGCTGCAGTACCTGTCGCCATCGTTCAACTCCACGCGCCAGGCCGGCGCGGACGGCGCCGACCTGATCGACTCCGCCGCGTTGCGCGGCCTGGGCTCCGACCAGACGCTGGTGCTGGTCAACGGCAAGCGCCGCCACACGGTGGCGCTGGTGAACCTGTTCGGCGCGCGCAACCGCGGATCGACGGGCACGGACATGAACTCGCTGCCGCTGCTGGCCATCGACAACGTGCAGGTGCTGCGCGACGGCGCGGCGGCGCAGTACGGCTCGGACGCGATCGCCGGGGTCATCAACATCCAGCTGAAGAAGCGCGCCGGCTGCGAGGCGGTGGCCGGCTTCGGGCAGTACTCGGCGGGTGACGGCAAGAACTACCTCGCGTCGGCCTACTGCGGCGTGAAGCTGGGCGGCGGCACGCTGGGCATCACCGGCGAGTATCAGGACCGCGGCCGCTCCAGCCGCTCGCGCCCGGAGGACCTGCCGCGCATCATCGGCGACACCCAGGTCGAGAACCAGACGGTCTACCTGAACGGCGAGTTCCCGGTGGCCGGCGACAACAAGGTCTACGTGACGGCGGGCGCGCAGAACCGCGACGCGTCCTCGGCCGCGTTCGCGCGTGGCGGCATCGGCTCCGACGACATCCCGTCGCGCAACTCCGCCGCGATGTACCCGGACGGCTTCGTCCCCTTCATCAACGGCAAGATCGAGGACCGCTACCTCATCGTCGGCTGGAAGTCGGCCATCGCAGGCTGGGACACCGACCTGTCGCAGACCTATGGCGCCAACAAGCTGCGCTACAACATCAGCCACACGCTGAACGCCTCCATCGCCAACAAGGACCTGCTGGCCGGCGGCAAGGGCCTCAGCGCCAGCAGCTTCGACGCCGGCGGCTTCGGCTTCGACCAGTACACCACCAACTTCGACGTCAGCCGCTTCTTCCCTGAGCTGCTGGGCGGCAGCAACATCGCCTTCGGTGCCGAGTACCGCCGCGAGAAGTACAACATCGTCGCTGGCGAGCTGGGCTCCTACAACGACGCCGACGGCGTGGGCTTCGGCGGCAACGCCGGCAGCCAGGGCTTTCCGGGTTTCCAGCCATCGGACGCGACCCGCCGCGCCCGCACCAGCCAGGCGCTGTACGCCGACTGGGAGGCCACGCTGACGCCGTCGCTGACCACGGACGCGGCGATCCGCACCGAGCACTACAGCGACTTCGGCTCCGAGACCACGGCCAAGCTCGCCGGCAGCTACAAGCTGGCGCCCGCGCTGCTGCTGCGCGGCGCGGCCAGCACGGGCTTTCGCGCACCCAGCCTGCAGCAGCTCTACTTCTCGTCCACCTTCACCGACTTCATCAGCGGCAAGGCGCTGGACGTGGTGCTCGCCCCCAACGGCAGCAAGATCGCCAACGCCGCCGGCGTACCCGCGCTGAAGCAGGAGAAGTCGAAGAACTTCACGCTGGGCATCACCGCCAAGCCCAGCGCCGACACCTCGTTCACGGCCGACCTGTACGAGATCAAGATCAAGGATCGCATCGTGCTGTCCGGCCGCTTCGACGCCGACAACTACCCGGCGCTCGGCGCCATCCTGCAGGGGCTCGGCGTGGGCCAGGCCCAGTTCTTCGTCAACTCGGTCGACACGCGCACCCGCGGGCTGGACCTGACGGCCTCCGCGCGCAACAAGCTGGGCAGCGGTGTGCTGAACACCTTCCTCGCGCTTAACGTCAGCCGGACCACGGTGACCGGCGTCAACGCGCCGGCCTCGCTGAAGGGTTTCGAGGATGTGCTGCTGAGCGAACGCGAGCGCCTCTTCATCGAGCAGGGCGGGCCGCGCGCCAAGGGCACGCTGGGCTTCGAGTACAGCGAAGGCGCCTGGACCGGCGAGGCCAAGTTCATCCACTTCGGCGCCCAGACGCTGGGCACTTTCTCGGGCACCGCGGCTGGCGTGCCGAACGCGTACTACAAGCCCAAGTCCTCGATGGACCTCGGCCTGTCGTGGCAGGCCACGCCGGCGCTCAAGCTCAGCGTGGGCGGCAACAACGTCTTCAACGTGAAGCCCACCAAGCAGGACCCGAACGAGACCGACAACGGCTTCATCTACGACAGCGTGCAGTTCGGCCTGAACGGCGCGTCGTACTTCGCGCGGGCCTACTACAAGTTCTGAACCGTGCATCGTGCCCGGCGCGATTCGCACGGGCACGGCTGACGGCCCGGGTGGGGCTGGGACAATGTGGCGATGGACCACAGCTTTCTCTCCGCCCTGATCCTGCTGCTGCTGGTGCTGGACCCGCTCGGCAGCCTCCCGATCTTCATCCCCATCATGCGCGCGGTGCCCAAGGAGCGGCGCACGCGCGTGGCGGTGCGCGAGGTGGGCATCGCGTTCTGCGTGCTGTTCGCCTTCATGTTCGTCGGCGACAGCTTCCTGCAGGTGATGCACCTGTCCGAGCGCTCGCTGGAGGTGGCGGGCGGCGTGATCCTGATGATCATCGCCATCCGCATGATCTTCGGCAGCTCGGGCGATTCGGCCTACGGCCTGGAGTCGGGGCGAGAGCCGCTGATCTTCCCGCTCGCCGTGCCGCTGCTGGCGGGCCCGTCGGCAATGGCGACGGTGCTGCTGCTGGCCTCGCGCCAACCCGACCGCATCTATGAGTGGATCGGAGCCTTGAGTGCCGCGATGCTGATCTCGGGCGTGACGCTGGTGATGGCCGACCGCATCCGCAAGCTGCTGGGCGATTCGGTGGTGTCCGCCATCGAGAAGCTGATGGGCCTGGTGCTGACCGCGATCGCGGTCGAGATGGTGCTGGCCGGCCTGAAGCGCTACTTCGTCGGCGGGCTGTGAGCCCGGCCTGAAGGCCGGCGGCATGCAGGCCGCAGGGCATGACGCCGTGGCCGGCCAGCGGCCGGTCTCACTTGCCCTTGAGCTTGGCTTCCTTGCCCTTGGGCAGCACGGCCGTCATCGGCGGGACCGGGCGATCCGAGCCCGCGGCCTTGGCGGGCGCCGTGTCTTTCTTGGGTTTCTTGGCCATCTTGTTGCCGCGCTGCTCTGTGTTCGCCATGGGTGCTCCGTACAAGGGGTTTGAAGAAGGCGTGACTATGCCTCAGCCTCGTACCGCGTCCGTGCCGCGCTGACGGCCCATTGCGCCGCTGTGAGGTCGTAGCGAGCGCAATCCATGTCATACCAGCGGCCGGTGCCGGTGAACGTCATGCCCAGGCGCTGCATGACGGTGGAGGAGGGCGTGTTCACGGGCTGGCAGACCGCGCAGATCAGCCCGGGCTTCAGGGTTCGGAATGCCCAGCCGACCATGTGGCGTGCGGCTTCGCTGGCGAAGCCCTGGCCCCAGGCGTCCTGGCGCAGCCGCCAGCCGGTTTCCAGCGGACCGCCGGGGTCGCGGTTCAGGTGCTGGATGCAGCCGCTGCCGATCAACTGCCCGTCGTCCTGGCGTATGAAAGCCCACCACGAGTAGCCGACCTCGGCCCAGCGCGCCTTGACGCGGTCGATCATGCGCTGCGTGTCCTCGGGCGTGTCCGGGCGGCCGGTGATGTAGCGCATGACGACCGGGTCGCGGTTCAGCTCATGCAGGCCTTGGAAATGACGGTCATCCAGCGGTTCGAGGCGCAGCCGAGGAGTGAGCAGGACAGACATGGGCCGCAGGTGGGAGTGCCGAGTGGCGGGCATTCTCAGCCGAAGCGCTCTCACGATTCGGAAGTCACTTTTCAAATCATGAAATGGCACCGTGTTGCAGTGCCGCAATATTTCTCATTATGGTGAATTGAGTTTTGTGATTTGAAAAATTCACTTTAAGTCATTGTTTTTAAATGACAAAGATTTTTGTCTTGTAGAAGACTGGATGCTGCGCAAACGGCGCGCAGGCCTTACGCTTGAGCCATCGGTTTTCGATGTCCAGCAAGGAGCTTTTCCATGACCCGCCTCACCCGTGACCAACAGATCGCCGCCCTCGAAAAAGACTGGGCGGAGAACCCGCGCTGGAAAGGCATCAAGCGCGGCTACAGCGCCGCCGATGTCGTGCGCCTGCGCGGCTCCGTCGAGATCGAGCACACGCTGGCCAAGCGCGGTGCCGAGAAGCTGTGGGGCCTGGTCAACAGCGAGCCCTTCGTCAATGCGCTGGGTGCGTTGACCGGCAACCAGGCCATGCAGCAGGTGAAGGCCGGCCTGAAGGCCATCTACCTGTCCGGCTGGCAGGTGGCGGGCGACGCCAACAGCAACGGCGAGATGTACCCCGACCAGTCCCTGTACTCGGTGGACTCGGTGCCCAAGGTCGTCAAGAAGATCAACGCCACCTTCAAGCGGGCCGACGAGATCCAGTGGAGCGAAGGCAAGGATGACATCGACTATTTCGCCCCGATCGTCGCCGACGCGGAAGCCGGCTTCGGCGGCGTGCTGAACGCCTTCGAGCTGATGAAGGCCATGATCGAAGCCGGTGCCTCCGGCGTTCACTTCGAAGACCAGCTGGCCAGCGCCAAGAAGTGCGGCCACATGGGCGGCAAGGTGCTCGTGCCCACGCGTGAAGCCGTCGCCAAGCTGGTCGCCGCCCGGCTGGCGGCCGACACCATGGGTGTGCCCACACTGCTGGTGGCCCGCACCGATGCCGAAGCTGGCGACCTCGTCACCGCCGACATCGACGACAACGACAAGCCCTTCTGCACCGGCGAGCGCACCGTCGAAGGCTTCTACCGCACCCGCAACGGCCTTGACCAGGCCATCAGCCGCGGCCTGGCCTATGCGCCCTATGCCGACCTGATCTGGTGCGAGACCGGCAAGCCCGACCTGGCCTTCGCCAAGGCCTTCGCCGACGCCATCCACGCCAAGTTCCCCGGCAAACTGCTGGCCTACAACTGCTCGCCCAGCTTCAACTGGAAGAAGAACCTGGACGACGCGACCATCGCCAAGTTCCAGCGCGAGCTGGGCGCTTTGGGCTACAAGTTCCAGTTCATCACGCTGGCGGGCTTCCACAGCCTGAACTACTCGATGTTCGAGCTGGCCCACGGCTACGCCCGCAACCAGATGAGTGCCTTCGTCGAACTGCAGGAGAAGGAATTCGCCGCCGCCGAGAAGGGCTTTACCGCCGTGAAGCACCAGCGCGAGGTGGGCACCGGCTACTTCGATGCCGTGACGACCACCATCGAAGCCAACGCGTCGACCGCCGCGCTGAAGGGCTCGACGGAAGACGAGCAGTTCTTCGACGCCAAGCACGGCTGATTGCCAAGGTCAGACCCTCGACGTTCACGGCCCGCTTCTGGCGGGCCTTTTTTCGTCGGCCGCCGCTGCAGCCGGGCCTGATCAGCGTCGCGCGACCTGGAAGGTGCCGACCGCGCTCGCCAGCGTCCGCGCCTGGTCGCGCAGGCTTTCTGCCGCTGCGGTCGACTGCTCAACCAGCGCGGCGTTCTGCTGCGTGACCTGGTCGAGCTGCGTGATGGCGATGTTGACCTGGCCGATGCCGTCGGACTGCTCGGCCGCGGCGGTCGTGATCTCGCTCATGATGTCCTTGACCCGCTGCACGGCCCCCACGAGCTCTTGCATCGTGCGGCCGGCCTCGGCCACCAGCCGCGAGCCGGCGTCCACGCGCTCGACGCTGCTGCCGATCAGGCTCTTGATCTCCTTGGCGGCGTCCGCGCTGCGGCCGGCCAGCGAGCGCACTTCGCTGGCGACGACGGCGAAGCCGCGGCCCTGCTCGCCGGCACGGGCTGCCTCGACGGCGGCGTTCAACGCGAGGATGTTGGTCTGGAACGCGATGCCGTCGATGACGCCGATGATGTCGGCGATCCGGCGCGAGCTGGCGTTGATCTCGTCCATCGTCGAGACGACCTGCGCCACCACCTCGCCGCCGCGCTGGGCCACGCTGGCGGCGGATGTGGCCAGCGTGTTCGCCTGGCCGGCCGACGCGGCCGAGTGCTGCACCGTGCCGGTCAGTTCCTCCATCGCGCTGGCGGTCTCCTCCAGGCTGGACGCCGCCTTCTCGGTGCGCGCGCTCAGGTCCTGGTTGCCGCTGGCAATCTCGGCCGACGCGGTGTTGATCGACTCCGCCACGTCGCGGATGCCGCCGATGGTCTCCGCCAGCGTCTCGCGCATGCGCCGCAGCGTCGTCTGCAACCGGCCGATCTCGTCGTCGGTCGCGGCCATGCCCTGGCCCGACCGCATCAAGTTGCCGTCCGCCACGCGCTCGGCGAGTTCGTTCGCGGCGGCCAGCCGCGCGGTGATGTTGCGCGTGATGCTCCACGCCGCCACCACGCCCAGTGCCAGCATCACCACGCCCAGCGCCGCCAGCAGCACGCGGCCGCTGCTGTTGGCCGCGTCGATCTCCTGGCCGGTCTTGTCGATGCTGGCGCGCTGGTGGTCCAGGAAGTCCTGCATCCTGGCCAGATACACCTTGGAGCCCGGCACGAACACTTCGGTCAGCTGCCTGTCCGCGGCTTCGGCCTGGCCGTCCTTCTTCAGCTTGACGATCTCCTCGCGAGAGTCGATGTAGACCTTGCGCGCCTTGGCGACCTCGTCGAACAGCGCCCGCTCTTCGGGCGAGCGGATCAGCGCCTCGATGCGCTTCTGCAACTCGGAGGATGACTTGGTCGATTGCGCCTGGTCCTCGGCGAACAGCTGCACCAGCGACGTGTCGGCACTCTTGGCGATCGCGATCGTGCGGCGCACGCCGGCGTTGATGTTGCGGTTCCAGTCCGAGAGCAGCCGTTCCTTCGTCAACGGCTCGTCCATCATCTGCCGCGTCGCTGCGGCCGTGGAGGCCAGCCGCCATGACGCCAGCGCGATCACGCACGCGGCCAGGGCCAGCACCAGTGCAAAGCCGGCGGCCAGCCGTTTGCCGATGGATAGCTTGATCATGGGAGATCTCCTCGTTGTCTCTCGCTCGTGGTCATCCCGCCCGCCATGGGTGTCGGGCAGCGAACGATGCTAGTGCCGAGGTGCGCCGGCCGTCACCGCAAAACAGGGACTTCGATCACGCTCCAGCGCGAAAAAATCAACGGCGCCCGGCGTCGGTGGGTCTCAGCGCGACGCCGCCAGCATCGCCCGGTAGTCGTCGGCGCTGGCCACGCGCGGGTTGGTCTTGTGGCAATGGTCGAGCAGCGCGTGCGTGACGATGCGTTCGTCCAGATCCGGCCCGGCGCCCATCGCCGCCAGGCCCGCGGGCAGCCCCAGGCGGGCACTCATCGCGCTGATCGCATCGGCCACATCGCCCGCCTGCGTACCGGCCAGGCCCATGGCCTGCGCCAGCCGCGCGATGCGGTGTTCGCGCTTCACGCTGTCGGCCTCGGCATTGAAGCGGATGACGGCGGGCAGGAACACCGCGTTCAGCGTGCCGTGGTGCAGCCGCGGGTTGATGCCGCCCAGCGCATGGCTCAGCGAATGCACGGCGCCCAGGCCCTTCTGGAACGCCATGGCGCCGTGCACGCTGGCGCACATCATGTCCAGCCGCGCGTCGCGGTCGCTGCCGTCCCGCGTGGCGCGCTCGATGGCACCCCAGCCGCGGCGCAGGCCCTCCAGCGCGATGCCGTCGGCCGGCGGGTTGAAGGCCGGTGCGAGGAAGGTCTCGATGCAGTGCGCGATCGCGTCCATGCCGGTCGCCGCCGTCAGCGCGGGGGGCAGCTTCAGCGTCAGCGCGGGGTCGCAGATGGCGGCCTTGGGCAGCAGCTCCCAGTTGTGGAAACCCAGCTTGCGGCCGTCGTCGACGATGAGGATGGCGCCGCGCGCCACCTCGCTGCCGGTGCCCGAGGTCGTCGGCACGGCGATCAGCGGCAGCACCTTGGACGTGATGCGGGTCGAGCCGCCTTCGATGGTGGCGTAGGTGGTGAGCGGGCCGTCATGCGTCGCGGCGATGGCCACGCCCTTGGCCAGGTCCATGCTGGAGCCGCCGCCGATGGCGATCAGGCCGTCGCAGCCCGCATCCCTGCACATCTGCACGGCCAGGCGCACGGCGGCCTCCGTCGGATTGGACGGCGTCTGGTCGAACACCGGCGGCTTCACGTCGAAGGCGGCCAGCGCCTCGTCCAGCACGCCGGCCGCGCGCACGCCGGCGTCCGTGATGACCAGCGGGCGCCGCATGCCCACGCGCTCGCATTCGGCCGGCAGCAGGCGGCTCGCGCCGAACTCGATCTCGATGCGGGTCAGGTAGAGGATCTGGGCCATGGGTCGGTCTCCGAGCTGTCTTTGTTTCATCGTAGTGCGCCGCACGCCGCGCGGCCGTCAAGCGCGCGACGTCGGGCCTGGACTTCGGGCCTGTAGACAATGCGGTCCCGATGACCGACAAGAACCCACCGCTCACGCCCCGCATGGCCGAGCTGCTGACGCGCATCCAGCGCGCCAAGCGTGCGCCGTTCCATTCGCTGACACCGCGTGACGCGCGCATCGCCTACCGCATGGGCGCCGAGATCCTGGACCTGCCGCGCGCGCCGCTGCCGCGCGTCGAAGACCTGGTGGTCGCCGGTCGCCCCGCCCGGCTGTATGCGCCCAGCGCCGCCAGGCTGCCGGTCATGCTGTACCTGCACGGTGGCGGCTTCACCATCGGCGACCTGGAGACGCACGACAGCCTGTGCCGGCAGCTCAGCAGCCGCAGCGGCGCGGCCGTGCTGGCGCTGGACTACCGCCTCGCGCCCGAGCACCGCTTCCCGGCGGCCGTGGACGACGCCTGGGCCGCGCTCGACTGGCTGCACGCGCAGGCCGATGCTGCGCTGGGCCTGGACGGTACGCGCCTGGCCGTGGGCGGTGACAGCGCCGGTGGCACGCTCGCCGCGGGCTGCGCCTTCCATGCCCGCGACCGCGGCCTGCCGCTGGCGCTGCAGTTGCTCATCACGCCCGGCACTGCCGCGCAGGCGAGCCACGACTCGCACCGCCGCTTCGCCGAGGGCTACCTGCTCGACGCCAAGGGCATCGAGTGGTTCTTCAGCCACTACATCGACGCGGCCGAGCGCACCGACTGGCGCTTCGCGCCGTTGGAAGCGCAGGACCACAGCGGCCTTGCGCCGGCCGCCGTGCTGCTGGCCGAGGCCGATCCACTCGTCGACGAGGGCCTGGCCTATGCCGACACGCTGCGCGCGGCCGGCGTGCCGGTGCAGCTCGAACTGACCCGCGGCGTCACGCACGACTTCATCAAGATGGGCCGCAGCCTGCACGAGGCGCTGACAGCACTGGACTTCTGCGCCGCCGCCATCCACGACCACCTGCAGCCATGAAACGCACCGACTTCCGCCACCTCGAACCGCTGCGCGTGCGCTGGGCCGAGATCGATGCGCAGGGCATCGTCTTCAACGGCCACTACCTGGCCTATGTGGACACGGCCATCAGCGGCTACTGGCGCGCGCTCGCGCTGCCCTATGCGGACACGATGAAGCACCTCGGCGGCGACCTGTTCGTGCGCCGCGCCGCGCTGGACTACCTGGGCTCGGCCCGCTACGACGACCGGCTGGACATCGGCATCCGCTGCCGCGAGTTCGGCAACAGCTCGATGAAGGTGGACGGCGCGGTGTTCCGCGGCGACCAGTTGCTGGTGCAGGCCGACATGGTCTACGTGTTCGCCGACCCGGTGGCGCAGACGCCGCTGCGCCTGCCGGACGCGCTGCGCGACGTCATTCACGGCTTCGAAGCCGGGCAGTCCGTGGTCAACGTGGAACTGGGCCCGTGGCGCGAACTGGGTGACGCTGCCGCGGCGATCCGCCACGAGGTCTTCATCGACGAGCAGCGCATCCCGGCCGAGATGGAATGGGATGCCGCCGACGCGACCTGCCTGCACGCGCTGGCGCGCAACCGCTTCGGCGTGCCGCTGGCGACGGGCCGCCTGCTGGAGCACGTGCCCGGCGTCGCCAAGATCGGCCGCATGGCCGTGCGCCGCTCCATGCGCAGCAGCCAGATCGGCCGCCAGGTGCTGGACGCGCTGATGGCCGAGGCAAAGCGCCAGGGCTACCGCGAGGTGCTGCTGCATGCGCAGCTCGCGGCGGAGAACTTCTACCTGCGGGCGGGCTTCCAGCGGCGGGGCGAGCCGTTCGAGGAGGCGGGGATCGGGCACGTGGAGATGGTGCGCTCGATCTAACCCAGCATCTAACCCAGCATCTCGAAGCGTTCGACTTTGCGCTCGCTGGCGAGGAAATCCTTCATCGCCGCGGCGACCTGCGGCTCGCGGTGTGTCCAGCCGGGCGGGTAGATTTCCATCCACGTCCACTCGCCCTCGGCGCTGGGCTCGGGCCGCTGCAGCAGCTCGATGGGCGCCTCGACACGCGCCTTGCGGAAGGCGATGAGGGCATCATCGACATGCACGGCCGCGACGCGGTAGTAGACGTAGAGCTGCGTGCTCATTCCTGCGGCGGGATCTCGTAGGGCAGGGCGCGCGGCTGCAGTGCGGCGCCCGTGGCGCTGCCCAGGTGCAGGCTGGGGCCGTCCAGTGCCGCAAGCTTGATCTCGGCGGCAATCACCGTGCGGCCGTCGCGCGTGCCGCTGCCGGCCACCACGCCCGCAGGCTGCTCGGGGTCGGCGCTGCTGAAGATCTCCTGCCCGACCGTCGCGGCGCCGTCGCTCTCGAAGACCTGCAGGCGGCGCTTGAGCGTGCCGCGGTACTGGCTGCGCGCGACGATCTCCTGGCCGGGGTAGCAGCCCTTCTTGAAGCTCACACCGCCCAGCACCTCGAAGTTGATCATCTGCGGCACGAAGGCCTCGACGGTCGCGCCGCGCACCCAGGCGATGCCGGCCTGCGCCTCGGCGCCGGCCCAGTCTTCGGGCGTGATCGCCGCACCCGCCGGCGCAGGTGCATCGGCGGCCTGCACGCGCAGCGCGCGGCCCAGCCCAGGGGCCGCGGGCAGGGCGATCTGCACGGCGTCACCGTCACGCGCGAGCGTCCACGCCTCGGCGGCCGGCACGCCCAGCAGGCCGTAGACGGCGAACTCGGCGCTCGCGTCGGTCAGCTTGCACTTGGCCCGCATCACGAACATCGACAGCCGTTTCAGCGTGGCCGGCAGCGTCTCGGCCGGCAACGCCAGCAGGAGGTCGTCGTCGCCCTGCTTCCAGCCCACCATCGTCGCCAGCAGCCGACCCTTGGCGGTGCAGAAGCCCGCGAGGCGCGCGTGCTCGCGGTCCAGCCCCGCGAAGTCCTGGGTGAGCTGGCCGTGCAGGAAGCTGGCGGCATCGGCGCCCTGGGCGCGGATGACGCCCCAGTCGGTCAGGCGGTGCTGGGTGGGGAGTTGGGTCGGTTCGGACATGGCGGGAATTATCATCGGCGCCCTTTTGACGGAGCCTGGGCAAGGGCATGAAGTGGTTGCTGCGGGCGGTGCTCGCCTTGTTGTTGATCGCCGCGCTGGCCGCGGGCGCCGTGTGGCGGTGGCTGCGCAGCCCGCTCAGCCTCGCCGCGCCGTCCGTGGAACTGTCCATCGAGCCCGGCACGAACCCGGCCGAGGTGGCGCGCGCCTGGGTGGCGGCCGGCGTGCAGACGGATGCTCGTTATCTCTATCAGTGGTTCAAGTGGTCGGGCCGCGCCAAGCAGATCCGCGCCGGCAGCTACGAGGTGCATGCCGGCATCACACCGCGCGAACTGCTGGACAAGATGGTGCGCGGCGACGAGGTGCTGGAGCAGTTGCGCCTCATCGAAGGCTGGAACTGGCGCCAGGTGCGCGCCGCCCTGGCCACGGCGCCGGCGCTGAAGGCGAAGACGGCGCAGATGAGCGATGCCGAAGTGATGGCCGCGCTCGGTGAGCCCGGCGTGCTGCCCGAAGGCCGCTTCTTCCCCGACACCTACGCCTACAGCCGCGGCGTCAGCGACCTGACCGTGCTCAAGCGCGCCCGCGCGGCCATGGAGCGCCGCCTGATGGCCGCGTGGACGGCGCGTGCGCCGGAGCTGCCGCTGAAATCGCCCGAAGAGGCGCTGATCCTCGCGTCCATCGTCGAGAAGGAAACCGGCACCGCGTCGGACCGCAGCAAGGTCGCCGCCGTGTTCGTCAACCGGCTGCGCGCGGGCATGCCGCTGCAGACCGACCCGACCGTCATCTACGGCCTGGGCGAGGCCTTCGACGGCAACCTGCGCAAGCGCGACCTGACCACCGACACGCCCTTCAACACCTACACCCGCGGCGGCCTGCCGCCCACGCCCATCGCGATGCCGGGCCAGGCCTCGCTGCAGGCGGCGCTGCGCCCGGCAGCGGTGAAGTCGCTGTACTTCGTGTCGCGCGGCGACGGCAGCAGCGAGTTCAGCGAAGACCTCGCCGCGCACAATCGCGCGGTCAACAAATACATCCGCGGCAAGTGACGGGACGATTCATCAGCTTCGAGGGCATCGACGGTGCCGGCAAGTCCACCCACATCCAGGCCGTGGCCGACTGGTTCCGTGTGCGCGGCGCCGACGTGCAGCTCAGCCGCGAGCCCGGCGGCACGCCGCTGGCCGAGACGCTGCGCGACATCGTGTTGAACCAGCCCATGGGCTCGCTGACTGAGCTGTTGCTGATGTTCGCCGGCCGCCGCGACCATGTGGAGACCGTCATCAAGCCCGCGCTCGCCGCCGGCCGCACCCTGCTGTGCGACCGCTTCACGGACGCCAGCTTCGCCTACCAGGGCGGCGGCCGCGGCCTGCCGCTGAGCGTGCTGGAGCCTCTGGCCGACTGGGTGCAGGAGGGCACCGAGCCCGAGCTGACGCTGTGGTTCGACCTGCCCGCCGAACAGGCCGCCGCGCGCCGCGCGGGTGCGCGGGAGGCCGATCGCATCGAGCAGCTGGACCTGGCCTTCTTCGAGCGCGTGCGCGCCGCCTACGCGGCCCGTGCGGTGCAGGCCCCCCAGCGCATCGTGCGCATCGACGCGAGCGGCACGCTGGCGCAGGTCGGCGCGCAGGTGCTGGCCGTGCTGGCGCAGCGCTATCCATGCTGAACGCCGATCTTCCCTGGCTGCAGCAGCCGCTGGCCGACGCGCTGGCCCGCGCTCGCTCCCACGCGCTGCTGGTGCAAGGCCCGGCGGGGGTGGGGCAGCTGGAGCTCGCCGTCAAGCTCGCGCAGAGTTGGCTGTGCGAGGCCACCGCGCCCACCGAGCCCGCCTGCGGCCAGTGCGCAAGCTGCAAGCTGTTCGCCAGCGGCACGCACCCCGACTTCCAATTGCTGCTGCCGGAGGCGCTCGAAGCGCCGTCGCGCGAGGCGCTGGGCCTGCCCTACGAGGAACCGGACGCGAAGGCCGGCAAGGCCAAGCCCAGCCGCGAGATCAAGGTCGAAGCGGTGCGCGGGTTGCTCGCGTTTGCGCAGGCCACGTCGGCGCGCGGCAAGGCCAAGGTCGCCGTCATCTTCCCGGCTGAGGCGCTGAATGGCGTGGCGGCGAATGCGCTGCTGAAGACGCTGGAGGAGCCGTCGGGGCTGCTGCGCTTCGCGCTGGCGAGCTTCGATGCCGCGGGCCTGCTGCCGACCATCCGCAGCCGCTGCCAGCCGGTGCCGCTTGCTTTGCCGCCGCATGACGAGGCGCTGGCCTGGCTGGCGTCCAAGGGGGTGGAGGGTGCCGAGGGGCTGCTGGCCGCCACGGGCGGCCGGCCGCAGCAGGCGCTCGACTGGTTCAACGCCGGGCTGACCGATGCGGCCTGGCAGGCGATCCCCAAGCGCGTCGCGCGCGGCGAGGTGGCCACGTTCGCGGACTGGGCGCCGGCGCGTGTCATCGACGCGCTGCAGCGCCTGTGCCACGACCTGCTGCGCCGCCGCCACGGCCAGGCTGGGCAGTTCTTCGCCGCGGCCGCCCTGCCGTCGCCCAAGCGCGCCGCGCCGCTGCTGGCCTGGGAGGCCGAGCTGCGCCGCGCGGCGCGCCACGCCGAACATCCGCTGAACGCAGGGCTGTGGATCGAGGCGCTGGTGGCGCAGACCCAGGCGGCCGTGTCGGCCGCGCTGCGCTGACTACACTGGGCCCATGAGCGACGCCCACTCGAAGTCCGGCCCGAACAGCTTCCAGCCCAGCCAGCTCGGCGGCGCGCTGCCGCTGCCGACCGTCACCGGCGCGGCAGGCTCGGGAGCGCGGCCCAGCGTCATCCAGCTGGTCTTTCGGGAGCGTTCGGCGCTGTACGCGGCCTACATCCCGGCCTTCAGCGAAGGCGGCCTCTTCGTGCCGACCACCCGGGACTACCGGCTCGGCGAAGACATCTACCTGCTGCTGGCGCTGCCTGAGGACAACCAGCGCTACCCGGTGGCCGGCAAGATCGCCTGGCTGACGCCTCCCAACGCGTCGGGTGGCCGCACGCAGGGTGTGGGCGTGCGCTTCCCGGGCGACGAGAAGACCCGGGCCATCCGCATCAGGATCGAGGAAATCCTGGGTACGGCGCTGTCGTCCAGCAAGCCGACCCAGACCCTCTGATCGCTTCTTTTCCCCCGCTCGATGTTCGTTGATTCCCACTGCCACCTCAGCTTCCCGGAGCTGAAGGCCAGGCTCCCCGACATCCTGGCCGACATGCGCAGCGCGCAGGTGGACCAGGCCATCTGCATCTGCACGCAGATGGAGGAATTCGAGGCCGTGCACGCGCTGGCGCTGGAGAACGCGCAGCTCTGGGCCACCGTGGGCGTGCACCCGGATACCGAGGACATGCGCGAGCCCGATGTGGCCGAACTGGTGCGGCTGGCCGCGCTGCCGCGCGTCGTCGCCATCGGCGAGACGGGGCTGGACTACTACCGCCTGAACGGCCGCAGCATCGACGACATGGAATGGCAGCGCGAGCGCTTCCGCACGCACATCCGCGCCGCCAGGCAGGCCGCCAAGCCGCTGGTCATCCACACCCGCGCCAGCGCGGCCGACACGCTGCGCGTGCTGGACGAGGAGGGCGGCGAGCAGGCCGGCGGCGTCTTCCATTGCTTCACCGAGACTGCCGAGGTGGCGCTGGCGGCCGTGGAGCGCGGCTACTACATCTCGTTCTCCGGCATCGTCAGCTTCAAGAACGCACAGGACCTGCGCGACCTCGTGAAGCTGCTGCCGCTGGACCGCGTGCTGATCGAGACCGACAGCCCCTATCTCGCACCCATGCCATTCCGGGGCAAGACCAATTCGCCGGCCTACGTGCCCTATGTGGCGAAGGCGGTGGCCGACGCCCTGGGCCTGCCCGTGCCGGAGGTGGCAGCGCGCACGACCGCCAACACGCGGCGGCTCTTTGGCTTGCCGGAGGTGGCGGCATGAAGCGCTGGCTGGCCGGCGCGCTGCTGTCGGCGGCGGTCGCCGCCCATGCGGCGCCCATCGACGACTTCGTCATGGCCGTCGAGATGAACGACCCTCGCGTCGTGCTGAGCCTGCTGCTCAAGGGCGTGGACCCGAACCAGCCCGATGCGCGTGGGCGCAAGGCCCTCTTCGTCGCAACGCGCGAAGAGTCGCTGCGGGCGCTGGACAGCCTGCTCGCCTCGCCGCTGCTCAAGGTCGACGAGCCCAACGCGCAGGGTGAGACGCCGCTGATGATCGCGGCCATCAAGGGCTCGCTGCCGGCCGTCAAGGCGCTGGCCAAGCGCGGCGCGGCCATCAACCGCGAGGGCTGGACGCCGCTGCACTATGCCTGCAGCGGGCCGGACCACGGCGTGGCGGCGTGGCTCATCGAGCAGGGCGCGGCGATCAATGCGCGCTCAGAGAACGGCACCACGCCGCTGATGATGGCGGCCCGCTACGGCAACGCCGACCTCATTCCCCTGCTCATCAAGGCCGGCGCCGAGCCGCGCGCGGCCAACGAGCAGGAGATGACGGCGGCCGACTTCGCGCAGCGCGGCGGCCGTGACGTGATCGCCAAGGAACTGCGCCGCATCATCCAGGAGCGTCAGCGCGCGGCCGACGCGGCCAAGCCGGCCGCCCGATAAGCGCGACAAAGTTCTCGCGCCTGCGGCCGTGTAGGGAAAAGTCTTACAGCACCTCGCGCGCTGAACCGACTGTTGCGGCAAGACGAGGCTGCCTACAGTGAGTCCATCGACTTTCAACCGAGGCTCACCATGCTGTCCAACACGCCCAATCTGGCCGACCCGTTCGCGATGCTGATCGAGCCCGAGCAGGTGATGCAGGCCGTCGAGCGTTCCGACCGTCTGGCGCGCCTGCAGCGCCGCGTCTACCGGCCGCTGGACCGGCCCTGGATTCCGATGAAAGGCATGGCGGCCGATTTCGACAGCGAGATCGACGCCGAGCCCGATGTGCCGGACCTGTCCGATCTCGAATAAGCCGACCCATGAAAAACGCCCGCTGCTGCGGGCGTTTTCACTTCGAGCTTCGCCGGCGTCTCAGACGCGCTTGCGGTACTCGTGCGTGCGGGTGTCGATTTCGATCTTGTCGCCGTTCTCGACGAACGCCGGCACGGAGATTTCAAAGCCCGTGCCCTTCAGGCGGGCGGGCTTCATGACCTTGCCGGAGGTGTCACCCTTGGCGGCCGGCTCCGTCTCGATCTCGCGCACGACGCTGGTGGGCAGCTCGACCGAAATGGCCTTGCCGTCGTAGAAGGTCACTTCCACGGCCATGCCGTCTTCCAGGTAGGAGATGGCGTCACCCATGTTCTCGGACTCGACTTCGTACTGGTTGTACTCGGTGTCCATGAACACATACATCGGGTCGGCGAAGTAGGTGTAGGTGCAGTCCTTCTTGTCGAGGATGATCTGCTCCATCTTGTCGTCGGCCTTGAAGACCAGCTCGGCGCCGGCGCCGTTCAGCAGGTTCTTCATCTTGATGCGCACGGTGGCGGCACCACGGCCGCCGCGGCTGTATTCGGTCTTCAGGACGACCATCGGGTCCTTGCCCTGCATGATCACGTTGCCTGCGCGGATTTCTTGAGCGAGTTTCATGGTGTATTGCGGGATGAAAGGCCGGGGATTCCGGCTGGCGGCGCACCAGACTCCAAAAGACTCCGTCTTGGTTTGGCGCGGCAAAGCCGGCTATTCTAGCTGGGAAACCCCTAGGAATTGCTGCAAACGCGTCAGCAGGTCGGGCTGGGCCGCCAACTGCGCACGCCAGCCGAAGGCGTGCAGGGCCGCCGCATCCAGCGCCGGCAACGCCGGCAGCGACTCGCTCATCCCGTTCCAGCCCCGCCAGACCGAACGCCAGGCGGCAGGCAGGTCGGCGCGGGCCATGAAGGCCTCCAGCTTGGCGTGGTGGGCGTCGTCGTGCTGCGGGTAGATGTGCCAGACAAAGGGTTTGCCGGCCCATTGCGCGCGCACGAACGAGTCCTCGCCGCGGACGAAGTTCAGGTCGCAGGCCCACAGCAGGTGGTCGTAGTCGTCCTGCGGCAGGTAGGGCAGCGCGAGGTGGCGCAGCCCCGGGCGGTCGGCGATCTGCCCCTGCAGCGGGCCGGGGCAGGCCAGCAGCAGCGTCGGTTGATCCGCCAGCGCATCCAGCAGCGCCGGCAGGCGCGGGTTGTCGTAGGCGAACAGGCTGACGATCCGCTCGCCGGGCCGCGGCGCCCAGCCACGGCCGGCCAGCCAGGCACGGCCATCGAAGGCAGCCCTTTGCGCCAGCAATCCGGGCTCGCGCAGCAGCCCGCCGGTGCGCGGCGTGAAGCCCGGGTAGAAGAAATGCTTGCTCAACCCCGCGGCCGGGCCGTGGAATCGCGGTGACGCGAGGCCGTGGCTGTGTTCGACATAGTCCTCGGCGCTGAGGTATTCGAGGTTGATCCAGTGCGGCGCAGGCACGCGCGCGGCCATGCGGGCGACGAAGGCCGGGGGAAGTTCGCAGCCGAAGGACTCGATGACGACGTCGCCGGGCCGCACGTCCACATCAGCGTGCGGCCACACGCGGACGTCGATGCCGGCCGGCCGCTGCGGCGCCATCCAGCGCAGCGCCGAGGCGTCGTCCACCCACAGCCTGACCGCCTGGCCTCTTGCGGCCAGATCGCGGGCCAGACGCCAGCAGACACCGAGGTCGCCGTGGTTGTCGATGACCCGGCAAAAGATGTCCCAAAGCGTCGGCGAACTCATGGGTCGATTGTCCCAGGCCAAAATCCGCCGCCATGTCGACCCCGACTCCGATCCCGACCCTGTCTCCCCCCGACCCCGGCGAGCCGCCCAGCGCCGAGCTGCCGGCCGAGCGTGCCGCCATTGAAGCCGCCGAGAAGCAGCGCGGCGCCGAGATGGAGGCCGCGGCGCGCGAGATGCGCGAGAAGCTGCTGGCCGAGGTGAGCGCGCTGCCGGCCATGCCCGGTGTCTACCGCTACTTCGACGCCAAGGGCGATGTGCTCTACGTTGGCAAGGCGCGGGAGCTGAAGAAGCGCGTCTCCAGCTATTTCCAGAAGAACCACGGTGGCACGCGCATCGGCCTGATGGTCTCGCGCATCGCGCGCATGGAAACGACGGTGGTGCGCACCGAGGCGGAGGCGCTGCTGCTTGAGAACAACCTCATCAAGACGCTGAACCCTCGGTTCAACATCTTGTTCCGGGACGACAAGAGCTACCCCTACCTGAAGATCACCTCGCACGCCTACCCGCGCATGGCCTACTACCGCGGCGCGGTGGACAAGCGGCACCAGTACTTCGGCCCCTTCCCGAGTGCCTGGGCGGTGAAGGAATCCATCCAGCTGATGCAGAAGGTGTTCAAGCTGCGCACTTGCGAGGACAGCGTCTTCAACAACCGCAGCCGGCCCTGCCTGCTGCACCAGATCAAGCGCTGCTCCGGACCCTGCGTGCCGGCGGGCCAGGGCGGCGACTACGCGCTCAACGTCGCCAGCGCCGAGCGCTTCCTGCGCGGCGAGACGGACGAGGTCATGGCCGCGCTGCAGGAGCAGATGATGACCTACGCGCAAGGCCAGCAATACGAGCTGGCCGCGGAGGTGCGCAACCAGATCCAGGCGTTGTCCAAGGTGCTGCAGCAGCAGGTCATCGAAGAGAGCAGCGCCACCGGCGGCGAACGCGACGTGGACATCCTGGCGGTGAAGGTGCAGGGCGGCCGCGCCTGCGTGAACCTGGCGATGGTGCGCGGCGGCCGCCATCTGGGTGACCGCGCGTTTTTCCCCAAGCACGTGGACGAAGCGACCGCGGTGCGGCTGGATGAGGACGAGGTGGTGTCGCCCGAGCGGCAGGTGCTGGAGGCTTTCATGGCGCAGCACTACCTGGCGTCGCCGGTGCCGGGGCTGGTGGTCGTCAGCGACGCGGTGGACGCGGGCCTGGCCGATGCGCTCGGTGTGCAGAACGGCGGCCGTGTGACGGTGCAGGCCCAGCCGCGCGGCCAGCGGCGCATCTGGTTGGAAATGTGCGTCAAGGGTGCCGAACTGGCGCTGGCCCGCTTGCTGGCCGAGGAAGGCTCGCAGCAGGCGCGCACGCGGGCGCTGGTGGACGCGCTGGACCTGTCCGTCGCCGAGATCGACAGCTTCCGCGTCGAGTGTTTCGACATCAGCCACACGGCGGGCGAGGCGACGATGGCGAGCTGCGTCGTCTTCGAGGGCCACCAGATGCAGAGCAGCCAGTACCGGCGCTACACCATCGAAGGCATCACCGGTGGCGACGACTACGCTGCCATGCGCCAGGTGCTGACGCGCCGCTACAGCAAGATGGCCGAAGCGGCCCAGCTCGGCACCGGACGGCTGCCCGACCTCGTCCTCGTGGACGGTGGCCGTGGCCAGGTGTCGATGGCGCGCGAGGTGTTCGAGGAGCTGGGACTGGACCTGGGGCTGATCGCCGGCGTCGAGAAGGGGGAGGGGCGCAAGGTCGGGCTGGAGGAGCTGGTGTTCGCCGATGGCCGAGAGAAGGTCTACCTGGGCCGTGACTCCGCGGCGCTGATGCTCGTGGCCCAGATCCGCGACGAGGCGCACCGCTTCGCGATCACCGGCATGCGCGCCAAGCGCGCCGCGGCGCGCACGGGCGGGTCGCGGCTGGAGGATGTGCCTGGCGTCGGGCCCAAGAAGCGCTCACAGTTGCTGCAGCGCTTCGGTGGCGTGCGCGGCGTGGCCGGTGCCAGCGTTGACGAGCTGTGCAGCGTGAAGGGCATTTCGCGCGAGCTCGCAGAAGACATCTACCGCGCGCTGCACTGACGTGCAGAGCACGCGAGCTCGCCGAAGGCATCTGCCGCGCGCTGCACTGACAGCGCTGGCCGGAGATGGCGCGGACAATGCATGCATGCAGGAGGAGATTCAACATGTCCATCGTCGACGGTTGCAAGCGCGCTGCGCACTGGGTGATCGCACCGCTGCTGGCCGCCTGTGGCGCCGCGCCTCGCGCGCCCGCGCCGGCCCCAACGCCCAGGCCTGCGCCGGCACCCGCCGTGGCTGCGGCACCGGCGTCCACGTTGGCGCCGGACGCGAGCGCCGCGCTGCCCAAGGCGCAGGGCATGCCGGCGCCCAAGCCCGTGCGCACGCATGATGAGCTGCGCCGCCAGGCCGCCGAACGGCTGGTCATGGCCAACCCCGAGCGCAGCTACATGACGCCGGCGCCCGCGCACCTGCTGACCGTCGTCGTGCTGGACATCGAGGTCAAGGCGGACGGCAGCGTGCGCAAGATCAACGTCGTGCGCCCGCCCAAGTTCGGCCCCGAGACCCTGCAGATGGCGGTTGATGCGGTGAACCGCGCCGCACCGTTCGGCGACGTGCGGCGCATGCCCGAACCGTGGCGGTTCACCGAGACCTTCCTGTTCGACGAGGACCGGCGCTTCAAGCCGCGCAGCCTGGACTGATTCAACCTATCTGCCACAGTCGTGGCGCACCTGCCGGTGCGGTCTATCGGCTTGGGCACAATCGCCGCATGTTCCTGACGCTGCCGACTCTGCTGACCTGGGCCCGCATCGTGGCCATCCCGCTGATCGTCGGGGTGTTCTACCTGGACCTGACGACTGCCCACCAGAACCTGTTCGCGACCGCGCTGTTCATCGTCGTCGCGCTGACCGACTGGCTGGACGGCTACCTGGCCCGCAAGCTCAACCAGACCTCGTCCTTCGGCGCCTTCCTGGACCCCGTGGCCGACAAACTGATGGTCTGCTCGGCCTTGCTGGTGTTGCTGAAGCTGGGGCGCGTCGACGCCTTCGTCGCGCTCGTCATCATTGGCCGCGAGATCACCATCTCGGCGCTGCGCGAGTGGATGGCGCAGATCGGCGCGTCACGCAGCGTGGCCGTGCACATGGTCGGCAAGCTCAAGACGATGGCGCAGATGGTGGCCATTCCCTTCCTGCTGTACGACGGCCAGTTGTTCGGCCTGATTCCGACGCATGCGTGGGGAACCTGGCTGGTCTACGCGGCCGTCGTGCTGACGATCTGGTCCATGGTCTATTACCTGCAGAAAGCGGTACCGGAGATTCGCGCCAAGGCGCGCTGAAGTCGTGCCGCCGTGACTTGCGGCGGCGATCCGGACACCGAGTTGTATCCGGACTTTTCCCGCCCCGCCGTGGCCTGGGCGCGCGTCTAGAATCCGGTTCCCCGTGCACGCCCTGGGCGCCGTTCAGGCGGCCATTTTCAGGATGAACCGTACGGGACCGACATCCGTTCGCAGTTCTGCGCTATAGCTGTGGGCACAGGGCACAACAGTCTGTTGAGGGGGCACGAGTGAACAAGTCCGAATTGATCGAGCACATTGCCAAGCAGGCCGACATTTCCAAGGCCGCCGCGGGTCGTGCGCTCGAAGCCGTCATCGGCGGTGTCAAGACGACGCTGAAGAAGAACGGCACGGTATCGCTGGTAGGCTTCGGCACGTTCAGCATCACCAAGCGGGCCGCCCGTGCTGGTCGCAATCCGCGCACCGGCGATACGATCAAGATCAAGTCGGCCAAGGTGCCCAAGTTCAAACCCGGCAAGGCGTTGAAAGACGCTGTCAACTGAGTTCGCTCAGTTCGGGTCCCGGTTTTCCCGGGCGCTTAGCTCAGTTGGTAGAGCACCTCCCTTACACGGAGATTGTCGGCGGTTCGAGCCCGTCAGCGCCCACCACCCGCTCCGCCGGACGGCAGCTTGCCGTCTCGCACTTAGAATGCGGCTCCCCTCGAAGGCGAACCTCGGTTCGCCTTCGTCGCGTTTGATTCTCAAGGCTCTCCGAGATGTTTGAATTCGTCCGCCAGCACAACCGCCTGTTCCAGTTCATCCTGCTGCTGCTGATCCTGCCGTCCTTCGCCTTCGTCGGCATGCAGGGCTACACCAGCATGATGGGCGGCGCCAACGCGGGCGTGGCCACCGTCGATGGCCGCAAGATCACGCAGGCCGAATGGGACAACGCCTTGCGCGAGCAGACCAACCGCGTCCGCGCCCAGAACCCGACCATCGATCCCAAGATGCTGGACACGCCCGAGGTCAAGCAGCAGGCGCTGGAAACCCTGGTCACCGAGCGCACGCTGCAGGCTGCGGCTGCGCATCAGCACTTCACGCCGAGCCCCGAGGCCGTCACGGCGAGGTTCTGGAGTGATCCTCAGTTCGCCTTCCTGCGCAACCCGGATGGCACCGTCAACAAGGGAATGCTGGCCGCACAAGGCATGTCGCCTTCGATGTTCCTGGAGCGTCTGCGCCAGGACTACGGGCTTCGCCAGGTGCTGACGCCCGTGGAGTCGTCCACCGTGGCCGGCGCTGCCAACGCCAAGCTCGCGTTCGACGCGTTGCTGCAGCAGCGCGAGGTGCAACTGCAGCATTTCGACATCAAGGACTTCGCCGCCAAGATCAACCCCAGTGACGCCGACATCGAGGCGTTCTACAAGCTGCCGGCGAACGAACCCAAGTTCCAGTTGCCCGAGTCCGCCCAGATCCAGTACGTCGTGCTGGACCTCGAAGCGCTGAAGAAGGACGTCAGCTTCACCGAAGAAGACCTGCGCAAGTATTACGACGAGAACGCCTCGCGCTACGGTGTGCCCGAAGAGCGCCGTGCCAGCCACATCCTCATCAAGGTGGACCGCAGCGCCCCCGCCGCGGAACGTGCCAAGGCCAAGGCCAAGGCCGAGGAACTGCTGGCCCAGGTGCGCAAGAACCCGGCCTCGTTCGCTGAAGTCGCCAAGAAGAACTCGCAGGACGAGGGCTCGGCCGTCAACGGCGGCGACCTCGACTTCTTCGGCCGCGGCGCGATGGTCAAGGAGTTCGACGCCGCGGTCTACGCGATGAAGAAGGGCGAGATCAGCAACCTGGTCGAGACCGATTTCGGTTACCACATCATCGAGCTGACTGGCACCCGCGGCGGCGAGAAGAAGCCCCTGGAAGCCGTGCGGGTCGAGGTCGAGGCCGAGGTGCGCAAGCAACTGGCGCAGCGCCGCTACTCCGAGGCTGCCGAGCAGTTCGGCAACCTCGTCTACGAGCAGTCCGACAGCCTGCAGCCCGCCGCCGACAAGCTCAAGCTGCAGCTTCAGACGGCCAACGTGCAACGCCGAGCCCAGCCCGGTGCCGCCGGCCCCCTGGCGTCGCCCAAGCTGCTGGACGCCGTCTTCAGCGCCGAGGCGCTGCGCAACAAGCGCAACACGGAAGCCGTCGAAACCGGCCCCAACCAGCTCGTGTCGGCCCGCGTGGTGCAATACAGCCCGGCCCGCGTGCCGCCTCTGGCCGACGTGAAGGACAAGGTGCGCGAGCAGCTCATCCTCAAGCTCGCCTCCGAGCAGGCCAGGAAGGCTGGCGAAGCGCGCCTGGCCGCGTTGAAGGCCAATCCGGCCGACACCGCCGGCCTGGACGTCGCAACGACCGTGTCGCGTGCCAAGCCGCTGGGGTTGACGCGTGGCCAACTGGAAGCCGTGCTCGGTGCCGATGCCGCCAAGCTGCCTGCCGTGGTCGGCGTCGCCGCTGATGACGGCAGCTACATCGTCGCGCGCATCAACCAGCTCAAGCCGCGCGACGTGGCCGTCATCGACGACGCGCGTGCCGCTCAGCAGTACAACGGTGCCTGGGCCCGTGCCGAAGGCCAGGCCTACCTTGCAGCGCTGAAGTCCCAGTACAAGGCCGTCGTGAAGGTCGCCGCGCCGGCCTCTGCCGCCAGCGCACCCTGATTTCTGGGTTATACTTTTTGGCTCAGTGGTGGTTGTAGCTCAGTTGGTAGAGTCCAGGATTGTGATTCCTGTTGTCGTGGGTTCGAGTCCCATCAGCCACCCCAGAAATACACCTCATGGCACGCCATGAAGAATCAAAAGCCCCAGGCGCATCAAGCACCTGGGGCTTTTTTCTTGTCAGTTCTCATCACGACCACGCGAGTTACGCGTTCACCGTGCGCGCGAGCTTGATTCACGCGTGCGTGGATGCCGCATTGACAATCACCCTGCGGCACTTTGACCTGCACGGCTGTTTCGATCCAGAAAATCCTCGACGGAAAACCGTGTCGCGCCGGACTTCCTGATGGGCATGCGTGCCTCCTGGATGTGCGTGTTCAGCGTTCGTCGCAGGTCAAGCTCACCACAGCAGCATCGGCAACCCGTGCACGGGTGCGCCGACCGGCGCGCTTCAGCCAGGTGCCGGCGTGATTGGAGCCACGCGCGGCCGCCCTGGCGAGCCGACGCTTGCGCAGCGTCACGCACAGGCTCAGCAGCGCCGCTCCCACCAGGGCCGGCGCGTCCGGCTCCGGCAGATCTTTGGCCATGAGGGGGGTCACTGTTTCGCCGCTGAATCGGCGATAGACCGTGCTGGACAGGTCCGAGCCTTCCCAGCCGCCGACCACGGCGACCGTGCCGCCGGCATCGGTGAGGCCGGTGGCGAAGATGAAGTCGATCCAGGGCTGGTCCGCACCGTTGGCGGCCCAGGCCAGCGAGTTGCCAATGCCCCACATGTCGATGTGCCAGGCGATGTTGTTGCCATCGGCTGAGTCGTAATGCCAGCTCAGGCCCTGGCTGCCGGCGGTGGTCTGGATGTCGAAGTCGCCGTAAACGCCCCAGGTCTGCTGGTCGACGTTCCACTGGCTCGCGTCGAAGGTGAACCAGCCGCTGGCCGTGCTGCCATCGTTGAAGGTGACGTTGTTCAGCGTCCAGGTCACGGGATCGGCCTGGGCGACCAGCGCAGTCAGCGCGAAGCCGGCGGCGGCGATGGATGTGCTGAGCAGCGATGTCATGGGTGAGTCTCGGATGAAGCGCGTTCGCGATGCGGTGCGCGGATGGCTTGGGAGGCCTGTCGCATGTCGAGGGCGGCCCCGATGCGGCGGCAGTCTAGGAATGGCGGGTGCTAATCGGCGCTAATCGCCGGCCGCTGCGTCGCCACCCCCGCGAGTGAGGGGCGATGGCGTGGCTTAGGATGCCGGGCCCCAGCCATGACCGACCTGAATCCAGCCACTCGCGTTGCCGATGCGTCCGCCGACGAGGCCGGCTTTGCGCTGCGCTGCGGCGACATCGAGATCGACCGGGCGACGCGGCGGCTGCGCCGGCAAGGCCAGGCGCTGACGCTGGGGTCGCGAGCCGTCGACTTGCTGCTGGCGTTGATCGACGGCCGGGCGCAGGTGCAGACGGCCGATGCACTGCGGGCCGCCGTCTGGCCCGATCGCGCGGTGGGCGACAACAACCTGCGTGTACAGATGACGCATCTGCGCCGGCTGCTTGGCGAGCATGCCATCTTGTACCGGTCGGGGCGCGGCTACCAGTTGCTGGCGGCCGTGCACGAGGCCGCGCCGCAACCCGCGGCGCCGGAACTCCGGCCGGGCAACCTGCCCGAGGCCTTCTGGCCGGTGCTGGGGCGCGATGAGGTGCTCGCGGCGTTGGCGCTGCGGCTGCAGCCGGGCGAGCGTGTGACGCTGGCGGGGCCGGGTGGCGCGGGCAAGACGGCGCTGGCCCTGGCCGCGGCGGCGCGCGCAGCAGCGACCTTTGCCGACGGCACGTGGTGGGTGGACCTCGCTGCGCTGCGTGACAGCAGCCAACTGCCCCACGCCGTGGCCAGCGCCTTGCAGCGGCCGCTGGCCCGCGAGAATGCGATGGAGCACCTGGCCAACGGGCTGGCCGGCCAGTGCCTGCTGCTGGTGCTGGACAACTGCGAGCACCTGCTGGCAGCCGCGGCGGCGCTGTCCGACCGCCTGTTGCACACGGCGCCCACCGTCGCGCTGCTGGCCACCAGCCGCCTGCCGCTGCGCAGCGCCGGCGAGCGGGTGATCGGAGTGCCGCCGCTGTCGCTGCCGCTTGAAGGCGACACCGATGCCGAGTCCGCGCGCGCCAGCGGCGCCGTGGCCGTGTTCGAGGCCAGGGCCCGTGCTGGCGACCCGCGCTTTCGTGTCACGCCGGCCAACGCCGGCACGGTGGTGGAGGTGTGTCGCCGTCTTGACGGCCATGCGTTGGCCATCACGCTGGCTGCTGCGCTGGTGCCGGTGCTGGGGCTGAACGCCGTGCGCGACGGGCTGGCCGAGCGGCTGCGCTGGATGCAGCGTGCCGCGCCGGGCAGCGCGGCGCCGCAGCACCTGTCCCTGCAAGGCACGCTGGACTGGAGCTACGAACTGCTGAACCCCGCCGAACAGCGGCTGCTGCGCTGCCTGGGCGTGTTCACGGGCCGCTTTTCACTCGATGCCGTGGCTGCGGTGGCCGGCACCGACGCTGCCGCCTTGGCGAGGCCGCTGGAGTCGCTGATGGTGCACGGCCTGGTGAGCATCGACAGCGCTGGCCTGCTGGGCACGGACGAGGCGGTCGCGCTGCACACCATGCACGAGTCGGCGCGCCTGTATGCCCATCAATGCCTGGTGTCGGCGGGCGAGGCCGATGCTGCACGTGGTGCATTGGGCCGGCACCTGGTGACTCGGTTGCACCAGCCGTTGGCGCACCGGTCGGCCACGCCCACCCATGCCACGAAGACCTTGATGCGCCTGCTGCCCGATGCGCAGGCGCTGGTGGAATGGGCCACCGTTGCCGACCCGCCTCTCGCTGTGCACTTGTGCAGCCGGGGGGCCGACCTGTGGCGGCAGGTCGGCCAGCATGCGCTGGTGCGCCGGCTGGCTGCACCGCTGCTGGCGCGGCCGGTGACCGAGGCTGAGAGGGGCTTGCGCATCGAGCTGCTGCTCAGTCTGTGCCTCGTGGACTTCGAGCTCGAGGACAGGAATGCCGTGTTGGTCGGTGCGGCCGAAGTTCTGACGTTGGTCGGTGCTGCCGATGAAGTTGCCGATCCTGCGCGGCTGACGCAGCGCGGCATGGCGCTGGCCTGGCAGGCCAATCTGCATGCCACCAGCCGCCAGCCGGCGCTGAGCGAAGCGCTGTATGAAGAGTCGCTGGAGCTGTTCCGCCGTGCCGGCAATGCCCGGCGCGTTCGCGAGATGCTGAGCAACCTGGGTTGGGTGCTGCAAGCCCAGGGCAAGTTCGATGCGGCGCGGCCGGTGCTGAACGAGGCGCTGGATCTGGCCGTGGCTGATGGCGACGATTGGGGCCAGATGGTCTGCCACGAAAACCTGGGCGAGCTGGAGCTCGCATTGCGCAGCCATGCCGCGGCGGCGGCGCATTTCGAGCGTGAGGCCGTGCTGGCGCGGCGCCGGCCGGACATGTTCCGCCTGGCTTACGCCCAGGCCTATCTCGGGTTGGCCTGCGCCGGCAGCGGCGACGGCGCCCGCGCGCTGGCCGCGCTGCACGAGGCGCTGCAGATTGCCACGCGCCACGGCTTTGCGCGCATGCAGGTCGAGGCCTGCTCCGCGCTGGCCGTGGCCTTCATGGGCCTGGGCGAGCCGGCAAAAGGCTATGCCGCGCTGTGTGCGGCACGACGCTGGCGTGCGCGCCACGGCGCAGCGACGAATGAGCTGTTCGATGCGCTGGAGCGCGACGTCGAGCAGCGCGCCCGCCATGACCTGAGCGACGCGGATTGCCGCCGCGCCCAGGCGCAGGGTGAGCTGCTGACGCCGGACGAGGCGACGGCCTGGGCCGCCGAAGGCGGCGGCACGGCGCCGCCCCTCAAGCCGCCTGCACGTAGCCCAGCGGCAGCGCCGTCGTCAACTTGAGTTCCTCCATCGCGAAGCTGGAGCTGACGTCGTGCAGCTGGGTGCCTGAGATCAGGCGCTTGTAGACCTTGTCATAGGCGGCGATGTCCGGCACGACGACGCGCAGCAGGTAGTCCACGTCGCCGCTCATGCGGTAGAACTCGACGACCTCGGGAATGGCCTGCACGGTGGCCTTGAAGGTCTCGAACCAGTCCTGCGTGTGGACGCTGGTGCGCACCGAGACGAAGACCGTGACGCCGACGTTCACCTTGCGGGCGTCGACCAGCGCCACCTGGCGCGTGATGACGCCAGCCGCCTTCAGTCGCTGGATGCGCCGCCAGCACGGCGTGGTCGACAGGCCGACCTGCTCGGCAATCTGCGCGACCTGCTGTTCCGCATCATGCTGGAGGATTTCTAGAATCCGAACATCCAAGGCATCCAGTTTCATCATGTCGATTTTTGTGGGAATCTGATTCCCATTTTGCGCGCCCTTGGCGCCGTGAACGCAAGCCTGTTCTCCACGCCCGTGAGCAGAATTGCCCCTGTCGGCGCCGGTGGTGCCTCATGCCCTACTTTTCACGACCGCCCCATGGAAATCTATCTCGACGCCAATGCCACGACGCCCGTGCTGCCCCAGGCCCGCGAGGCCGCGCTGGCCGCGATGGCCGAGGATTTCGGCAACCCCAGCAGCATCCACAGCACCGGCCTGAAGGCCAGGGCGATGATGGACGGCGTGCGCGCCCGCGCGCGGCGCGTGCTGGGTGCGGGCGGCGGCCGGCTGCTGTTCGTCAGCGGCGCGACCGAGGGCATACAGACAGCCGTGCTGTCGGCGCTGAGCGCGCTGCGCGATGCGGCGCTGAAGCCCGAGCTGCTGCTCTACGGCGCGACCGAGCACAAGGCCGTGCCAGAGGCCATCAAGCACTGGAATGCGCTGCTGGGCCTGGACCTGCCCGTGCTGGCCATCCCCGTGGGCCGCGACGGCCGCCACGACCTCGCCTGGCTGCGCGAGCACGCGCCGCGCGCAGGCCTGGTCTGCACGATGGCGGCGAACAACGAGACCGGCGTCATCAGCGACCTGGACGGCATCGCTGCGGCGCTGGCAGGCAGCCCGGCCCTGTGGCTGGTGGACGGCGTGCAGGCGCTGGGCAAGCTGCCGCTGCGCCTGGCCGAGCGCCGCATCGCCTACGCGCCGTTCTCCGGCCACAAGCTCTACGCCCCCAAGGGCATCGGCCTGCTGTATGTGCGCGACGGTGCGCCGTTCACGCCGCTGCTGGCCGGCGGCGGCCAGGAGGGCGCGCTGCGTTCGGGCACCGAGAACATGTCGGGCATCGCCGCGCTGGGCGCCGTGCTGGCGGCGCTGGAGGACGGCCACAGCTTCCGCAGCCACGCCACGCTCGTCGCCTACCGGGACCGGCTGGCCGGCGCGCTGCAGCAGGCCTTCCCCGGCCTTGTGTTCAACGCGGAGCCCGACCTGTGCCTGCCGACGACGCTGAACTTCGCCGTGCCGGGCGTCAGCGCCAAGCTGCTGCTGGACCTGTTCGATGCGGCGGAGCTGCGTGTCAGCGGCGGCTCGGCCTGCAGCGCGGCCAAGGCCCAGCCCAGCTACGTGCTCGAAGCCATGGGCCTGCCGGCGTGGCAGACCGCGTCGGCCGTGCGCCTGTCGTTCGGCCCGGTGGCGGACGACGCCTTCATCGACGAGGCCTGTGCGCGCATCCGCGTTTGCGGCGAGTCGCTGCGCGAGAGCTGCCTGGACCCGAGCGCGCCCGGCCAGGCGCTGCCGGCCGACGGGCTGACCCGTTTCGTCGTCGATGGCGCCTGCTGCTACCTGCTGGCCGACGCCGCCAGCCGCCGCGCTGTCGTCATCGACCCGCTGCCTGACCTGACGGAGCGCCTCGGCCAGTGGCTGCGCTGCCAGGACTACCAGCTCGCCGCAGTGCTGGACACGCACAGCCATGGCGACCACGCCTCCTCGGCGCATGAGCTGCTGGCCGCCGTGCAGCAGCCGCGCGGCGACGTGGACGGCCTGGGCTGGCCCAACGGCGCGGACGCGATCGCGCTGGGCGCGCAGACGCTCACCCGCATCGCCGTCCCCGGCCACACGCAGGACTCGACGGCCTATCTTCTGCATGACGAGGCCGGCTTGCGCCTGGCCTTCGTCGGCGACACCGTGATGCCCGGCGCGCTGGGCCGCAGCGATTTCGAGCAGAGCGCGCCGCAGGCCTATGGCGCGTCGCTGCGTCGCCTGGAACAGGCCGTAGGCCCGCACACGCTGCTGCTGCCGGGGCACGACTACGACGACCGCTTCGCCAGCACGCTGGCCGTCGAGTGCATCGCGCAGCCGCTGCTGGCCGACATGCTCGGCGGCCGCGTGGACGACGCCGGCTTCGCCGCCGCCAAGGCGCAGCTGGAGCAAGGCCTGGCGCTGACCGAGTACCAGACGGTGGCCTGCGGCGCGCGCATCGACAGCGGCTGCCCGCTGGCGCCCAGCGAACTGGCGCTGGACACGCTGCGCGGCATGATGCAAGAACACCCCGGCCTCGTGCTCGTGGACGTGCGCGAACCCTACGAACAGCGCCTGGGCCAGGCGCCGGAACTGGGTGCGGTCGTGCATCGCGAAGCGGTGGCGCTGTCTGGCCTGCCCAACGCGCTGGCGCGCTGGCTGGCCTTGCCGGCCGAGACGCCGGTGGTCTTCTTCTGCCGCAGCGGCAACCGCAGCGGGCAGGCGGCGCAGGCGCTGCGCCGGCTGGGCCACGAGCAGGCCTGGAGCCTGAGCGGCGGCCTGGCGCTGTGGCCGCGCATCGCTGCGGCGGCGGACGCGGCGTTCGCCATTTGAGCCCCGGACCCCATCGAACCAACCCCCGCTACGGCGGGGTTTTGCGTTTGCGGCGCTTGCAAGACGTCGTGCGTCGCGCCTACAATTGGTTAGCTATCTAATGATTAGCCAAAGAACAAGTAGCAGACGAACCAATGGCTTCCACCGACGAGCGCTTTTCCATGGCGCTGCACAACACCGCCCGCATCTGGCGCCAGGCGATTGATCGCCGCCTGAAGGACCTGGGCGTGGGGCAGGCCGGCTGGATGGCCATCGCCAAGATCGCCAAGTCCAGCAGCATGCTGTCGCAGATCGAGCTGGCGAACCAGCTGGGTGTCGAGGGCCCGACCGTGGTCAGCCTCGTGGACCGCCTCGTGAAGGCCGACCTGGTCAGCCGCGTGCCGTCCGAGACCGACCGGCGCATCAAGCACATCGTGCTGACCGAGGCTGGCCAGGCGCTCTATGCCGAGGTCAAGACGGTGGCCGACGCCTACCGCAAGGAGATGTTTGCCGGCATCGACAAGGCGCGTCTGCTGGCCGCGACAGAACTGCTGGAAGAGCTGCAGGCCAAGGTCGAGGCCAGCCTGTGACGACCGCTGCCATGCCGCGTGCCGCAGCGTCGGCGCCCGAACTCAACCGCGTCATGATCACCGCGTCGATCATGCTCGCGACCATCATCCAGGCGCTGGACGGCACCATCGCCAACGTCGCGCTGCCGCACATGCAGGGCAACCTGTCGGCCTCGCAGGACCAGATCACCTGGGTGCTGACGTCCTTCATCGTCGCCTCGGCCATCACCATGCCGCTGACCGGCTGGCTGTGCGACCGCTTCGGGCAGAAGACCATCTTCCTCGTCTCCATCGCCGGCTTCACGGTCGCGTCCGTGCTGTGCGGCATGGCGGGCAACCTGACCGAGATCGTGCTCGCCCGCTTCATCCAGGGCGTGTTCGGCGCGGCGCTGGTGCCGCTGTCGCAGGCCGTGCTGCTGGACATCAACCCGCGCGAGAAGCACGGCCAGGCCATGGCCGTGTGGGGCATGGGCGTCATGATCGGCCCCATCCTCGGGCCGACGCTGGGCGGCTGGCTGACCGACGCCTACAACTGGCGCTGGGTGTTCTTCATCAACGTGCCGGTCGGTGCGCTGGCGCTGTACGGCGTGTGGAAATACATCCCTGGCGTGCGCGCGGCGCGCAAGATGCGCTTCGACGCGTTCGGCTTCGCCACGCTCAGCATTGCCATCGGCGCGCTGCAGATGCTGCTGGACCGCGGCGAGCAGAACGACTGGTTCGCGTCCACCGAGACCTGGGTGGAGGCCATCCTGCTGGCCATCAGCTTCGCCTACTTCGTTGCGCACACGGCCCTGCGGCCTGCGGGGCAGTCGTTCTTCGACTACCGGCTGTTCAGGAACGGCAACTACGTCACCGGCCTGTTGTTCATCGCCATCGTCGGCATGGTGCTGTTCGCCACGCGCGCGCTGACGCCGTCAATGCTGCAGGGCCTGATGGGCTACCCGGCCGCGCTCGCCGGCCTCGTCACGGCGCCCAGCGGCCTGGGCACCATGCTGGCCATGCTGGTGGTCGGCAAGCTGGTGGGCAAGGTGGATGTGCGCCTGCTGCTGACGGCCGGCTTCTCGCTGACGGCGTTCTCGCTGTGGCAGATGAGCCAGTACACGCTGGTGCTGTCCCAGAGCGACATCGTCTGGCCCGGCATCATCCAGGGCATCGGCCTCGGGCTGGTGTTCGTGCCGCTGAGCACCGCCACCTTCGCCACGCTCGCGCCCGACATGCGGGCCGACGGCACGGCCATCTACAGCCTGGTGCGCAACATCGGCAGCAGCGTGGGCATCGCGCTGGTGCAGGCCTTCCTGACGCGCAACGTGCAGGTGGCCCACGCATCCCTCACCGAGCACGTCAACATCGCCAACCCCATGCTGCAGGACCCGACCGTGACGGCGGTCTACGGCTCCGGCGGCGTCGCGGGCGCCGCGCTGCTGAATGCCGAGATCACGCGGCAGGCCTCGATGCTGGCCTACATCGACGACTTCTGGATGATGTTCCTCGTCACGTTGGCGGTCATCCCGCTGCTGCTGCTGATCCGCCCGCCCAAGTCCCCACCCGATCCGTCCGCCGCGCATGCGGCGATGGAGTGATGTGCATGCTGTCCCGACTCAATCCTCTGAACCACACCTTCGCCCTGACGGTGGTGATGGCCGCGCTGTCGGCCGTGCTGCTGTGCGCCTGCGTCAGCATCCCGCCCGAGCCGCACGCGGTGGCCGTGCCTGATGCGGCCACGGCCGGGCTGCCCGCCGACATCCGCCTGAACGGCGCGAGCGCCTGGCCCGATGACCGCTGGTGGACGCGGTATGGCGATGCCCAGCTCGACGCGCTCGTGGACCGTGCGCTGCAGGCCAGCCCCACGCTGCAAGCCGCCGCCGCGCGCGTCAACGCCGCGCAGTCGGCCCTGGTCGTCAGCCGCGCCGCCGCGGGCGCCGAAGCCGGCGTGACGGCCGACGCCAACCGCCAGCGCTACTCCGCCAACGGCCTGTTCCCGTCGCCCATCGGCGGCGCCACGGTCAACGACTTCAACGTCAGGCTGCAGGGCCGCTACGACTTCGACCTCTGGGGCCGCAACCGCGCCGAGGTCGCCGCGGCGGCTGGCGAGGAATTCGCCCGCCGGGCCGAGGCTGCGCAGGTGCGCCAGGCGCTGGCCGGCTCGGTGGCCGCCAGCTATTTCGAGCTGCAGAGCCTGTGGGCGCTGGCGGCCAACCTGCGCAAACAGGCGGCGGCGCAGCAGGCCCTCGTGGATGACCAGGCGCGCCGCGTCGCGCATGGCCTGGCCTCGGCCGACGCGCCGCGTGCCGAATCGGCGCGACTGGCCGAGCTGCGCGCCCGCATCGCCGAGGCGGAAGCGGGTGCCATCGGCCAGCGCGAGGCCTTGCGCGCGCTGCTGGGCCACGGCGACGACGCGCTTGCCAGCCTGCGGCCCCGTGCGCTGCCCACACGCCAGGCCGCGCTGCCCCCGCAGCTGGGCTACGAGCTGCTGGCGCGCCGGCCGGACCTGCAGGCGGCACGCTGGCATGTGCAGGCATCGATGAGCCGCGTGGAGGCTGCCCAGGCGGCGTTCTATCCGCAGATCAGCCTGAGCGGCTCGCTCGGCCTGGACGCGCTCACGCTGCCGCGCCTGCTGGAGACGGCCAGCCGCACGTTCTTCCTCGGCCCGTCGCTGGCGCTGCCGCTGTTCAGCACCGGCACGCTGAAAGGCCAGCTGGGCGGCGCCCGCAGCGCCCGCGACGAGTTGATCGCCACCTACGACCAGCGCGTGCTGGACGCCGTGCGCGACGTGGCCCAGGCCGCCGCCGCGCTGCAAGGCCTGGACGTGCAGGCCCGCCAGCAACACGAGGCCGCCGTGCAGACCGAGGCGCTGCAGCGCAGCGCACAGGCCCGCCTGCGCCAAGGCCTGGCGGACCGCGCCAGCACGGTGCAGGCCGACCTGGCCGTGCTGCGTGAGCTCCAGGCCGGGCTGCAGCTGGATCGCCAGCGCCTGCAGACCGAAGTCGCGTTGACCCAGGCGCTGGGCGGCGGCTTCCATGCCGACACCGCGGCCCAGGCCCCAGCCCCCACCCAGATCTCCCGGAACTGAACCATGTCCACGACCGACCCCATCCCTCAACCCCCGCTCGAACGCAAGCGCCGCCGGGCGCTCATCGGCATCACGGCGCTGTTCGTCATTGCCGGCGCGCTGTACGCCGTCTACGCGGCGCTGGTGCTGTCCAAGCGCGAGACCACCGACAACGCCTACGTGGCCGGCAACCTGGTGACGCTGTCGGCCCAGGTGACCGGCAACGTCGCCGAGATCCGTGCGGACGAGACGCAGCTCGTCAACGCCGGCGCCGAGCTGGTGAAGCTGGACCCGGTGGATGCCGAAGTCACGCTGGCCCAGGCCGAGGCGCGCCTGGGCAACGCCGTGCGCCAGCTGCGAGAGCGCTATGCCGGCGTGCCGCAGGTCGAGGCCAGCGTGGAGCTGCGCCGGCAAGACCTGAAGCGTGCCCAGGACGACCTGGCCCGCCGCGCGCCGCTGGCGGCCGACAACACGCTGCCGGCCGAAGAAATCGCCCATGCGCAGCAGGCCGTCAAATCCGCGCAGGCCGCGCTGGAAGTCGCGCTGCGCCAGGTGGACGCGGCCCGTGCCGGCGTGCAGGGCGTGTCGCTGGCGCAGCACCCGGCCGTGCTCGCCGCGCGGGCCGACTACATGCAGGCCTGGCTGGCGGTGCGTCGCAACGCGGTGGTGTCGCCCGTGACCGGCTACGTCGGCAAGCGCAGCGTGCAGGTGGGCAGCCGCGTCATCCCGGGCACGGCGCTGATGTCCATCGTGCCGCTGGACCAGCTGTGGGTGGACGCGAACTTCAAGGAGTCCGAGCTGCGCAACATCCGCGTCGGCCAGTCGGCCCTGCTTTCGGCTGACACCTACGGCGGCAAGGTCGAGTACCACGGCAAGGTGCTGGGCCTGTCGCCGGGCACGGGCAGCGCCTTCTCGCTGCTGCCCGCGCAGAACGCGACGGGCAACTGGATCAAGGTCGTGCAGCGCGTGCCGGTGCGCATTGCCTTGGATGCGGCCGAGCTTCGCGCACACCCGCTGCGCATCGGCCTGTCCATGGACGTGACGGTCGACACGCACGACACCGGCGGCCCCATCCTCGGCGCGCCGGCACCGGCCACGCCGGCCTACAGCACGCAGGCGCTGAGCCAGCCGCTGCAGCAGGCGGAGCAGGCGGCGGACGCCATCATCGCGAAGCAGGCCGCCAAGGGTTAGTGGCCGCTCAGGCGGCCGGGCGACGGCGCTTCAGTGCACCGATCGCGGCCAGGCCGCCGAGCATCAGCGCCCAGGTCGTGGGCTCCGGCACGGGCGTGAGCAGGTAGGCGTGCTCGACGCCGTTGAACTTGGCGGTGCCGATGATGAGGCCCTCGTTGGTGATGCCCAGCGCCGCCGCGCTGGTGGTGGTGGTGAAGTTCCATCCGGCTTCGTTGACGATGACGTCGCCGATCAGGTAGGTCGTGCCGTCTGCGTAGAGGAAGGGGTTGGCGTACTGGCCGCCCGAGTTGCCCACGGCCCATCCCAGGTCGTTGACGGCGCGCACGCTGCCGTTGCTGCTGATGCCGGGCAGCGGCACGGACACCATGCCCCCGGCCTGCGACCAGATGAAGGCCTGGGAGCCATTGCCACTGCTGCCGCCCACATAGCCGTTCTCGCTGATGGCGAAGGCCAGCGACGAATTGAACCCGGCGTAGGGCAGGGGGGCGATCTCGGTCATCGCGCCGGTCACGCTGTTGTACGACAGGATGACGTTGCGGCTGTCCGTGCTCACGCCGGTGCCCACGACGATGCCGGCGTCGTTGATCGCCAGCGCCGTCTGCATGAACGAGCCTTGCGACGACAGCGCCGAGATCACCGTCGCGGTGCCGGTGTTGGTGTTGTAGATCGTGGCGATCTCGGACACGCCGGAACCCACCGAGCCCACGGCGATGCCGCCGTTGTTGATGTCGTTGGCGCGGCCGGCGGCCTGGCCGCTGGGCAGCGCCAGCTGGCTGACGGCGCCGTTCTGCCAGACGACCGGCAGCGGCGCGCTGCCAAAGCTCGTCGTGGACGACGTGCCGACGATGGTGCCGACGTTGTTCACCGCATTGGCGACGGCGAAATTGCGGCTCGCGAGGTTGGGCAGCGCCGTCATGCCGGTACTGGCCGACCACGAGAAGGCCTTGTACTGCGTGCCGGCCGCGCGGCCGACGACGGTGTCGCCGTCGGGCGAGATGCCGAAGCCTTGGGAGGCGGTCGTGCCGCTGAGGACGCCGAGGTCCACGATGCTGTATTGCGGTGCATCGGCCCAGGCGGGCAGGGCGACGGAGGCGGCCAGCAGGCCGGCGACGGTGAGAGCGGACAGTTTCATGCGAGGGGCTCCTGAAAGCGGGACGGGAACAACGGTGCCGCCACCTTAGGCCCGGCGGCCGCGCGGCCACCCAGGGTTACCGCGCAGGCGCTCGCATGTCGCCGTTCCTGGAGCCGGTGTGCCGTTTCCGGGCCATCCCGAAGCGGCTCAGCGGCGCCTGAAGCTGTCTGCGGGCCGCTCGCCGAAGCGCTGCTGGTAGGCCTGGCTGAACTTGCTGGCGTTCTGGAAGCCCCAGCGCAGCGCCACCTCGCGGACCGTGCCGGCGCTGCCCCGCTGCAGTTCCTCGCGTGCCCGGTCCAGCCGCACCTGGCGCAGGAAGGCGCCTGGCGACTGGCCGAGGTGCGCCTGGAACTGGCGCAGCAGTGCGCTCGTGCTGATGCTGGCGGCCTCGGCGATGTCGGCCAGCTCGATGGGGCGGTGCGCGCTGGCGTCGATGAAATCCAGCGCCCGGCGCAGACGCGCCGGTGGTGCAGCCGCCTCCAGTTGCCTGGCAGGCGAGTTCGCGGGGGCGTGCTCGTCCAGCAGGGTGAGGCCGATCATCTCGGTCCAGCGCCGCAGCAGCACCTGGCCGCTGCGGGCGTCGCGGCCGGCGTGCAGTGCGCTGCCGGCCAGCGCGGCCATGCCAAGCAGGCGCTGCACCAGCGCGGCCGTCAGCAGCGGCGCGAAGCGCGGCGCACCGTCCAGGTCGCCGGGCCGCAGCTCCGCGCTGAGGCTCAGCAGGTTGTGCTTGGGCAGCTGGAATTCGACGATGTGCGAGCCGGCCGTCAGCAGCGTGCGCTCGACGCGCGCCGTGTCGATGATGACGCCCTCGCCAGGACCGGCAACGAACCGGCCGCCGGGCAGGTCCACGGCCATGCTGCCGCTGAGCACCAGGCCCACCGAGTAGGGCGCGGCCGGGTCGGTGGACGGCTGCCCGCGCACCTCCAGGTCGAAGCTGGTTTCGGCCTCGCCCATGAAGACCTGCCGGTCGCCGGGTGGTGCGACGGCGGCGACGCGCAGGCTGGCCGCCGCGTCGCGGCCCCAGCTCAGGATGCGTCGCTCCGCCAGCGGCATGGCCTCGTTGAGCCGCTGCACGTAGCCTTCGATGAGGTCGCGCGACTCGAAGCGGCTCGCCGGCACCGCGAGCTGGCGGCGGCGGTCGGGCGGGGCAGGGAGCTGGCGCGAAGTCACGGTCGCAGTCTGCCGCATCTCAGGCGCATGCAGCCATCCCGTCGACCATCTTGCCGGCGACATGCTCGGCCAGCGCCAGCGAGGCCGTCAGCCCCGGCGACTCGATGCCGAACAGGCTGACGAGGCCCGGCTGCACGTCGATGCGGAAGTCCGCCGCTTCTTCACCCGGGCCGGTGAGTTTGGGGCGGATGCCGGCGTAGGCCGGTGCCAGTGCGCCCGGCGGCAGGCCCGGCCAGTAGCCGCGCACCTCGGCCTCGAAAGCGGGCGCCAGGGCCGCGTCGACCGCGTAGCTCAGCGCGGCCGGGTCGGTGCCCGCCAGCCATAGCACGTCCGGCCCGAAGCGCGCCTGGCCGCCCAGGTCCAGCGTCAGGTGCACGCCCAGGCCGCCGTCCACCGGCAGCGGGTAGACGAGGTGCGTGAACGGCGCGCGGCCGGCCAGCGCGAAGTAGTGGCCGCGGGCGAAGCGCAGCGGCGGTGCGGGCACGCCCAGCGAGGCCGCGACCCGCGCCGCGAACAGCCCGGCCGCGTTGACGACGCAGCGCGCGCCCAGCTCGAAGTCGCCGACCTGCAGCCGCCAGCCGTCGCCCTGGCGCGCGCCACCGGTCACCGGGCTGGCGAGTGCGAGCGTCGCCCCGGCGTTCTCCGCATCGCCCAGCAGCGCCGTCATCAGCCCGTGGCTGTCGACGATGCCGCTGGAGGGCGACAGCAGCGCACCGGCGCAGTGCAGCGCCGGCTCCAGCGCCAGGGCCTCATCGCGGTCCAGCAGCCGCAGGTCGGCCACGCCGTTGGCGGCGCCCTGCGCGGCCAGGCGCGCGAGCCGGGGCAGGTCGCCCTCGCGCGTGGCGACGACCAGCTTGCCGCAGCGCCGGTGCGCCACGCCGCGCGCCTGGCAGTAGTCGTACAGCAGCGCCTTGCCGTGCACGCACAGCCGCGCCTTCAGGCTGCCTGCGGCGTAGTACAGGCCGGCGTGGATGACCTCGCTGTTGCGCGAGGAGATGCCGGTGCCGACGGCGCCCGCGGCCTCGATGACGACCACCTCGCGCCCCCGCCGCGCCAGCGCCCGCGCGACGGCAAGCCCCACGACACCGGCGCCGATGACGGCCACGTCGATCTGATCCATGCTGCAAGCCTAATGGCACAGGCGCCTGCCTAGAATGCGGGCCTTGCCGCACCGTGCGGCGCGTCCCTGCCCAGGGGTGCTGCGACGAAGGCCATGGGCCTTCGCCACGCTCGGTGGTGGCGATGGAGAAAGGGCGCCCTCCGTGAAGAACGCCCCTCATGCATTCAACGTCAACGTCCGCGTCCATACGCACCATCCTGCCCTTGGCCTTCGTCACCGGCGTCAGCATGGCGGCGATGGACTTGTACCTGCCGGCCGTGCCGGCGCTGCAGCTGGGCCTGGGCATCAGCGTGCCGCTGGCGCAGGCCACGGTCGCCGTCTACCTCGCCGGGCTGGCCGGCGCGCAGCTGCTGTGGGGCGAATTGCTGAACCGCCTCGGCCCGCGGCGCTGCATGGAGGTGGGGTTGGCGCTGCTGGCCGTCACCAGCCTGGGCTGCGCGCTGGCGCCGGGCATCGAGGTGCTGCTGGTGCTGCGCCTGCTGCAAGGCGTCGCCGCGGCGGCGGCCACGGTGGTGGCACCCACCGTCGCGCGCGCCACGCTGGGCGAGGCCGACGTCGTGCGCGGCATCGCCGCCATCTCCATGGTGGAGGCCATCGTGCCCGCCGCCGGCCCGGTGATAGGCGCGCTGCTGCTGCAGGTGACCGACTGGCGCGGCACCTTCTGGGTGCTGGCGCTGCTGTCGCTGCTGGTGCTGCCCTGGGTCGTGAAGATCGCGCCGCGCCGCCTGCCCGGGCTGGACATGGCGCACGACGCCGGCTACGTGGGCGTGCTGCGCAACCGCGTGTTCGTGAGGCTGGCGGCGTCGCACGCGCTGTGCATCGGCGCGCTGCTGACCTTCCTGGCCAGCGCGCCTCAGCTGCTGCACACGCTGGGGCTGGGCACGGCGGCGTTCGCACTGCTGCAGGTACTGGGCGTCGGCGCCTTCATGCTGGGCGCCACGCAGTCCGGCCGGCTGGCCGCGCGGCTGGGGCATGCGCGCGTGGTGCAGTGGGGCTGCGGGGTGCAGTTGGCGGTGGCCGCCATCGCGCTGGGCGTGGCGCTGCTCGGTCAGCCGCCGTTTGCCATCGTGGCCAGCTACTGGGTCTGCTTCTGCGGCGCGCTGGCCGTCCGCGGGCCGGCCACGTTCGGTGATGCGCTGGCCGTGCCGCCCGCGCAGATGGGCCGGGCGACGGCGCTGCTGGTGTTGGCGCTGCTGGCGGCCGGTGCGCTGGGCACGCAGCTCGTCGCGCCCTTCATGGGCTCGGCGGGCAGCGCCGCGCCGCTGTTCGGCAGCGTGCTGCTGATGTTGCTGGGCAGCGCGGCGCTGGTGCGGCGCTACCCGGCCGTGCCGCGTCCGCGTCCGGGTACGGAGGGCACAGCGGGCGAAGCGACCTAGGCACGCGCCCGATGGCGCGGGCAGGCGGCAGGCCCTAGGCTGGTGGCTCCGTCTTGCGGAGCCCGCGCATGCCCCAGCCTGTTTCCGGTCGTACCCCGTGGCGGTTGAGCCTCGTGCTGCTGTCCGTGCTCGCGTCCTGCTCGGGGCTGCCGTTGCAGGTGGACCACAGCGCCCGCGCGCCACGGCTGCAGGGCTACGGCAGCGTCGACCTCGCGGTGACGATGCGCTCCGACGAGGCCCGTCGCCTGTTCGGCCAGGGCATGGCGCAGGCCTACGCCTTCAACGAGGACGAGGCGGTGCGCAGCTTCAAGGCCGCGCTGGCGGCCGACCCCGACTGCGCGCTGTGCGCCTGGGGCGTGGCGTGGCAGCTGGGCCCCAACATCAACGCGCCGGACCGTGGCGACCTGGCCGACGCCAAGCGCTACGTGGACCTGGCCGTGCGGCTGCGTGCCCAGGCCACGCCGCGTGAACGCGAGCTGATCGGTGCGATGGCGCTGCGCTACGCACACGAGAGCCAGCGCACCGAGGTGGCCTTGGCGACCGCGCCCGTGTGTGGACAAAAAGGCAGCGAGCGCGCCGACCCGCTGGACGTGGCCTATGCCGACCGCCTGCACGCGCTGGCCGACCAGGCGCCGGACGATCCGGACCTGCTATCGCTGTACGCCGAGGCCGAGATGGTCGCCATGCGCGGCGACTGGTGGAACGACGACACCGGCCAGGCGCAGGGCCGCATGGGCGACCTGGCCACGCGGCTGGAGGCTGCAGCGGCGCGCCACCCGCAGCACACCGGCGTGAACCACTACCTGATCCACGCCGTCGACACGCCCACGCAGGCGCGCCGCGCGGTGGGCGCCGCCGAGCGTCTGGGCCGCCTGGCGCCGCAGTCGCCGCACCTGGTGCACATGCCGTCGCACACCTTCGGCCTGCTGGGGCGCTACGCCGATGCCGCCCGCGTCAACGAACAGGCGCTGGCGCTGGACGACGCGCGCGAGGCCGAGCTGGCCCGCCAGGGCTTCTCCAAGGGCAAGGACTGGCGCGCCCACAACGGGGCCTACCTGTGGTTCGCGTCGCTGATGCAGGGCCGCGGCGAGACGGCGCTGGCCGCGTCTCGGGCCGGCGCCACGCGCGCCGCGAAGTGGGACAACGAGTACGGCGAGTACGTGCGCAGCCTGCCGCTGCTGACGCTGATGCGCCTGGAGCGCTGGGACGCCGTGCTGGCCGAGCCGCTGCCGTCCGGCAACCACGGCATGGCGACGGTGCTGGGCCAGCAGGCGCGCGGCGTGGCGCTGGCGCGCACCGGCCGCCTGGCCGAAGCGCGGCAGGCCCTGGCGCTGCTGTCGCCCGCGGCGGACCAACTGGTCGCCAAGCACACCGGTGACGACGACATGGCCAAGGGCGCGCGCAGCCTGGCACAGGTCGCCAAGGGCCGGCTGGGCGCCGAGGTGGCGCTGGCCGAAGGGCGCGTGGACGCGGCGCTGCAACTGCAGGCGGAGTCCGTCAAGGCGGCGAGGTTCGTGGACCGCACGGAGCCGCCGATGCTGGCCGCCGGTTCGCGGCTGGCGCTGGGCGACATGCAGCTCAAGGCCGCACGCTGGACCGACGCGGAGCAGAGCTTTCGCACCGACCTGGCCGAGCACCCCACCAGCGGCTGGGCGTTGCGCGGGCTGCTGCAGTCGCTGCAGGCGCAGCGCAAGCCCGCGGCGGAACTGGCCGGTGTGAAGACGCAACTGGCCGCCAGCTTCGCGGCGGCCGACCCGGCGTTGAAGCCGGTGCCGTGACCGTCAGGCGGCCAGCGGCTCGGTCCGTTTCAGCAGCCAGGCCAGGGCCGGGCCGCTGACCTTGGGCCGCAGGCGCTCGCGCACGGTGGCGTGATAGCGGTTCAGCCAGGCGATCTCGTCGGCGCGCATCAGGGTCAGGTCGATGGCGTGCATGTCGATGGGGCACAGCGTCAGCGTCTCGAAGCCCAGCATCTCGCCGAAGGCGCCGCCCTCGGGTGTGTCCACGACGATGTTCAGCACCAGGTTCTCGATGCGCACGCCCCAGCGGCCGGGCCGGTACAGGCCCGGCTCGATGGACGTGACCATGCCGGGCTCCATCGCCATGGCGGGCTCGGCGACGGCCTTGGAGATGCTCTGCGGGCCCTCGTGCACGTTCAGGAAGTAGCCCACGCCGTGGCCGGTGCCGTGGCCATAGTCCATGCCGGCGGCCCACAGCGGCGCGCGGGCAATGCTGTCCAGCATCGGGCTGGCCGTGCCGCGCGGGAACAGCTGCATGGACAGCGCGATGGTGCCCTTGAGCACGCGCGTGTAGTCGCGACGGTGCTCGGCCGTGATCTGGCCGATGGGCCAGACACGGGTGATGTCGGTGGTGCCGCCCAGGTACTGGCCGCCGGAGTCGATCAGCAGCAGGCCGCTGCCCTCGATCTGCGCGAACGACTCGGGCGTGGCGCGGTAGTGGGGCAGGGCGCCGTTGGCCTGCCAGCCGGCGATGGTGGAGAACGACAGGCCCACGAAGCCGGGGCGCCTGGCGCGCGCGGCGGACAGGCGGGTGTCCACGTCCAGTTCGCTCCAGCGCTCGCCGCGGGCCAGCGAGGCCTCGAACTCGGCGTAGAACTCGCACATGGCGGCCCCGTCCTCGGCCATGGCCTCGCGGATGAAGGCGGCCTCGGCCGAGGTCTTGCGGCTCTTCAGCAGCGTGCTGGGGTTGATCTGCTCGACGATGGCCACGCCGGCCGGTGCGGCTTCACGCAGGCCCAGCGTGACGCGGCGTGGGTCGATCAGCAGCTTGGCGGCGTCGGACAGTGCGGCGAGCGCCTGGGCCGCCTGGTCGTAGGGTGCCAGCCGGATGCCGTCGGCCGCCAGCCGGGCCGCCACATCGGCCGGCACCTTGCCGTCGCCGATGAAGAGCTGACCGCCGCTCGCGTCCAGCAGCAGGTGGGCGATGAAGATGGGGTTGCACTCCACGTCGGCGCCGCGCAGGTTCAGCAGCCACGCCACGTCGTCCACGGTGGACACGAGGTGGTGTGTGGCCTTGACGGTGGCCATCGCGGCACGCACGCGCGCGAGCTTGTCGGCGCGGCTGACGGCGGCCTGCGGCGGCAGGTGCTCGTAGACGGCTTCGGTCGGCAGGCCGGGGCGGTCGTCCCAGGCGGCCTGGACCAGGTCCAGGTCGGTGCGCAGCGTGACGCCGGATCGTGCCAGCGACGTGCGCAACAGGTGGGCCAGCGCCAGGCCCAGCACCTGGCCGTCCACGGCCAGCACCTGGCCGGGTTGCAGATGCTGGGCGATCCAGTCGATGTATTGCGTGGACGCGCCCGAGTTCATCTTCTCTAGCCGGATGCTGCTGCCGGCGAGCTGCGCCTCGGCCTGCGCCCAGTAGCGGCTGTCGGCGAACAACGCGGCGTGGTCGCGCGTGACGACCAGGCTGCCCACCGAGCCGGTGAAGCCTGACAGGTACTGGCGGCCCTGCCAGCGCTCGGGCAGGTATTCGGACAGGTGCGGGTCGGCGGACGGCACCAGCACCGCGTGCACGCCCGAGGCAGTCAGCGCGTCGCGGATGCGCTCGATGCGCAGGCGGGTTTCGGAGGTGCGGGTGTCCATGGCCAGGACCTTTTCTGAAGCGTCTGAAGCGAAGCCCCGAGTTTAGGTTCCTGCGCCTGTCCTGCCTTGTCAGGGCGAATTGCGCTCAGGCCGGTGCCAGCGCGGCCGGGGTCAGCAGCCGCTCCAGCAGCTCGCGCACGCTGCGGATCTGGTTGCCGAAGGGCAGGCTGCCCGCGCCGCGGAAGAACAGGCCCTTGCGCACATCGCCGCGCAGCGCCGCGGCGAGCTGGTTGTCGATGCAGAACTGGCCCCAGTCCTTCAGGCCGTCGCGCAGTCCGCACTGGGCCAGGCAGTCGAAGGCCTGGGTGCACTGCGCCCGCACGTGGGCCACGGTCTGCAGCCGGGGTGCCAGCTTCAGGTAGGTCTTCAGCCAGGGCGTTGCGACGGCCCGCGCGGGCAGGCCGGCGACGCTGGTGAACTCGACCAGGTCTTCGTCGCGCGCCTCGGCCAGCACGCGCTTGAACTCGGCGTGCGCGTCGCACTCCGCCGTCACCGCGAACGGCGTGCCGAGCTGCACGGCGTCTGCGCCCAGGTCCTGCAGGCGCTGGATGTCCTCGAAGCTGCGCACGCCGCCTGCGGCGATCAGCGGGATGTCGCGCTCCAGGCCGGCCTGGCGGAAGAACGCGCGGCAGGCGGGCAGCACCTGGTCGAAGTCGAAGCGTGGGTCGCCCAGGTCCGCGATGCGCGACGCACCCAGGTGGCCGCCGGCCAGGCGCGGGTGCTCGATGACGATGGCATCGGGCAGGCGCCGCTTGCGCTCCCATTTCTTCACCACGAGCTGCACGCCGCGCGCGTCGCTGAGGATGGGGATGAGCAGCGCCTTCGGGTGGTCCTGCGCCAGGTCTGGCAGGTCCAGCGGCAGGCCGGCGCCGACGACGATGGCGTCCACGCCCGCGGCCAACGCGCGCTTCACCGACGCCGCGTACTCGCCCACGGCCCGCATCACGTTCAGCGCGACGAGGCCGCGGCCTTGCGCGCGGGCGCGCGCCCCGGCGATCTCGCGGTCCAGGGCTTCGAGGTTGGCGGCATCGATGTGCGCCTTCGCATCGGCGCGATCCTCGCAGCCGCGCGTGGCGACCATCAGGTCGGGATGATGGCGGCGCAGATCCACGGAGCTGATCGTGCCCATCCCGCCCTCCGCTGCCACCGCGCCGGCCAGCCGCTGCGCACTGACGCCGACGCCCATGCCGCCCTGCACGATGGGCAACAGCTCCCGGCCGCCGAGGCGCAGCGGTTTCAGGCCGGTGCGGGCGAGCAGGGCGGCGAGTTGGGGCGGGATGTGAGGGGAGGCGGGCATGGCGGCGTCGGTGGGGAGCGGGACGCCGCAGGGTAGGGAGGTTGGCGATGGCCTGCCTTGATGCAGATCATGCTCGCAAGCGCTAGTCGGAACTGGATCCAATGAGCACCACGGCTTCGGTAGCGAGGGTGAAGAGGAACGCGAAATCCCAGAACACCGGGTCTGCCGGATGGCCGTCACCAATGCGAAAGGCTTCAACCCTTGTGGCGGCTTTGGCGAGACCTGCTACTTCTTCGAGAGTCCGTTCAAGAAGCTCTGCGAAGCGCTCCGATTGCATCGTTGTGGGATCGGGGCCGACACCGTGATCTCCTTCATATGTAAGACAGGCCCGAACTTCCATGAGCATGTCTTGCGCGCCTATGGGATCGAATCGCTGACATCAACGCGTGTGCCGAGTGCGGCGCCGATCTGCTGAATGGCGGGGTGGCTGATGACGGCGGTGGAACAGGCGCGCAGGAAAACCGTGTAATTCCGGCCCGCGGCATTCAGGAAGCTTGTGACCTCGGCAAAGACCTCGTGGTTCATGAATCTGCAGAGTACAGACTCTGTGAAGCACGCTGCACGGGGTGTTATCGCCTCATAGCTCCGTCCGCAACGCCCACAGCTCCGGGAACAGCACCACGTCCAGCATCTTGCGCAGGTAGCTGACGCCGCCCGTGCCGCCGGTGCCGCGCTTGAAGCCGATGACGCGTTCGACCGTCGTCACGTGGCGGAAGCGCCAGAGGCGGAAGGCGTCTTCCAGGTCGACCAGTTCCTCGCCCATCTGGTAGAGGTCCCAGTGGGCCTGAGGCTCGCGGTAGACGGTCAGCCAGGCCTGCTTGACGCCTTCATCGGCGACGTGCGGTTGCGTCCAGTCGCGGTTCAGGTGGGCCGCAGGCACCGGGATGCCGCGCCGGGCCAGCAGCTTCAGCGCCTCGTCGTACAGCGACGGCGCCTCGTAGGCCTGCTGCACCTGCGCCAGCAGGTCGGGGCGGTGCTCGTGCGGCTTGAGCATGGCGGCGTTCTTGTTGCCCAGCATGAACTCGATGCGTCGGTACTGCGCGCTCTGGAAGCCGCTGCTCTTGGCGAGATACGGCCGGATGGCGCTGTATTCGGGCGGCGTCATCGTCGCCAGTACGTCCCAGGCATGGACCAACTGCTCCATGATGCGCGACACGCGGGCCAGCATCTTGAAGGCCTCGGGCAGCCGGTCAGCGGCCACGTGGACGACGGCCGCCTGCAGCTCGTGCAGCATCAGCTTCATCCACAGCTCGGAGGTCTGGTGCTGCACGATGAACAGCATCTCGTTGTGGTCGGGCGAGAGCGGCGTCTGCGCGCTCAGGATGGCGTCGAGCTGCAGGTAGTCGCCGTAGCTCATGTCCCGGGAGAAGTCGAGCTGGGCGCCGTGGTGCTGGATGGGATCGGTCATCAGGTCACCGCACTGCGTTTCTGGAATTCGGGTGCGCGCCAGGATTCGGCCGCGAGCACATCGACGAGGATGCCCACCGCATCCACCACGTCCACGAAGCGCGTGTACAGCGGCGTGAAGCCGAAGCGCAGCAGCGCGGGCTCGCCGGCGCGGAAGTCGCCGATGACGCCGCGGGCGATCAGCGCCTGCATGACGGCGTAGCCGTCCACGTCCGCCGGCAGCGAGATGGACACCTGCGAACCGCGCAGTGACGCGTCGCGCGGCGTCGCCACGTTGGCGGTGGGCACGCGCGCGTCGATCTCGGCGATGAAGGCGTCCGTCAGCGCCAGCGACTTCCTGCGCAGCGCGGCCATGCCGCCGAGCTTGTGCGCCTCGTCGAACACGTCCAGCGACGTGTCCAGCCCCGTCATCGCCAGCACGGGCGGTGTGCCGCACTGGTATTGCTGGATGCCGGCCGCGGGGCGGTACTCGGCGCTGAACTCGAACGGTGCCGCATGACCCAGCCAGCCCGTCAGCGGCTGCCACACCTGGCCCTGGTGGCGGGGGTGCATCCACACGAAGGCGGGGGCGCCGGGGCCGCCGTTGAGGTACTTGTAGCCGCAGCCGATGGCGAAGTCTGCCGCCGCGCCCAGCAGGTCCACCGGCACGGCGCCGGCGCTGTGCGCCAGGTCCCACACGGCCAGCGCGCCGGCCTGGTGGGCCCAGCGCGTCAGCAGCGCCATGTCGTGCATGCGGCCGCTGCGGTAGTTCACATGCGTCAGCATCAGCACTGCGCAGCGCTCGTCCAGCAGCGGCGGGATGTCCTCGGGCGTGTCAACCAGCACCAGTTCGCCGCCATGCGCCCGCACGACGCTCTGCGCGATGTAGTTGTCGGTCGGGAAGTTGCTGCGCTCGCTGACGACGAGCTTGCGCTTGCCCTGCTGCAGCTGCAGCGCGGCGTGCAGCACCTTGTAGAGGTTGACGGAGGTGGAGTCCGCCACCAGCACCTCGCCCGGCCGCGCGCCGATCCAGGGCGCCAGCCGGTCGCCGAGCGTCCTCGGCAGCGCGATCCAGCCGGCGTTGTTCCAGCTCGCGATCAGGCCCTGGCCCCATTCCTGTTCGACCGCCCTGGCGATGCGGGCCGGCGTGGCCTTGGGCAGGGCGCCCAGCGAGTTGCCGTCCAGGTAGATGACGCCGGGCGGCAGCGTGAAATGCTCGCGCAGGGCGCTGAGCGGGTCTTGCGCATCGAGTGCGAGGGCTTCTTCTCGGGTCATGGCAGTTCTCGGAGGATGGCGCGCACGGGGGAGGCGCAGGCGCCTTGCAATTTCAGGGGCAGGGCGATCAGCTCGTAGTCACCCGCGGGCACGTCGTCCAGCACCAGGTTCTCCAGCACGCGCAGGTCGTGGCGGCGCAGTTGCTGGTGGCTGTCCAGCACCTTGGAGTCGGCGGGGTCCACGCTGGGCGTGTCGATGCCGATCAGCTTCACGCCGCGTGCCGCCAGCCACTCGATGGCCTCGGGCGCGTAGGCGGTGAAGGCGGGGTTCCAGGTGGTGTCGGCGCGTTGGCAGACGCGCACCAGCACGCGCGGTGGCAGCTCGTGTTCGGCATGGTGCAGGTGCTCGACCGTGATCAGCGGCGCGGCGCCGAGGGCGTGGATGACGCGGCAGCGGCCGAGGTAGGTGTCCAGCGGCACGTCGGCTATTGCCCGCCCGTCGTTGGCGTAGTGCAGCGGGGCATCCGCATGCGCGCCCACGTGGGGGCTCATCGTGAGGGCGCTGAGGTTGACGGGGCAGCCGGGCGAGAGCTGCGCCGTCCAGCGCAGGCTGTAGGGCTCGTCGCCCGGGAAGATGGGCGAATCGGGCGCGACGGTGGGGGAGATGTCCCAGAGGCGGGGCGTCTGCGCGTGGGAAGGGGCGGTGGAACGGCTCATGGCGGCGGCACCATAGCGTCGGGCTGGGAGCCGTGGTGTCGGTTAATTCCAACTGTCTGTCAATCTCCAGCCGCCCGGCGCAAGGGAGCGCATCGCGGCCTGCCGGCGTCAAGGCGGATACGGCCATCAGCAGTCAATTCACAATCGGCCACACGCCGATTCCCGCATGGACATGCCAGCCGCTCGCCCCAACCCCCCTTCGCCGCCGGCCTTTCTCCTCGGGGGCGGTGAAATGGGCGCCCTGATGCGCAGCCACGACTGGGCCAGCTCGTCCATCGGCCCGCCGCAGACCTGGCCGCAGCCGCTGCGCACGATGGTGCGGCTGATGCTGAACACGGGGCATCCGATGTACATCTGGTGGGGACCGGATGGCGCCTGCCTCTACAACGACGCCTACCGCGAGTCCATCGGCCCGGAGCGCCACCCGGGCTCGTTGGGCCGGCCGGCGCGTGAGGTGTGGGAAGAGATCTGGCCCATCATCGGCCCACAGATCGAGCAGGTGCGCGAAGGCCGCGGCGCGACGTGGCACGTGAACCAGTTGGTGCCGATCACGCGCCACGGCCGGCGCGAAGACGTGTACTGGACCTACAGCTACAGCCCCATCGACGACGAGGACGCGCCCAACGGCATCGGCGGCGTGCTGGTGGTGTGCACCGAGACGACCGCGCAGGTGCTGGCGAACCAGCGCATGACCGCGGAGCGCGACCAGCTGGGGCAGCTCTTCGAGCAGGCGCCGACCTTCATGACGCTGCTCAGCGGCCCCCAGCACCGGTTCGAGATCGCCAACCCCAGCTACCTGAAGCTGGTGAACCGCCAGGTGGTCGGCAAGACGCTGGCCGAAGCGATGCCGGACGCCGTGGCGCAGGGTTACGGCGCGCTGCTGGACCGCGTGTACGAGACGGGCGAGGCCTACATCGCCCGCGGCGCGAAGTTCATTTCGCAGGCACGCCCGGGCTTGCCCGTGACGGAGCGCTACGTGGACTTCGTGTACCAGCCGATCAAAGGTGCCGATGGCCACGTGACAGGCATCTTCGTGGAGGGCGCCGATGTGACGGACCGCGAGGTGGCCGATGCCGCGCTGCGGGCGAACGAGGCGAGGTACCGCGAGCTGTCGCATGCGCTGGCCGCGTCCAACCGCGCCAAGGACGAGTTCCTGGCCACGCTGGCGCACGAGCTGCGCAACCCGCTGGCGGCCATCCGCAACGCGCTGGCGCTGCAGCGCCACGGCAGGCACGATGAGCGCATCCTGGCATCCAGCCGCGACATCATCGATCGCCAGGTCGTGCAGATGGTGCGGCTCATTGACGACCTGCTGGACCTGTCCCGGCTGACGCGCGGCATCGTCGAACTCAAGCGCATGCCGCTGTCGTTGATCGGCGTCGTGCAGCAGTCGCTGGAGACGAGCCGGCCGGTGGTGGAACAGGCGGGTCAGCGGCTGACCGCGCATCTGCCCGATCACGACTGCATCGTCGATGCTGATGAAACGCGGCTCATCCAGGTGCTGTCCAACCTGATCAGCAATGCGGCCAAGTTCACGCCGCGCGGCGGCCATGTTGCGGTGACTCTGCGGTGCGAGGGCGCGATGGCCGCGCTGTCGGTGCGCGACGACGGCATCGGCATCCCGGGGGACATGCTGGACCGCGTGTTCGACATGTTCACCCAGGTGCAGCGCTCGCATGCGCACGTGGGCGGCGGACTGGGCATCGGCCTCACGCTGGTGCGGCAGTTGGTGGAGCGGCACGGCGGCAGCGTCGAGGCCCGCAGCGAGGGCGTGGGGCAGGGCAGCGAGTTCGTCGTGCGGTTGCCGCTGGCCGAGCTGGCGCTGCCGTCACCGGCCGTGGCACAGGCGGGGCCTGCCGCGCTCGCGGCCTCGGGCCTGCGCGTGCTGGTGGCCGACGACAACGCGGACGCCGCCGCCAGCCTGGGGTTGCTGCTCGAGCTCAGCCACCACCAGGTTCGCACGGCGATGAACGGCGCCGAGGCGTTGGTGATCGCGCAGGCGTTCGAGCCGCAGGTGATGCTGGTGGACATCGCCATGCCGGGCCTCGACGGCCACGCGCTGTGCCGCCAGGTGCGTGAGGCGGCGTGGGGGCGTGGCGTGCTGATGATCGCGACCAGCGGATGGGGCCAGGCCGAGGACCGGCGCCTGTCCGCCGAGGCGGGCTTTGACCATCACCTCGTGAAGCCGGTGGCGTACGAGGCGGTGGATGCGCTGCTCGCGGCGTGGGACCGCGGCGGTCATTGAGGCGCGGTCGGTCCAGGCCGGGCGTCGGGCTGCGCATTGACGCCGGATCAGGCCACGCGGCGACGGTCACCCCGCGGGCCGGGCTGCCAGGAAGCTGTGCCTGAGCACGCCCGCCGAGCCGCTTTTCCACGTCGCGAACACGGCCGAATCGGCGATTCGCTCGGCCAGAGGCCTGAACATCGCGCCCTGGACGCCCGCGCGCTCGAACGCCGCCGGCACGATGGACACGCCCAGCCCCTGCGCCACCAGCGACACGACCGACAGCCAGTGCCGGCCCTCGTGCTGCAGCCGCGGGTAGAAGCCGTGTTCTCGGCAGATCTCGACGATGCGGGCGTGGTAGTCCGGCGAGCCCTTGCGGGAGAAGAGGATGAAGGGTTGGTCGCTCAGGCTCGTGAGCGGGATGGCTTGCAGCGCCGCGAGCGGATGGCTGGCCGGCAGGCAGGCGACGAAGGGTTCGCTGTAGAGCGGCACCGACACCAGGGCCGGCGGCAGGCGGTCGGTGTGGATGAGGCCGAGGTCCAGTTCCTCGCCGATCAGTGCGTCGATCTGGTCCTGCGAGTTCAGCTCCACGACGACCACCTCGACCTTGGGGTGGCCGGCCTGGAAGGCCTGCAGCCAGCCCGAGAGCCCGTTGAACAGCGTGGAGCCGACGAAACCCAGCCTGAGGCGTCCCACCTCGCCGGCCTGCACCTCGCGGGCCAGCGCGCAGGCGTCCTCGGCGCGCTCCAGCAGGCCCTGGGCGCTGGCGCGAAACGCGGCACCCGCGGGCGTGAGGCGCACGCCCTTGCTGTCGCGGTCGAACAGCCGGGCGCCGACGCTGGCCTCCAACTGCTGGATGGCCACCGACAGAGGGGGCTGCGACATGGCCAGGCGCTGTGCGGCCCGGCCGTAGTGCAGTTCCTCGGCCAGCGCGAGGAAGTAGCGCAGGTGGCGGAACTCCATCGCTGCACGGGTGGTGTCGATAGGCATGGCGAATCGTCGAAGTCGTTTCTTGAATTGGACACGAATCGGCAGGCGGTGCAACACTCGTGGTCATCCGCGCCCGTCGCTTCCTGCCGGGCGCTTGCGCATTCAGGAGACACCATGGCCCACAAGGCGAGCTTTCACTGGGATGACCCGCTGCTGCTCAACGAGCAGCTCGGCGACGACGAGCGCATGGTGCGCGACGCGGCGGCGGCCTACTGCAACGACCGGCTGCGCCCGCGCGTGCTGGAGGCGTTCCGCCACGAGCAGACCGACGCGACGATCTTCCGCGAGATGGGCGAGCTGGGGCTGCTGGGGCCGACCATCCCGGCCGAGTACGGCGGCGCCGGCCTGAACTACGTCAGCTACGGGCTGATTGCCCGCGAGGTGGAGCGCGTGGACTCTGGTTACCGCTCGATGATGAGCGTGCAGTCGTCGCTCGTCATGGTGCCGATCTTCGAGTTCGGCAACGAGGCGACGAAGCAGAAGTACCTGCCCAAGCTGGCCAGCGGCGAGTGGATCGGCTGCTTCGGCCTGACCGAGCCCAACCACGGCTCCGACCCCGGTTCCATGATCACCCGTGCCCGCAAGGTGGCGGGCGGCTACGAGCTGACGGGCAGCAAGATGTGGATCACCAACAGCCCCATCGCCGACGTGTTCGTCGTCTGGGCCAAGGACGACGACGGTGCCATCCGCGGCTTCGTGCTGGAGAAGGGCGCCGTCGGCCTGGGCGCGCCGGCCATCCACGGCAAGGTGGGACTGCGCGCGTCCATCACCGGCGAGATCGTCATGGACAAGGTGTTCTGCCCGGAGGAGAACGCCTTCCCCGACGTGCGCGGCCTGAAGGGACCGTTCACCTGCTTGAATTCAGCCCGCTACGGCATCGCCTGGGGCGCTTTGGGCGCGGCCGAGGACTGCTGGCACACCGCGCGCCAGTACGTGCTGGACCGCAAGCAGTTCGGCAAGCCGCTCGCCGCCAACCAGCTGGTGCAGAAGAAGCTGGCCGACATGCAGACCGAGATCACGCTGGGCCTGCAGGGCTGCCTGCGCCTGGGCCGCATGAAGGACGAGGGCACGGCGGCCGTCGAGATCACGTCCATCATGAAGCGCAACTCCTGCGGCAAGAGCCTGGAGATCGCCCGCACGGCGCGCGACATGCTGGGCGGCAACGGCATCTCGGACGAGTTCGGCATCGCCCGCCACCTCGTCAACCTGGAAGTGGTGAACACCTACGAGGGCACGCACGACATCCATGCGCTGATCCTGGGCCGGGCGCAGACGGGCATCGCGGCGTTCTGACGGCCCGGTGACTTGTGGCAAGGCCGGGGCGGCCGGGCATGCTGGCTGTCTCGCCACAGGAGACCGTCATGACCACGCGCCGCCACGCCTTGCTTGCCGCCGCCAGCCTGCCCGCTGCGGCGCATGCGTCTGCCGAGAGCTGGCCGGCGGAGGATGACATCAACCGCCGAGTCTCCGAGGTCACGGCCATCGAGATGGCGTTCGCGGCGCGCATGAAGCATCGCGACGCGACGGGGTTCAAGCGCTTTCTCGCGCGCGACGCGATTTTCATCAACGGCAAGACGCTGCTGCGCGGGCCGGACGCGGTGATGGCCGCGTGGCAGAAGTTCTTCGACGGCCCGAAAGCGCCGTTCGCGTGGGCGCCGGACCTCGTCGTCGTGCTGCCCAGCGGCGACCTCGCGCAGAGCAGCGGGCCGGTGACCGACGCCGACGGCAAGCTCGTCGCGCGCTTCCAGTCCGTGTGGCGGCGCAAGCCGGCCGGCGGCTGGGAGATCGTGTTCGACCAGGGCTCGGACGTGTGCCGCTGAGCGGCCGAGGCCTCAGCCCAGGCCCAGCAGCGGCGGCACGGCCGCCTCCAGCAGCTCGACCAGCGCCGGGTCCATGAAGCGGTAGTCGTCCGGGATGTCGAGCACATGCAGTGGCTTGCCCGCCAGCGCCCCGGCATGGTCCTGCAGCAGACGCGCCTTGTGCCGGCTTTCCATCGCGATGACGACATCGGCCCAGGCCAGGTCGGCCTCGCCCACGCGCCGCCGTGCGCTGGCACTGGTGCCGGCCGAACGCACGGCAAGCGCCGGGTGGCGGCGGAACACCTGCTCGGCCGTCGGGCTGCGCCACTGGTTGCGGCTGCAGACGAACAGCACGCGCAGCTTCTCGCCCGCTCGCCGCGTCACCGGCTGTGCGAGGTCAGCCGCGACAGCGGCGAGGCCAGGCTGATGCCGGGCGCCGCCGTGCGCGCGCCGCGTGCGGGCTTGGCGTCTTCGTCGTCCACGGCGGCCACCACGCTCAGCGCGGCGACGCTCTCGGGGTTGCGCCGCATGGCGATGCCCACGGCCAGGATGTCGATGACCAGCAGCGCCAGGATGCGGCTGACCATGGGCAGGTGGGTGGCCACGTCCTCGATGTGGTCGACGATCAGCGCGGCGTCGGCCTTCCTGGCCAGCGGGCTCTGGCTGGCGGTGATGGCGATGACCTTGGCGCCGCGCTCCTGGGCCTTTTCCACCACCTGCAGCAGCTCGGGCAGTCGGCCGCCGCTGCTGATGACGACCGCGACGTCGCCCGCGCGCAGCACGTCGGCCGCCAGCAGCTGCAGGCGCGGGTCGGTGTAGGCGCCGCACGGCATGCCGAAGCGCAGGAACTTGAACTGCGCGTCCAGCGCGACGACGCTGTAGTGGCCCAGCGCGAAGAACTCCACCCGGCCGGCGGCGATCAGCATCTCGACGGCGCGGGCGATGGTGTCGCGGTTCAGGTGGCTGCGCACCTGCAGGATGGCGCTGGCCGTGTTGCCCAGCACCTTCGCACCCAGCTCCAGCATGGAGTCGTTCGTGGTCACCTGCGTGTGCGTGACGGGCACCGTGCCGGTCAGGCCCGACGCCAGGCGCAGCTTGAAGTCCGACAGGCCCTCGCAGCCCAGCGACCGGCAGAAGCGGATGACCGTGGGCTGGCTGACGCCGGCCGCGCGCGCGATCTCGACGATGGGGTCGTTCAGCACCGAGCGCGGCTGCGCCAGCACCAGGTCGGCGACGCGCAGCTCGGCGGGCGAGAGCTCGCTGCGGGCGCGGCGGATCTGGCCCAGGATGGCCGAGCCGGGCGAGGCCTGCAGGTTGCGCAGCTGGTTCTCGAGGATGGACGAGGCGCCCTTGAAGGTGGCGTGCTCGGCCGTGATGACGAAGGTGGGGATGGCCGAGACGTAGTCGCTGAAGCGCCCCTTGTCCTCGAAGCGCGCGCGAAAAGGGCTGCGGTCGAAGTACTCGCCCAGGCGCGGCACGATGCCGCCGCCGATGTAGATGCCGCCCAGCGACCCCAGCGTCACGGCCAGGTTGGCGGCGGTGGTGCCCAGCAGGCCGCAGAAGACGTCCAGCGTCTCCAGGCACAGCGGGTCGCCATCGTCCAGCGCACGCTGGGTGATGGCGGGCGCCAGCAGCGGCGTGACCTGCATGCCGTGGCGGTCGGCGAGCGCGCGGTAGATCAGCTCCAGCCCGGGGCCCGACACCAGGCGCTCGTAGGAGACATGGTCCAGGCTCTTCCACGCATAGCGCAGCAGGTCCAGCTCGCGCTCGTCGCGCGGGCCGAAGTTGGTGTGACCGCCCTCGGTGCCCAGCGCGATCCAGCCTTCGCCGGCCGGGATCAGCCCCGACACGCCCAGGCCCGTGCCGGCGCCCAGCAGCCCGATGACGCTGGGCCGGCGCGCCTGGCCGCCGCCCACCTGGCGCACGTCGGCCTCGGCCAGGCGGGGCAGGGCCATGGCCAGCGCGGTGAAGTCGTTGACGACGACCAGCGTGTCCAGCCCCAGCCGCTGGCGCATCTCGTCGATGGAGAACTGCCAGTGGTAGTTGGTCATGCGCACCTGGTCGCCCTCGACCGGGTTGGCGATGGCGATGGCCGCGTGGGCGATCTGCTGCGCGCCACCGTCCTGCCAGGTCAGCCCCTGCAGGTAGGCCTGCACGGCGGCGTGGAAGTCGGCATGGTCGGCGCAGCGCAGCGAGGCCATCTGCGTGAACTCGCCGGGGCCGGTCTCCAGCGCGAAGCGGGCGTAGGTACCGCCGATGTCGGCAAGCAGGCGGGGGCTGTCGAAGCGGGGCATGGGCAATGAACCAGGCGGCAGGATGGACGAGGATTATCGGCAGGCACGGAGCCACAGAACGCCAGCAGTACGAGCCGGCCGGGTGTAGCTTCACTACACCCCTGCGATCACCGGTTTTCTGCAGCGAAAATGGCGGCGTTGGCGCGGCTGGCTGGCCGGCAGCTGACGGTCCGGGTGAGCGTCTATTGTCGGGGTGGTGTAGTTTTGCTACCGTCCGCCGCGACCGAAATTTCACCTGCCCAGCCCGTGCCTGTCTTTGCCTGCCTTCTGTCCTTTTGCGTGCTCCTGCCCACCGTTGCGGGAGTGGGGGCATGAGCGCCGCCTATCCCTGGCTGGTGGCCGACATCGGCGGCACCAATGCCCGTTTCGGCACGGTGGCCGGCCCCGGCGCGCCGGTGGCGGATGTGCGCGTGCTGCCGGTGGCCGGGCATGCCGGCCCGGCGGCTGCGGTGAAGGCCTACCTGGCCGGTCAGGACCCGGCGCATCCGGCGCCGAAGAGCGCAGCCTTCGCGCTGGCCACGGCGCTGGATGGCGACCAGATCGAACTGACCAACGGCGCATGGAACTTCTCGCGTGCCCGCACGCAGGCCGAACTGGGCCTGCAGACGCTGCTGTGCCTGAATGACTTCGAGGCGCTGGCCTTGTCGCTGCCGCGCTTGAGCGGCGCGCAACTGCGCCCCTGGGCCGCGGCGCCCGACCTCGGCGGCCCCGTGCCGACAGGGACCGTGCTGGCCGTCATCGGCCCGGGCACGGGGCTGGGCGTGGCCGGTGTCGTGCGTGCGGGCGACCGCTGGCTGGCGCTGCCGGGCGAGGGCGGGCACATGACGCTGGCGCCGGCCGACGACTTCGAGAGTGCCGTGCTGGGCGAGGCGCGCCAGGCCTTCCCGCATGTGTCGGCCGAGCGTTTCCTGTCGGGCATCGGCCTGCCGGTGATGTGCCGCGCCGTCGCAGCCGTCATGGGGCAGGGCGAGGACGTGTCGGCCCTGTCGACCGAGCAGATCGTGGCGCGCGGCCTCGGCGGCGAATCGCCGGCCTGCGTGCGCACGCTGGACCTGTTCTGCGCGCTGCTGGGCGGCTTTGCCGGCAACGTGGCGCTGACCCTGGGTGCGCGTGGTGGCGTGTTCATCGGCGGCGGCATCGTGCCGCGGCTGGGGGAGCGCTTCTTCCAGTCGGCGTTCCGCCGCCGCTTCGAGGCCAAGGGGCGCTTCCAGTCCTATCTGGCCGGCATCCCCACGGCCCTCATCACCGACACGCTGGCCGCCCTGGCCGGCGCGGCCCAGGCGCTGGACCAGGCCGACGCCTGACGCGCGGCGGGCTGCGGCCCGCGCCATGCCCGCTGAACCTTGCTCAGCGCCGCCTCCCGGCGGAGGGCGCAGCCTTGCCCATCGCGCATTCGGTCATCGGACCTGGAAGCCGGCTCATTGATGTGTAGTTGAGCTACAAATTGGCGGTGTTTTGTAGTGTCGATAGCGACGCTCCGGCGCCCTGATGTCGGTTAAATACTGGCAAACCCTTGGTATTGGCCTGAAACCAGGTCGCTTTGCTGCAACGTCTAGGGTTTACGCAGGGATGCTGATAAATCTAGTTTTGATACAAACACCTCTGAGACGTTGGGTTCTAGCCCCTGAGACGAGCGCCAACAACGCTGGCGACCGGCTTGAGGGCAGGCCGTTTTCCAATGAGACAGAGGAGACAAACATGACCATGAACAAGGGCAAGCGCGCCGCTGCGCGCGAGTCGTTCCGCATCAGCCCGGTGGCGGTGGGCTGCACGCTGCTGATCGTGTCTGCGGGCGCGATGGCGCAGCAGGCGCAACAGGCGCAGCAACTCGAGACCGTCACCGTCACCGGCATCCGCAAGGGCATCGAGGCCGCGATCTCGGTGAAGAAGAACAGCGACTCCATCGTCGAGGCGATCTCGGCGGAGGACATCGGCAAGCTGCCTGACGCCAGCGTGGCGGAGTCCGTGTCGCGCCTGCCCGGCGTGGCCATCCAGTTGAGCCCCGTCACCGGCCGTGCCCAGCAGGTCAGCGTGCGCGGCATGTCGCCGGACTTCAACGGCGGCCTGCTGAATGGCCGCGAGCAAGCGTCCACCGGCACCGGCCGAGGCGTCGAGTTCGACCAGTACCCGGCAGAACTGCTGGGCGGCATCGTCATCTACAAGACGCCGGACGCGTCGCTGGTGGGCCAGGGCCTGTCGTCGACCATCGACCTGCAGATGGTGCGGCCGCTGAACTTCGCCACGCGCACGATGGCGGTGAACTACCGCAAGGAACACAACACCAAGGCCGAGAACCTGCCGGGCTTCACGACGGGCAGCGGCGACCGCGCGGCGTTCTCGTACGTCGACCAGTTCGCCGACCGCACCTTCGGCGTCGCGCTGGGCATCACCAAACACAAGTCCAACGGCGGCGGCCGTCCGAACTTCAACACCTGGGGCGGCTGGGTGGCGGACGTGCCCTACAACGGCGGCACCGTGAAGACGCCCGGCGGCTTCACGACGGACATCGAGACGACCGACTTCGACCGCAAGGGCGCGATGGCGGTGCTGCAGTTCCGGCCGAACAAGGACTTCGAGTCCATCGCCGACATCTTCTATTCCAAGGGCGACTTCTCGGTCAAGAAGCGCGGCCTCGAAGGCCCGCTGGGCGGCCTGTCCGCCGGCGCGAACGACCAGGGCGGCACGCTGATCAACGCGACGGTGTCCAACGGCATCGCGACGTCGGGCACGTTCACGAACTGGAAGGGCGTCATCCGCAACCACAACGAGGACTACACCGACGAACTGAAGTCCATCGGCTGGAACAACCGGCTGAATGCGGGCGCCTGGACGCTGAAGGCGGACCTGTCGTACTCGGGCGTCGACAAGCACTCGGTGCGCTACGAGACGACGGCCGGCCTGCCGGGCAACACGGTCAACAACGCGGACACGATCAGCTTCTCCGGCTTCGACGGCTCCAACCTGGCCGACGTGAAGTACACCAGCGGCCTGAACTACGCCGACCCCAAGCTCATCAAGCTGACCGACGTGCAGGGCTGGGCCGGTGCCACGGGCGTGCAGGATGGCTTCTACGCCAACCCCACGACCAAGGACAAGATCAAGGCCGCGCGCCTGTCGGGCAAGACCGACGTGTCCTGGGGGCCGGTGGCGGCCGTCGAGGTGGGCGGCAACTTCACCCGCCGCACGAAGGACCGCGTGGCCGTCGAAGGCGCGCTGGCCGTCAAGAGCGCACTGAATGCCGACGGGACGTTGAAGGACCGCCTGGCCTTTGCCGACATCCCCAACCCGACCGTGGGCGTGGGCGGCCTGACCGGCATTCCGACGCTGAACTGGAACCCGGCCGGCTCGCTCGGCTCCGTCTACACGCTGATCCCGTGGACCGTGCTGGACATCGCCAGCAAGAGCTGGGGCGTGTCCGAGAAGGTGGGCACCGCCTACATCAAGGGCGACATCGACGGCAAGATCGCGGGCCTGGACGTGCGCGGCAACATCGGCCTGCAGATCCAGCACACGCAGCAGCGGTCGACAGGCTTTCGCGTCGACCAGGCCACCTGCGTGGAGGCCACCAAGAGCTGCTCCTACATCGGCATGGCCGACGGCCACAGCTACAACGACTTCCTGCCCAACCTGAACCTGACCACGCAGCTGACCAACGACAGCCTGCTGCGTTTCGGCCTGGGCCGCGTGCTGGCCCGGCCGAACATGGAGGACATGAAGACGTCGCTGGAGCTGTCGCTGAAGACGGACATCAGCCCGCAGCGACTGAACGCCACCGGCGGCAACCCGAAGCTGGAGCCGTTCCGCGCCGATGCGCTGGACCTGTCCTATGAGAAGTACTTCGGCAACAAGGGCTACCTCAGCGCTGCCGGCTTCTACAAGAACCTGAAGACCTACATCCTGAACGTGGGCCAGCCGTTCGACTTCAAGCCCTACGTGACGCCCAGCACGACACTGCCGCCGGGCGGCAGCACCGTGGGCGTGTTCACGCAGCCGGTGAACGGCTCGGGCGGCTCCATCCGTGGCGCGGAGCTGGCGGTGAACGTGCCGCTGTCGCTGGCGACGAACTGGCTGGACGGCTTCGGCGTGGCGGTGAACTACTCCTACACCGACAGCGCGGTCGAGCTGGACGCCTCGGGCTTCGCGACGCAGAACGTCAAGACGACCAAGATCCCGTTGCCCGGCCTGTCCAAGCAGGTCACCAACCTGCGCTTCTACTACGAGAAGTACGGCTTCCAGATCGCCGTCGCCGCGCGCAAGCGTTCGGACTACCTGGGCTCGATCAACGACTACCAGGACCGCAACCAGCTCGTCTACATCAAGGGCTCGACCGGCGTCGACTTCCAGACGTCCTACGAGTTCAGCAGCGGCTGGCTCAAGGGACTGTCGCTGATGGCCCAGGGCAGCAACATGACCAACCCCTGGTTCTCGTACTACGACGCGTCCAACGGCCAGACCACGGACCGCAAGAAGTTCGGCAAGTCGTATCTGCTGGGCCTGAGCTACAAGCTCTGAGTCCATCCCCGGCACCCGGGGCTCGTGCGGCCTCGGGTGCCCTGTCTTCCCGCCCCCCAACGTATCTCTACCGCAGCGCGGATGAGCCGCGCAGCCGTTCTCTCGTCAACCCAACCGACAGGAGCTGGACATGGATCTGAGCGTTTTCAATCTCTCGCGGCGCACGCCCGCAAGCTGGGGCCGTGTGCTGGCCCTGAGTTCCTGCATCGCCTTCGCGCTGGCGCAGCCGGCCGACGCGGTCACGGCCAGCGGTGCGCTGGGGCCGGTGACGCCCAAGGACGTGGTCTACCAGATCATCACCGACCGCTTTGCCGACGGTGACACCAGCAACAACGTGCCCAGCGGCTTCGACCCGACGCTGTACGACGGCACCGGCGCCGACCTGAAGCTCTACCAGGGCGGCGACTGGCAGGGCATCATCGACAAGATCCCCTACCTGAAGAACATGGGTGTCACGGCGGTCTGGATCTCCGCGCCCTACGCCAACCGCGACACGGCCATCCTGGACTACCAGCCCGGCGGCGGCATCGACCGCTGGACGAGCTTCCACGGCTACCACGTCCGCAACTACTTCGCGACCAACAAGCACTTCGGCAACCTCGCCAAGTTCAAGGCCTTGCGGGATGCGCTGCATGCCCAGGGCATGAAGCTGGTCATCGACTTCGTCACCAACCACACCAGCCGCTGGCAGAACCCGACGGCCGGCTTCGTCGCCGAGGACGGCAAGCTCTACGAGCCCGACAAGGACGGCAGCGGCAACTACTGCTTCGACGCGGGTGGCGAGCCCTACAACTGCTCCGGCTCGTCGGCGGTCGAGAACCTGCTGGCCGACCCGAACAACGACGTCAACGGTTGGTTCCACGGCCTGGGCGACCGCGGCAGCGACAGCAGCCGCTTCGGTTTCCGCCACAAGGAACTGGGCTCGCTGGCCGACTTCTCGCAGGAGAACACCAACGTCGTCGCGCACCTGGAGAAGGCCGCCGCGTTCTGGAAGGCGCTGGGCGTGGACGGTTTCCGCCATGACGCGACGCTGCACATGAACCCGGCCTTCGTCAAAGGCCTGAAGGACGCCATCGACTCGGCGGCGGGCGGCCCGCTGGCCCACTTCGGCGAGTTCTTCATCGGCCGGCCCGACCCCAAGTACGACGAGTACCGCACCTTCCCCGACCGCACCGGCGTCAACAACCTGGACTTCGAGTACTACCGCGCCAGCACCAACGCCTTCGGCAACTTCAGCGAGACCATGACCCAGTTCGGCAACATGATGTTGCAGACCTCGGCGGACTACATCTACGAGAACCAGGCCGTCACCTTCCTGGACAACCACGACGTCACGCGCTTTCGCTACGTCCAGCCGAACGACAAGCCCTTCCACGCCGCCATCGCCACGCTGATGACGGCGCGCGGCACGCCCAACATCTACTACGGCACCGAGCAGTACATGTCGTCGGTCAACGCCAGCGACATCGCCGGGCGCGGCTTCATGCAGGTGGCCGCACCCGCCTTCAGCCAGACGACGACGGCCTACCAGACCATCAAGAAGCTCGCCGCGCTGCGTGCGTCCAACGAGGCGCTGGCCTATGGCGAAACGTCGGTGCTGTACTCCAACAACGACGTGCTGGTCTTCTCGCGCAAGTTCTATGACAAGCAGGTCGTCGTCGCGGTCAACCGGCATCCGAGCACCAGCTACACGGTGCCGGTGCTGGCCACGACGCTGCCCGGCGGCAGCTACAGCGACGTGCTGACGGGCACGCTGTCCGGCGGCACGGCCACCGTCAGCGGCGGGCAGATCGCCAGCTTCGTGCTGGGCGGCGGTGCCGTCAGCGTCTGGTCCTACAACCCGTCGCTGGGCACCACCCTCCCGCGCATCGGCGACGTCGCCTCCACCTCGGGCCGTGCCGGCAACACGGTCTACATCTACGGCACCGGCCTGGGCGGCACGCCCACCGTGAAGTTCGGCACCGCGACGGCCAGTGTCGTGTCGGCGAGCGACACGCTCATCGAGACCACCGTGCCCGCGACCGCCGTGCCCGGCGTGCTGAACATCACCGTGCAGAAGGGTGCCAACACCAGCAACACCTTCCGCTACGAGGTGCTGTCGGGCGACCAGGTCCAGGTCATCTTCAAGGTCAATGCGGCGACGACCGTGGGGCAGAACGTCTACGTCGTCGGCAGCATCCCCGAACTCGGTTCGTGGGACCCGGCCAAGGCCTCCGAGGTGATGATGAACCCGAACTATCCGCAGTGGTTCCTGCCCGTCAGCGTCCCCAAGGCCACGCAGTTCGAGTTCAAGTTCATCAAGAAGGACGCCAACGGCACGGTGGTGTGGGAAGGCGGCAGCAACCGCGTCTTCACCTCGCCGTCGAGTTCGACGGGCACCGCCGACACGGCGGTCTACAACTGGCAATAATCGCCGCCGAGGCCGGCAGGGCACCCTGCCGGCCGCTCGCATGACCACCCGCTGACGGACCCCATCCTGTGCACGCCTCGCCCCTGAACAACGTGACCATCGTCGGTGGCGGCACCGCAGGCTGGATGACGGCGGCGGCCCTGGCCACCGTGCTGAAGGGGCGCTACCGCATCCGCGTCGTCGAGTCGGACGAGATCGGCACCGTGGGCGTCGGCGAGGCGACGATCCCGATGATCCAGCGCTTCAACCAGCTGCTGGGCATCGACGAGGACGAGTTCCTGCGCGAGACGCAGGGCAGTTTCAAGCTCGGCATCGAGTTCGTGAACTGGGGCCGCCTGGGCGACCGCTACATGCACGGGTTCGGTCGCATCGGCCGCGAGCTGTGGCCGGTGGGCTTCGAGCAGTACTGGCTGCGCATGCGCGCGCTGGGCCGCGCCGCGCCGCTGGAGGCCTACTCCATCGCGCGCATGGCGGGCAAGGCCAACCGCTTCATGCCGCCGCGCCACGACATCGAGGATTCGCCGCTCGGCGAGATCACCTACGCCTACCACTTCGACGCCAGCTTGTATGCCCGCTACCTGCGCCGCCGCAGCGAAGCGCTGGGTGTCGTGCGCGTCGAGGGGCGCATCATCGACACCGTGCTGCGCGCCGAGGGGCCGCAGGCCGGCCATGTCGAGGCCGTCGTGCTCGACGGCGGGCAACGCATCGACGGCGACCTGTTCATCGACTGCTCGGGTTTTCGCGGCCTGCTGATCGAGCAGGCGCTGCAGACCGGCTACGAGGACTGGACGCACTGGCTGCCCTGCGACCGGGCGTGGGCCGTGCCCTGCGAATCCGCCGGGCCGCTGACGCCCTACACGCGCTCGACCGCGCACCGCGCGGGCTGGCAGTGGCGCATCCCGCTGCAGCACCGCACCGGCAACGGCCACGTCTATAGCAGCGCCCACATGAGCGACGACGAGGCAGCGGCTGTGCTGATGGCCAACCTCGACGGCGCCGCACTGGCGGAGCCGCGCATGATCCGGTTCAAGACCGGCATGCGCCGCCTGGCCTGGAACCGCAACGTGGTGGCCATCGGCCTGTCCAGCGGCTTCCTGGAACCGCTGGAATCGACCAGCATCCACCTGATCCAGTCCGCCATCCAGCAGCTGATCGACTTCTTCCCCGACCGCGGCTTCGAGCCCGCGGACATCGACGAGTTCAACCGCCAGGCGCGTTTCAACGTCGAAAGCGTGCGCGACTTCGTCATCCTGCACTACCACCTGAACCAGCGCGAGGATTCCGAGTTCTGGCGGCAGTGCGCGCACATGGACGTGCCGGCCACGCTGGCGGAGAAGATCCGGCTGTTCCAGAGCCACGGCCGCATCGTGCGCTTCAACAACGAGCTGTTCAGCGAGGTCGGCTGGCTGCAGGTCATGGAAGGCCAGAACCTGCGCCCGAGGCGCTGGCATCCCATGGTCGAGCTGCAGTCCGACGACGCCACGCAGGCCTACCTCGAAAGCGTGCGCGAGGTCATCGCGAAATGCGTCGCCGTCATGCCAGACCACGCCGCCTACATCGCCCAGCACTGCCGCTCGACCTGAGGGCCGGGCGCGGCGCCGCTTCCGCCACTGCGCGGCAACCGACTTTCCACAGGTCCTCCCATGCGCTTGCCGTTGCGACGCCGCACCCTGCTGGCCGCCACCTCGTCGCTGGCCTTGCCCGCCATGAGCTTCGCCGCCGACATGCCCCACACGTCCTGGAGCCGCCAGGCCGTCCTCTACCAGGTCAACGTGCGCCAGTTCTCGGCCGAAGGCACGCTCAAGGCGGTGCAGGCACAACTGCCGCGGCTGCGCCGCATGGGCGTGGACATCCTGTGGCTGATGCCCATCCAGCCCATCGGTCGGCTCAACCGCAAGGGCACGCTGGGCAGCTACTACTCGATCAGCGACTACACGGCCGTCAACCCCGAGTTCGGCACGCTGGCCGACGCCCGGGCCCTGGTCGCCGAGGCGCACCGGCTGGGCTTCAAGGTCATCCTCGACTGGGTGGCCAACCACACGGCCTGGGACCATCCCTGGGCCACGGCGCACAAGGACTGGTACAAGCTCAACGCCCGGGGCGAGGTCTATGCCGTGACGTTCAATGAAGGCCAGCCCGGCGAGGAGCACTGGGACGACGTCGTCGCGCTGGACTACAAGAGCGACGCGCTGCGCACCGCGATGATCGACGCGATGGCGTTCTGGGTGCGCGAGGTGGGCCTGGACGGCTTTCGCTGCGACGTGGCCAGCCTGGTGCCCACCGACTTCTGGGTGCGCGCCCGCCAGGCGCTGGACGCGCTCAAGCCCCTGTTCATGCTGGCCGAGTCCGACGCCATCGAACTGCACACCAGTGGCGCGTTCGACATGACCTACTCGTGGGACCTGGCCGACGAGGTGTTCAAGAAAGTCGGCAAGGGCGAGCCGGGTGCGCCGTTGCTCAAGGCCTGGCTCGCCAAGCAGCCGGCCGGCTACCCGCCGCAGGCCTACCGCATGCGCTTCACGGCCAACCACGATTTCAACTCCTGGCACGGCACCGATGCCGAGCTGTACGGCGATGCCTACCAGGCCCTGGCCGTGCTGACGTTCATGCTGCCCGGCATGCCGCTGATCTACAACGGCCAGGAGTCCCGGCTGACGCAGCGGCTGGCGTTCTTCGAGAAGGACCCCATCGCCTGGAAGACGCACGAGCTGGCCGACTTCTACGCGGGCCTCGCGGCGCTCAAGCACAGTCACCCGGCGCTGGCCGCGGGCCAGTACGGCGCGCCGGTCACGCTGCTGGACGGCCGCGCCGACGTGGTCGCCTTCGAGCGCCGCCTCGGGCCCGACGTGGTGAGCGTGGCGGTCAACCTGTCCGCAGTCGCGCAGACCTGGCGGGGCCGGGTGCTCAAGCCCTGGGGCTGGCAGGTGCTGGCAGGCGCAGCGGCATGAAGATCCTCGTCACCGGCCTGAACGGCACGCTGGCGCCGCGGCTGGCCGAGGCCGCTCGGGCGGCGGGCCACACCGTCATCGGCTGGGATCGCCACGCGGTGAATCCGGACGACGAGGGCGTGTCGGCCGCGTGGCTGTCCGCGCAGTCGGTGGACGCCGTCGCCCACCTGGGCATGGGCTCGGCGCGCTTCGCCGGCTGGCTGGCGTCGCGTTGTGCCAACTTCCTGTTCACCAGCACGGCGATGGTGTTCGACGCCGCGCCTGACGGCCCCCACGACGTGGCCGATGCGCGCACCGCCCGCGACGACTACGGCCGCTACAAGATCGACTGCGAAGACGCCGTGCTGCTGGCCAGCGAGCGGCCCGTCATCGCCCGCATCGGCTGGCAGATCGACCCCAGCCGGCCGGGCAACAACATGCTGATGGCGCTGGACGAGCAGCAGCGGCGCGACGGCCGCGTGGCGGCGAGCCGCGCGTGGACGCCGGCCTGCTCGTACATGACCGACACCGCCGCGGCGCTGCTCACGCTCATCGAGCGGCCTTTGCCCGGCGTGCACCACCTGGACAGCAACGCCGGCGAGGCCTGGCGCTTCGACGAGGTGGCCCGTGCGTTGGCGCGCGAGTTCGGGCGCGACTGGCGGGTCGACGCGAACGACGACTACCGCCACGACCAGCGCCTGGTGGGCGGCGCGAGCGGCATGCCGCCGCTGTCGGCGCGATTGCCCGGCCTCACCCGCGCCTGACGGCAGGGCGCGTCGCCGACAATGGCGGCATGAAAGCACCCGCGCGCCTGCAGGCACTGATGGATGAAGGCCTGATCGACAGCGTCGTGCGGCAGCTCAAGAGCGGCAAGGAGGCCGACGTCTACGTCGTGCGCGTGGGCGACGACACCTGCGCCGCCAAGGTCTACAAGGAGGCCAACAAGCGGGGCTTCCGTCAGGCCGTCGACTACACCGAGAACCGCAAGGTGCGCAACAGCCGCCAGGCGCGCGCGATGACCAAGCGCACCGCCTACGGCCGCCAGCAGCAGGAGGCGGCGTGGCAGAGCGCCGAGGTCGATGCGCTGTACCGCCTGGCCGCGGCCGGCGTGCGCGTGCCGCGGCCCGACAACTTCCATGAAGGCGTGCTGCTGATGGAGCTGGTGGCCGACGCCCATGGCGACGCCGCACCGCGCCTGAACGACCTGAGCTTCACCGACGCCGAGGCGCGCCAGCACCACGCCACGCTGATCGGCGAGGTGGTGCGCATGCTGTGCGCGGGCGTCATTCACGGCGACCTGTCCGAGTTCAACGTGCTGCTGGCGGCGGACGGCCCGGTCATCATCGACCTGCCGCAGGCCGTGGACGCCGCCGGCAACAACCATGCGCCGCGCATGCTGCTGCGCGACGTCGACAACCTGCGCAACTTCTTCGGCCAGTACGCGCCGGCGCTGCGCGCCACGCAGTACGGGCCCGAGATCTGGTCGCTGTACGCGGCCGGCCTGCTGGTGCCGGACATGCCGCTGACCGGCCGCTACGAGCACAAGCCCGGCGCGGTGGACTTGTCCGGCGTGCTGCGCGAGATCGAGGACGCGCGGCTCGAGGAGGCCGCGCGCCTGCTGCGCATGGGCTGACCGCCGGTGCCGACGGCGCGGCCCGGCGCGATCAGGGCTTGACGAGCACGCGGCCGAACAAGGCCGGCACGGTGAGCCGGATCTTCCCTTGGGTGACGGCCACGGCCCGGCCGCCCAGTGCATCGCGCAGGCGCTTGGCTGCGAACGGCAGCCGCACGGTGACCGTGCGCGCCTCGGTGCTGTTGTTGGTCGCCGTGATGGCCCAGGTCTTGCCGTCCTGGCGGGCCAGCACGACGACATGCGCGTCCACCAGCAGCGGGGCGCCCAGGCTGCCGTGGCGCAGCACGGGCAGGTCGTGGCGCAGCTGGGTCAGCCGCTTGAAGTCCGCCAGCAGCGCGCGGTCGGGTTGGCCGCCTTCGTCGGCCCAGGGGTAGGGCGCGCGGTTGTAGGGGTCGTCGCCGCCACCCAGTCCCACCTCGTCGCCGTAGTAGATGGTCGGTGAGCCGGGGTAGGTCATCTGGAAGAACACGGCCAGGCGCAGGCGCTGTTTGGCGAGCTTGAGCGCGTCAGCGTCGCCATCGTCCTGGGCAGCGCCGGGCCGCCCCAAGCTGCCCGATTCGCGTTGGGGGCCGGACGCCGCATCGCGGCGGCCCAGGGGCTCCGTGTAGCCGAAGTGGAAGAGGGCGCGGGCCTGGTCGTGCGTGGACAGCAGGTTCATCAGCGCGTAGAGCGCCTGCGGCGGGTAGGCCTCGCGCAGCAGCTCCAGGTTGGCGTAGGTCTGCTGCGCGGACTTGCCGGCCGCGTAGTCCAGCACCGCGTTGCGGAAGATGTAGTTCATGGTGCTGTCGAACATGTCGCCCAGCAGGAACTTGGACGCGTCGAACCAGGTCTCGGCCACGGTCAGCGCGTCGGGCTTCTTCGCCTTCACGGCCTGGCGCCATTCGCGCCAGAAGTCGTCGGGCACCCAGGGCGCCACGTCCATGCGCCAGCCGGCCGCGCCGCGGTCCAGCCAGTAGTTCGTCACGGAGTCGGGGTCGCGGTAGGCGTAGGCGCGAAAAGACGGGCTGTCCTTGTCGATCTCGGGCAGGTCCTTCACGCCCACCCAGCCCTGGTACTGCTTGTCGGGATCGGTCTCTTCGGGCTTGAACTTGAACCAACTGGCGTAGGGCGAGGCGGGGTTGATCCTGCCGTTGTCGAACGCGCCGCCGGCGGGGAAGTTGCCGAAGCGGTTGAAGTAGGGCGAGTCCGAGCCGACGTGGTTCAGCGAGGTGTCGGGGATCACGCGGATGCCCAGCTTCGCGGCCTCGGCGCACAGCCGCACGAAGTCCTCGTTGCTGCCGAAGGCCGGGTCGATCTGCTTGTAGTCGGCCGCGTCGTACTTGTGGTTGCTGGGCGCGCGGAACACCGGCGTCAGGTAGATCGCGTTGGCGCCCAGGTTCTTGATGTAGCCCAGTTTCTCGATGAGGCCGGCGAGGTCACCGCCGAAGAAGTCGTTGTTGTAGAGGGCGTCGGAGCCGTCGCCGGTGCCCGGCTTGAACGGCTGCTCGTTCCACGTCGCGTGGCGCTCCACGTCGCGGTCCTGGTAGCGGTCCTGCGGCCGGCCGCCGCCGGGGCGCGGGTCGTTGGTCTTGTCGCCGTTGCGGAAGCGCTCGGGGAAGACGTAGTAGTAGACGACGTCGCGCGCCCAGCCGGGCACGGTGAAGCCGGGCGCGTAGACCGTCTGGCGGTAGCGGCGCACGCGGCTCAGGTCGCCGGGCAGGCGCTCGATGCTCGAGGCGCCCATCGAGCCCTTCTCGCGCGTCCAGTAGACCGTGTCCTTGTTGTTCTGCAGCGCATAGCGGCCGCTGGCGGTCTCCAGCTCGAACCAGTAGCCGTAGACGCCGATGTCGTCGAAGCGGTACGTGGCCGAGAAGCCGCCCCCCTGGACGCGTGGTGCGGGTGTCATCGCGATGCGGGCCAGCGGCTCGTAGGCCAGTTGCTCCTGGTTGCCCGTCAGGCGGCGACGCTCGATGACCAGCGTGGCGCGCTGCAGGCCGGGCACGTCGCTGCCGATGCGGAAGGTGAATTCGCGGCCGGCCGGCTGGGCGCCGAAGGGGGACTTGAAGGCGCTGCTGCGCGAGTCGAAGCGCACCGCCAGCGCCGCGCGGTCGGTGATGGGCTGCGGCGGCGTGGGCGAGAAGCTTTTGGGTCCGACCTCCAGTTGCGGTGCGCCGGCCGCGTCGAAGCTTAGGCGCAGCGTGTGCTCGCCGCTGAAGTCGCGCTTCAGGTTGCCGTTCGCGCCGCGCGTCAACCGGCCCTGCGCGTCGGCGCCGAAGGTGAGGTGGGCGGTCCAGGACTCGTCGGCCAGCTTGAACTCCTGGGTGCCCTGGGCGGTGAGGTTCAGGTAGTACGCGTCGCAGCGGTACTCGAAGGCCTGTTCGTCCTGCGCCACCCATTGGTTGAGGTTGCCGCGCAGGTAGAGCGTTGCGTCGCCCAGCGGTGCGGGCTGGCAGTCGGCGGCCTGGCTCATCGGGGCGAACGGGAGCAGCGCTGCGCACAGCGCGAGGGATCTGAGCATGTGAACCTCAACCTTTCACACCGCCCGCCGTCAGGCCGGACACGATCCAGCGCTGGGCGAACAGGAAGACCGCCGTGATCGGCAGGCCGGACAGCACGGCTGCGGCGGCGAAATCGCCCCACAGGAAGCGCTGGTCGTGCAGGAAGTATTTGGAGCCCACGGCCAGCGTGAGGTTGCCTTCCTCGCGCAGCAGGATGGAGGCGACCGGGTACTCGATGATGGTGCCGATGAAGGCCAGCACGAATACCACCATCAGGATGGGAATGGCCATGGGCAGCAGCACGCGGGAGAAGGCCTGCCAGTGCGTCGCGCCATCGACCTTGGCGTTCTCCTCGATTTCGACCGGGATGGTCTCGAAGTAGCCCTTGATGGTCCACACATGGGTGGCGATGCCGCCGAGGTAGGCCAGTACCAGGCCGGCGTGGGTCTCGATGCCCAGCGCCGGCACATAGCTGCCGATGGTCTCGAAGATCGCGTAGATGGCCACCAGCGCCAACACCGGCGGGAACATCTGCAGCAGCAGCATGCCGTTCAGGATGGGCTTGTCGAAGCGGAACTTGAGGCGCGCGAACGCGTAGGCGGCGGTCGTGGAGATGCCGACGATGAGGAACGCCGAGATGGTGGCGATCTTGATGGAGTTCCACAGCCAGGTGAGCACGGGGAAGGGCGGCTGCACGAGGCTGCCGTCCGCGGCCTGGTAGGGGATGCCCAGCGCCAGCTTCCAGTGCTCCAGGCTGATCTCGGTCGGGATCAGGCTGCCGGTGGCGAAGTTGCCGGGCCGCAGCGAGATGGACACGACCGCCAGCAGCGGGAAGAGGGTGATGGCGATGAACACCCACATCACGGCGTGGCCGGCGAGGGTGCGCCAGCGGGCTTGTTTGCCGAGGACGATGGCCATTTCTATGAACTCCGAATGCTTGGTTGGGAGGGGATCAGGCCGGGTGGGCGGTCTGCTCCGTGTCCCTTCTTTGCCTGCCCTGAACGGGCGGCAAATTCATTCCTTTACCTGCGCAGCCCACCCACCCGGCCTGATCCGGCCAGCGCTGTTCTGCTTGTCGCGAAAACGCAGTGGCACCCGTTGGTGAGCGAGGCGGCCGAGGGGCGAAGGTAAAGGAGGAGACCGCGCAGCGGGCGGGGGACACGAAGCCCCTCGGCCGCCGCGCTTGCCAACGCCCACGCGTGGTCCCCGTCATTTCTGTGCCTTCGCGGACAACCGCAGATTGACCAGCGAAAGCGCCGCCACCAGGAAGAAGATCAGCGTCGAGATCGCCGCGGCCAGGCCGAAGTCGGAGCCCGAGTCCTTGAACGCGATGCGGTAGGTGTAGCTGACGAGGATGTCCGTCTGGCCCGCGGGGAGCTTGGTGGACAGGAAGTCCGGCCGGCCGTCGGTCAGCAGCGCGATCAGCACGAAGTTGTTGAAGTTGAATGCGAAGGCGCTGACCAACAGCGGCGCCAGCGGCTTGATGATGAGCGGCGCGGTGATCTTGAAGAAGTTGGTGAACGGGCCGGCGCCGGCCAGCGCGGAGGCTTCGTACAGGTCTGCCGGGATGGACTTCAGCAGCCCCGAGCACAGGATCATCACGTAGGGGTAGCCCAGCCAGACGTTGACGATGACCAGCATGGTCTTGGCCAGCAGCGGGTCGGCGAACCACGCGGGCTTGACGCCGAAGAGCGCGTCCAGGATGGCGTTGATCTCGCCGAAGTTCTGGTTGAACAAGCCCTTGAAGACGAGGATGGAGATGAAGCCCGGCACCGCGTACGGCAGGAACAGCAGCGTGCGGTAGGTGGTGCGGTACTTCATGCCTTCCCAGTTCAGCAGCACGGCGAACAGCATGCCGATGCCGGTGGAGAACAGCACGGTCAACGCCGAGAACACTACCGTCCACGAGAAGATGGCCAGGAACGGCCCGCGGAACTCGGCATCGAACAGCATGCGGGCGTAGTTGGCCCCGCCGATGAAGGCCTTGAAGCCGGGTTGCAGCACTTCGCCGCTGGCCGACTCGAAGAAGCCGGTCTCGCGGTTGGCCTTGAAGACGGCGCCGTCCGCGGCGCGGGTCAGGCTGGCGTCGGCATTGGCGGTCCACGTCGGCTTGATGGGGCCGAACTCGCGCAGGCCGAGGTAGTGCAGCTCGGTCTTGTCCGGCAGCACGAGCAGCAGCTGGGCGAGTGCGTCGCGGTGCTTGATCAATTCGGGCAAGGGCAGCGCGGCCTGCAGTGGCGCGGTGAGGGGCAGGCGCTCGACGTCGGTGGCCTTCAGGTCCACGCGCAGCTCGCGGCTGACGCTGCGCAGCGCCAGCGGCGGCGACACCCAGCGCGGCCCGGCCTCGCCGTCGGCGCTCAAGGCGAGGCGGAACTCGGCGCCGTCGGCATGCAGGCTGTAGGCCAGCACTTTGTCTTCCACCGCGTCGTGCTGCTCCAGCAGGTACTCGCGCACACGGCTTTCGCTGAGCAGGTGGGTGCTGGAGTAGTTCGTGAAGCCGATCTGCGCCGTGTAGACCAGCGGGAAGGCGATGAACACCAGCATGCCGGCCAGGCCGGGGAAGAGGTAGCGCCAGGCCACGCCGCCGCGGCTCAGGTAGATGTAGAAGCCGGCCGTGAACAGCACCAGCAGCCCCGCCGCCCAGGCGGCCTGGCCCGTCGTGTAGACGGCGAAGACGAGGTACAGCGCTGCGAGGATGGCGGCTGCGGCCAGCGGCCAGCGCAACCAGGCCGCCAGCTTGTCGAGCAGTGTGGGTGGCAACGTCGTGTAGGCGCCCTGGCCCAGGGATGAGGACAACGTGTTCATTTGTTCAGCAGCATCCGTGCGGCGGCGCCGTCCAACGCGGCCTTGGGCGCTTGCAGGCCGTTCGTGATGGCTTCGAGTGCGGCGTCCATCGCGGTCCAGAAGCGGCCCACCTCGGGGATGTTGGGGATGGGCGCACCGTTGCGGGCGTTGGTCATGCTGGCCGCGATCAGCGGGTTGACGGACAGCTCGGCGTAGAACGCCTTGTTGGCGGGCACGCCCAGGGCCACGTCGGCGTCCAGCACCTTCAGCGCCTCGGGGCGCATCAGGTGGTGCTCGATGAACTCCTTGGCGAGGTCCTTGTGCTTGCTGGGTGCCGAGATCATGCAGCCCAGCACGCCGACGAAACTCTTGCTGGGCTGGCCCGCGATGACGGCGGGGATGGGCGCGACGCCGAAGTCGATCCCGGCCCGCTTCGCGTTGTCCCAGGCCCAGGGGCCGGAGATCATCATCGCGACCTCCCCGCGGGCGAAGGCGGATTCCATCTCGGCGTAGGTGGCGCCCTTGGGCATGTGGCCGTTGCGGATCAGGCCGTCCAGCGTCTGCGCCGCGCGCAGCGCGCCGGGCGTGTTGACGCCCACCTGGCGGGCGTCGAAGTCACCCTGGGCATCGCGGCCGAAGATGACACCGCCGGCTCCCGCCAGCATGGGCCAGGTGAAGAAGCTCTTGTTGTAGTGCCAGAGGATGGCGTGCTTGCCCTGGGCCTGCAGTCTCTTGTCCAGCGCGACGACCTCGTCCCACGTGGCGGGTGGCGTGGGCACCAGTGCCTTGTTGTAGATGAGGCCCGTCGTCTCGATGGCGATGGGGTAGCCCCAGATGCGGCCGCGGTAGCTCAGCGCCTGCCAGGCGGTCTCCTCGGACTCGGCCTTGAGCCGGGCCGAGGGGCGCAGCGGCGTCAGCAGCCCGGCCTTGGCCCATTCGCCGACGCGGTCGTGCGGCCAGCAGAAGATGTCCGGGCCCTTGCCGGCGCCCGCGGCCTGCTGGAACTTGTCGGTGGGGTCCACGGGGTGTTCGACGACCACCTTCACGCCCGAGGCCTTCTCGAACGCGTCGCCGACTTTCTGCAGGCCGTTGTAGGCCTTGTCGCCATTGATCCAGACCAGCAGCTTGGGTGCCTCGGCCAGCGCGGGCTGAATGCAGGCGATGGCAAGGCACAAGGACAGGAGACCGCGTGTGGCCGTTTGCATCTTCGGGCCGGGCGCTGGGCCGCTCCCGAGCCGGCCCGTTGGGCGACGTGCATGCCGGCCGGTCCGGCATGCATTGCCGTCCCCTTGGGGGACCGACCGGGCTCGCCCGCGTTTAGCGAGGCGAGACTGGGCGAGGGGCTCGTTCATGTCGACAGCTCCGGGGCCGCCAGGCGGCGCAGTGCCTGGCCGGTGGCGTCGAAGACGTACAGCGCCTCGGCCGGCAGATGCAGGGTCAGCGCCTGGCCGCTGCGCAGGCGGTCGGCGCCGTTGCGCCCCTCGAACTGGCAGGTCAGCGCCTCCTCGACGCCGGGGTAGGGGCAGTACGCGAAGGTCACGCCCCCCAGCGACTCGACGAAGGCCACCGTGCTGTGCAGCTGGTTGCCCGGGCCCTCGGTGCGGATGTGCTCGGGCCGCACGCCCAGCGTGACCTTGTCGCCCACCCGGGCCGCGCTGCCGTCCACGCGCGCGCGCAGCACCACGGCGCCGCCGGCGAGCTTCACGTCGACGTGGCCGGGTTCGATGGCGGCCAGCTCGCCCTCGATGAAGTTCATCTTCGGACTGCCGATGAAGCCCGCCACGAACAGGTTGCGCGGATGCTCGTACAGCTCCAGCGGCGAGCCGACCTGCTCGATCCGGCCGGCTGACAGCACCGCGATGCGGTCGGCCAGCGTCATGGCCTCCACCTGGTCGTGGGTCACGTAGACCATGGTGGTCTTGAGGTCCTCGTGCAGCTTGGCGAACTCGTAGCGCATGCGCACGCGCAGGGCGGCGTCCAGGTTGGACAGCGGCTCGTCGAACAGGAAGACCTCGGGCTTGCGCACGATGGCGCGGCCGATGGCCACGCGCTGGCGCTGGCCGCCGGACAAGTCCTTGGGCTTGCGGTCCAGAAGATGTTCGATGTGCAGGATCTTGGCAGCGGCCCGCACGGCCGTCTCGATCTCGGCCTTGGGCACCTTGGCCAGCTTCAACCCGAACGCCATGTTGTCGAACAGGTTCATGTGCGGGTACAGCGCATACGACTGGAACACCATCGCGATGCCGCGTTCGCTGGGCGGCACGTCGTTGACGACGCGCCCGCCGATGCTCAGCTCGCCGCCGGTGATTTCTTCCAGGCCGGCAATCGAGCGCAGCAGCGTGGACTTGCCGCAGCCCGAGGGCCCCACGAACACCATGAACTCGCCGTCGCGGATCTCCAGGTCGATGCCGTGCAGGATGCGGACGTCGCCATAGGCCTTCTCCACGCCGGTCAAGCTCACGTCTGCCACATCGAACCTTTCAGCGCCGGCGGCGCAGCGCGGCCGGCTTGTCTCGCAGTTATCAAGAGCGCAAGTTCCTGCCCTGCGCCTGTTTCTGTAGACAATATACAGCTCTGAACCGTACAGAACAACAGGATTGTCCCGGTGTGGATTCCACTAATACCATGTGAATCAAAGGGTTGGATGCTAAACCGGGTTTTCACTATGTAGTCAAACTACACAATGCCGTCCCTCTGCCCGATACTTTGGCCCGCGCTGCCGCTCGGGTAGCATTCTTGCCCTCGTCGCCGGGGGCTGGCACTGATGAACACCCCAACCCTTCTCGGCTCCGCGCAGTCTCGCTCCCGCAAATCCAAGGCCGCCGCGATGAAGCCCTCCGCAGTCACTCCCGAAGTCCAGGCGCTGCGCGCTGCTTTCGAAGCCGCCTATGAGCGCGAGCTGTCGCAATCCAGCCAGGGCGCGACGCCGCAGGCCGCGCTGCATGCCGCGGCCATCGCCTGCCGCGAGACGCTGGCGCGCCGCTGGGCCGCCACGCAGGCGGCCGACGCGAAGCGCGGCGAGGCCGCGCCGGTGCGCCGCGTGCACTACCTGTCGATGGAATTCCTGATGGGCCGCGCGCTGTCCAACGCACTGGCCGCGCTGCAGCTCACCGAACCGCTGCAGGCCAAGCTGGCCGAGCACGACCGGGCCCTGGGTGACGTGCTGGAGCGCGAGCCCGACGCGGCGCTGGGCAACGGCGGCCTGGGCCGCCTGGCGGCCTGCTTCCTGGACAGCTTCGCCGAACTGGAGCTGCCGTCCTTCGGCTACGGCCTGCGCTACCGCTACGGCACCTTCGCGCAGGTCATCAGCCAAGGCCGCCAGATGGAGCAGCCCGACGACTGGACGCGCGACACGCCCGCGTGGGAGCTGCCGCGCCACGACCTGCGCTACGCGGTGGGCTTCGGTGGCCGCGTGGAGGTGGACGACGCCGGCGTGCGCCGCTGGATGCCCGCCGAGCGCATCGAGGCGCAGGCCTTCGATTTCGTCGTGCCGGCCCATCACAGCGAGCGCGTCTCCACGTTGCGCCAGTGGCAGGCCACCGCGGCGCCCATCGCCTTCAAGCCGTTCTGCGAGGGTGACTACCCCCGCGCCGCACGGCACCAGGTGCTGGCCGATGCGATCAACTGGGTGCTTTACCCCGACGACTCCACCGAGGCGGGCCGCGAGCTGCGCCTGAAGCAGGAGGCCTTCCTCGTCAGCGCGTCGCTGCAGGACCTGATCGCGCGTCACCTGCGCGAGTTCGGCAGCCTGCACAACCTCGGCAGGACCAACGCCATCCACCTGAACGACACGCACCCGGCGCTGGCGCCCGCCGAGCTGATGCGCCTGCTGCTGGACGAGCACGGCCTGGGTTGGGACGAGGCCTGGAAGATCACGCGCCAGGCCGTGGCCTACACCAACCACACGCTGATGCCCGAGGCGCTCGAGACCTGGCCCGTTCGCATGTTCGAGAACCTGCTCCCACGCCATCTCGAACTCATCTACGAGATCAACCAGCGCTTCCTGAACGAACTGAAGGCCCGCTTCCCCGGTGACGACGGTCTCGCGGCGCGCGTGTCGCTGATCGACGAGGGCGCCCACGGCGGCGAGCGCCGCGTGCGCATGGCGTCGCTGGCGCTGGTGGCGTCGCACCGCGTCAACGGCGTGGCCGCGCTGCATTCGGAGCTGATGGTGCAGACCATCTTTGCGGACTACGCGCGCATCTGGCCGGAGCGCTTCCACAACGTCACCAATGGCGTCACGCCGCGGCGCTGGCTGCAGCAGGCCAACCCGCAGCTGTCCGGCCTGCTGGATGCGCACATCGGCGACGGCTGGCGCCAGGACCTGTCTGAGCTGGCGAAGCTCAAGCCGCTGGCCGCCGACGCGGCGCTGGGCCAGCAGTTCCTGGGCGTCAAGCGGGCCAACAAGGAGCGCCTTGCCGCGCTGATCCGCCGTGAACTGGGCATCGCGGTCGGCGTGGACAGCCTGTTCGACGTCCAGATCAAGCGCATCCACGAGTACAAGCGCCAACTGCTGAACCTGCTGCACGTCATCAGCCGCTACCAGGCCATCTGCGAGAACCCTGGCGCTGACTGGGTGCCGCGAACGGTCGTCATCGCCGGCAAGGCGGCGTCGGCCTACCAGATGGCCAAGAGCATCGTGCGCCTGGCGCACGACGTGGGCCGCGTCATCAACAGCGACCCGCGCGTGGGTGACAAGCTCAAGCTCGTCTTCCTGCCCAACTACGGCGTCACGCTGGCCGAGACCATCATCCCGGCGGCCGACCTGTCCGAGCAGATTTCGACGGCCGGCACCGAGGCGTCCGGCACCGGCAACATGAAGTTCGGCATGAACGGCGCGCTCACCATCGGCACCTGGGACGGCGCCAACATCGAGATGGCCGAGGCCATGGGGCCGCAGAACATGTTCGTGTTCGGCCTGCGTGCCGACGCGGTGGCCAAGATCAAGCAACTGGGCTACGACCCCAGGCTCTACGTCGAAGAGAATCGCCAGCTCAAGCGTGTCATCGAGCTGATCGCATCCGGCGCGTTCAGCAACGGCGACACCGACCGCTACCGAAGCCTCGTGGACAGCCTGCTGAGCCGCGACACTTACCTGCTGATGGCCGACTTCGCCGACTACGTGGCCACGCAGGCGAAGGTGGATGCGCTGTTCGCCGACCGCGCGGCCTGGGCCGAGCGCGCGCTGCTGAACATCGCGGGCATGGGCCCGTTCTCGTCCGACCGCACCATTGCGGAATACGTCGATCGCGTCTGGTCCACCCAAAGCCTGAAGAACTGACACCCTCCCGATGATCCAGGACGCCGACGTCGACGCATTGCTGGCCGGTCGCCACAGCGACCCCTTTTCGCGCCTGGGCCTGCATGCGGACGACGCCGGCAAGCTGTGGGTGCGGGTGCTGCTGCCGGGTGCGGACGCGGTCGTGCTGCGCGATGCCGCCAGCGGCAGGCAGATCGTCGAGCTGGCACATCGCCGCGGCGGCTTCTTCGAGGCGGCCGTGCCGCGCCGCAAGCACCGCTTCGACTACCGGCTGGCCGTGCGCTGGAGCGGCGGCGGGGAGGGCGTCTACGCCGACCCCTACAACTACTACCCGCAGCTCGGTGACGACGAACTGCAGGCGCTGGCCGAGGGCCGGCATGTGCGCCCCTATCTGAGCCTGGGCGCGCACGTCGTGCAGCATGGCGACATCAGCGGCGTGCGCTTCGCCGTCTGGGCCCCCAACGCACGTCGCGTCAGCGTGGTCGGCAGCTTCAACAACTGGGACGGCCGCCGTCATCCGATGCGGCTGCGCCATGTGGCCGGCGTGTGGGAGATCTTCGTGCCGCATGCGGCACTCGGCGACCTGTACAAGTTCGAGATCATCTCGGGCAGCGGCGCGCTGCTGCCGCTGAAGGCCGACCCCTACGCCCGCCAGGCCCAGCTGCGGCCGGACAACGCCAGCATCGTCGCTGCGTTGCCCGAGCCCACGCCGCTGCCGCGCCAGCGCGAGCGCGCCAACCGGCGCGAGTCGGCCATCAGCGTCTACGAAGTGCATGCCGGCTCGTGGCGGCGCGGCGCGGACGGCGGCTTCATGACCTGGGACGAGTTGGCCGCGCAATTGCCCGCCTATGCCGCCGACCTGGGCTTCACGCACCTGCAGCTGATGCCCGTCAGCGAGCACCCGTTCGACGGCTCCTGGGGCTACCAGACGCTGGGCCTGTACGCCCCCAGCGCCCGCTTCGGCCCGCCCGAGGGCTTCGGCCGCTTCGTCAAGGCCTGCCACGACCAGGGCCTGGGCCTGCTGCTGGACTGGGTGCCGGCGCATTTCCCGGTCGACGCCTTCGGCCTGGCCGAGTTCGACGGCACGCACCTGTACGAGTACGCCGACCCCAAGGAAGGCGTCCACCGCGACTGGAACACGCTGATCTACAACTTCGGCCGCACCGAGGTGCGCCAGTTCCTGGTCGGCAATGCGCTGTACTGGGTGGAGCGCTGGGGCGTGGACGGCCTGCGCGTGGACGCCGTGGCCAGCATGCTCTACCGCGACTACTCGCGGCCCGAAGGCCAGTGGATTCCGAATGCCCGCGGCGGCCGCGAGAACCTGGAAGCCATCTCGCTGCTGCGCGAGATGAACGAGCGCGTCGGCGAGGTGGAGGGCGCCATCACGGTGGCCGAGGAGAGCACCAGCTTCCCCGGCGTCTCCGCGCCCACGTATGCGGGCGGCCTGGGCTTTCACTACAAGTGGAACATGGGCTGGATGAACGACACCTTGCGCTACATGGCCGAGGACCCGATCAACCGCCGCTGGCATCACGACAAGATGACCTTCGGGCTGATCTACGCGTTCAGCGAGAACTTCATGCTGCCCATCTCGCACGACGAGGTCGTGCACGGCAAGGGCAGCATGCTGGCCAAGATGCCGGGTGACCCGAATGATCCGAACTTGTGGCAGAAGTTCGCCAACCTGCGCGCCTACTACGGCTTCATGTGGGGCCACCCGGGCAAGAAGCTGCTGTTCATGGGCCAGGAGTTCGCGCAGGGCCACGAGTGGCGCCAGGACGAGAGCCTGCCCTGGGGCCTGCTGCACGACGAGCGCCACGCCGGTGTGCAGCGCCTGGTGCGCGACCTCAACCGCCTGTACCGCGACCGCCCCGAGCTGCATCGGCTGGACAGCGAGTCCGGCGGCTTCGAGTGGATCAGCGCGCATGACGCCGAGCATTCCATCTTCGCTTGGGTGCGCCGCGATGGCAGCGGCCGCATGGTGATCGTCGTCTGCAACATGACGCCGGTGCCGCGCGAAGGCTATGTGCTGGGCGTGCCCGACGGCGTGACCGCCTGGCGCGAGGCGCTGAACACCGATTCGGTCTATTACGGCGGCAGCAACCTCGGCAACGGCATGGCTGCTGCCGGCCTGCCTGTGCAGGACCGTCCGGCGCATGGCCGGCGGCTGTCGATCACGCTGACGTTGCCGCCGCTGGCGACGGTCTTTTTGGTGCCTATCTGAACCGTTCGATGGCTCACCTCCCCGACCTGCAACCCGGCTGGCACGAGCCCTTGGGCGCGCTCGCCCGCGATGGTGGCGTCAACTTCGCCGTCTTCAGCGAGAACGCGACGCGCATCGAACTGTGCGTGTTCGACGGCGAAGGCCAGCGCGAGCTGCGCCGCTACACGCTGGACGGCCCGCACGACGGCGTCTTCCACGGCTTCCTGCCCGGCGTTGGCCCCGGCCTCGTCTACGGCCTGCGCGCCCGCGGCCCCTACGCGCCGGAGCAGGGCCACCGCTTCAACCCGCACAAGCTGCTGCTGGACCCGTATGCGCGCGAGATCGTGGGCCACTTCGGCTGGCGTGCCGAGCACCACGGCTACGAACTGGGCCACCCCGACGGCCCGCGCTCGCAGGACACGCGCGACAACGCGACGCAGGCGCTGAAGGCCAGGGTGGCACCGCCACCCGAACCGGGTGTTCGCCTGCACCATGCCCGCCGCGCGCCGGCCGACGTGGTGTTGTACGAGGTCCACGTGAAGGGCTTCTCGAAGCTGCTGCCCGGTGTGCCCGAGGCGCTGCGCGGCACCTACGCCGGCCTGGCCCATCCGGCGTCCATCGCGCACTTCAAGCGGCTGGGCGTGACGACGCTGTCGCTGCTGCCGGTGCAGTACTGCATCGACGAACCACACCTCGCCGAGCGCCGCCTGCGCAACTACTGGGGCTACAACACGCTGGGCTTTTTCTGCCCCGACCCGCGGCTGGCTCAAGGCCAGCACCGCGGCGACCCGAGCGCCGTGACGGCGGAATTCCGCGCGATGGTGGACGCGCTGCACGCGGCCGGCCTGGAGGTGGTGCTGGACGTCGTCTACAACCACACGCCCGAGGGCAACGAATTCGGCCCGACGCTGAGCTGGCGCGGCCTGGACAACAAGACCTGGTACCGCCTTGTCAGCGGCGACTGGAGCCGCTACGAGAACCTGACCGGCTGCGGCAACACCGTGCACTGCTCGCACCCGCGCGTCACGCAGTTCGTGCTGGATTCGCTGCGCTACTGGGTCGGCGAGCTGGGCGTGGACGGCTTCCGCTTCGACTTGGCGCCGGTGCTGGGTCGCAGCTCGCACGGCTTCGACCCCAACGCCGCGTTCTTCACTGCGCTGCGCCAGGACCCGGTGTTGGCCGGCGTGCATCTGATCGCCGAGCCCTGGGACGCGGCCTACGACGGCTACCAGGTCGGCCGCTTTCCGGGCCGCTTCCTGGAGTGGAACGACAAGTTCCGCGACGCGGTGCGCGGCTACTGGCTGCGCGCCGGCGCGCACGGCGTGGGCCGCGGCGAGCTGGCGCGGCGCTTCATGGCGTCCAGCGACGTGTTCCACCACGGCCAGCGCCTGCCGAACGCATCGATCAACTTTGTGGCTGTGCATGACGGCTTCACGCTGGCCGACCTGACCAGCTACTCGGCCAAGCACAACCAGGCCAACGGCGAGGACAACCGCGACGGCCGCGACGGCGAGCTGTGCGCGAACTTCGGCGCCGAGGGGCCGACCGACGACGCTGCCATCAACGCCACCCGCGACCGCGTGCGCCGGGCGCTGCTGGCTACGACGCTGCTGGCGCAGGGCACGCCCATGCTGTGCGCCGGCGACGAGATCGCCCACAGCCAGGGCGGCAACAACAACGCCTACTGCCAGGACAACGCGACGACCTGGCTGAACTGGGACCGCGCCGATGGCGGCCTGACCGAGCTGGTCGCCCAGTTGCTGGCGCTGCGCGCCGCCGAGCCACTGCTGCGTCACCCCCGCTGGTTCGCAGCGGGCGCCGGCACGGTGGGTGACGCAGGCATCGGCTGGTACGCCCCGAGCGGCCACGAGATGAGCCCCAACGACTGGCACGACGCCGGCCAGCACGCCTTCGGCGCACAACTGCGCGAGGCCGGCGCCAGCAGGCCGAGGCTGATGATCGTCTTCAACCCCGATGCCACGCCGCTCCCGTTCCTGTTGTGCAACGGACCGTGGCAACTGGTGCTGGACAGCAGCGGCGAGTCCGCGCTGGACTTCGTGCCCGCCGGCCAGCCGCTCGGCGTGCCGGCCCGATCCCTCCTTGTGTTGCGGCAAGCCTCGCCATGAACCTGAATCAACGCGCCTCCGGTGTGCTGCTGCACATCACCTCGCTGCCCGGCCCGCACGGCATGGGCGACTTCGGCCCCGACGCCTACCGCTTCGTCGACTGGCTGCAGGCCGCCGGCCAGTCCATCTGGCAACTGCTGCCCACCACGCCCATCGGCCCCGGTGACAGCCCCTACCAGGGCGTGTCGGCCTTCGCCGGCAGCCCCTGGATGGTGGCGCTCGAGCCGCTGGTCGCCAAGGGCTGGCTGCAGCAGCCCGACGTGCCGGCCTTCGACGGCGCGCAGGTGGACTACGGCTCGGTCACGCCCTGGCGCGAGCAGCAGCTGCGCGCCGCCGCCGCGGGGTTCTTCGCCCGCGCCACCGCCGACGACCGCGCCGCGTTCGCCGCATGGTGCGTGGCCCAGCAGAGCTGGCTGGACGACTACGCGCTCTTCATGGCCATCCGCTCGCCGCTGAACGGCCAGCCGTGGTGGACCTGGGACGACGGCCTGAAAAAGCGCAAGCCCAAGGCGCTGGCCGAGGCGCGCAAGACCTACGCTGACGAAATCGCCTTCTGGCAGTTCGTGCAGTGGCAGTTCGACGCGCAGGTCGCCGCGCTGAAAAGCTACGCCAACGCGCGCGGCGTGCACCTCATGGGCGACCTGCCCATCTTTGTCGCGCACGACAGCGCCGACTGCTGGTCGCGCCCCGACCTGTACCACCTCGACAAGGACTTCCAGACCACGGTCGTCGCCGGCGTGCCGCCCGACGACCTCGGCCCGATGGGCCAGCGCTGGGGCAATCCGCTGTACCGCTGGGACAGGATGGCCGCCGAAAACTACGCCTGGTGGACCGCGCGCGTGCAGCGGGCACTGAGCCAGGCCGACGTGTTCCGCATCGACCATTTCCGCGGCTTCGCCGGCTACTACGAGATCCCCGCCAGCAGCCCGGACGCGAAGCAGGGCCGCTGGGTCGCCGGCCCGGGCATCGCCCTGTTCGACGCCATCAAGCAGGCGCTGGGGCCGCTGCCCATCGTGGCCGAGGACCTGGGCTTCATCACCGACGACGTGCACGCGCTGCGCGACGGCTGCGGCTTCCCCGGCATGAAGATCCTGCAGTTCGGCTTCGGCGCCGAGGCCGACCACGAGTTCCTGCCACACAACTGGTCCCGCACCGCCGTGGCCTACACGGGCACGCACGACAACGACACCGTGCGCGGCTGGTGGGACCGGGCCTTGCCGCGCGAGCGCCAGTTCGCCGGCTCCTACCTGCCGTGCAACGACCAGGACGTCCACTGGGCCATGATCCGCGCCTGCGCCAACTCGGTGGCCAACATGGCCGTCTACCCGCTGCAGGACGTGCTGGGCCTGGGCAGCGAACACCGCATGAACGTCCCCGGCGTGCTGGGCGGCAACTGGGGCTGGCGCTTCCAGTGGGACTGGCTGGGTGCGGAGCCGACGCGCGTGCTGGGCCTCATCACGGCCGCAGCGGGGCGCGGGCCGTTCGAGTTGCTGAAACTGCCGGGCTGAGCGGCCGGTCGGCGGTGAGGGGTGCGAACCCTGGCGCCCACCGCACTGCGGCGGCGGCCGCAGCCGCCAAGCGCCCCCCTGTTCGCCGCCGGCAACCGGCTCAGAGCGCGTCGAGCGGGCTGCGCACCGCACCGCCACCGAGCTTGAGCACGTGGGTGTAGATCATCGTGGTGGCCACGTCGGCATGGCCGAGCAGGTCCTGCACCGTGCGGATGTCGCTGCCGGCCTGCAGCAGATGCGTCGCAAAGCAGTGCCGCCTATTGCCAGCTCGACATAGGCGGAACTATGTCCAGTGTCGAACTATGTCCTGCCATGAATGCGTCGCCCTTGTAGGGCGGCGGTCCACGACGGGACATAGCCCGCACTGGGTCACAAGCTGCTCAGGAAGGCGAGCAGTTTG